>JABAOF010000423.1_pt1 | contig 37959 bp, 39 predicted proteins | sample 7062171 | NCBI WGS metagenome assembly JABAOF01 (sample SAMN14538628, study PRJNA623070) | marine sediment metagenome | biome: marine biome [ENVO:00000428]; feature: marine pelagic biome [ENVO:01000023]; material: deep marine sediment [ENVO:00002113] | place: India: Gulf of Khambhat ...
AAGGTAGAAATATTGCCGTAGAATTGGCCAAAAACGATATCATCGCCATGACTGATGCCGGCTGTGTTGCCCATAAAAATTGGCTAGAAAGAATTATTAGCCCTTTGAAGCATAAAGAGGTGGGAATTGTGGCTGGTTTTTATAAAATGGTAGGGGATAGTCCCTTTCAGAAAGCAGCGGCAATATTTTTAGGGGTAATGCCTTCAAAATTTGATATTAATTTTCTTCCTTCAACAAGATCGATTGCCTTTAGAAAGGAAGTTTGGGAGAGGATTGGAGGATTTTCCGAGGATTTAAAAGAAACTGCAGAAGATACGATTTTTAGCTGTCAAGCGATTAATTTGGGTATTAATTTTGCACGCGTGAAAAATGCGATAGTAGAGTGGAGAATGCCGGAGAAGTTAGAGCAATTTGTAGAAAAAATGTATTCATACGCTAAAGGTGACGCTCAATCAAGGGTCTGGTGGCATCCTGGAAAAGGTCTTGCGTCGCACAATATTAAAGTTATTTTAATCCTAATTCGATATCTAGCTGGTATTTTTATATTAGTTGTGTCTCTTAGCCAACCCATGATACTCTTGATGCTTTTGATACTCCTGATACTTTATTTATTCTGGTCTTTCCGTAAAGTTTATTTGGAAACTGATGACTGGAAAGCGGGATTGTGGGGAATAGTATTGCAATTTTCAGCAGACTTTGCTGTTATGGGAGGTTTCCTTTCAGGGATAATAAAAAAGTAGTGATTGGAGGGCCACATCTGTTTTTATACATCATGCAGCCCTCCGGGCTTTTTGAGAGGTTTGATACCGATATAGGTCTTACTATGGACTCAGATAACATTTTCAGCACGCAGACCAATGTAGCAGTCTATGACTGAGGCGACATCTCCTATATCCATACCTTGCCTTACGCGGTGGGTAGTGGGATCAATTTTATCATCAAATAGTTCACACGCACTTTGAAATTCTTTTTCCAGTTTTGAATAACGCCTTTTCAGAATCAACTGGTTTCCTTCTACCCAAATATATTCGTATTCCATTTGTCACCCCCCACTTCCTTTGCCTTTTTGTTCATGCTCGAGATATATCGGTTGCGGTCCACTGCCTGATCTTTTCCCTTACGACCGACAAGGCTTCATGAGAATTGATACCGGAAGGTATTTGGCCGGTATTAGGATTAATACCACACTCTTTGCACCCTGCTATAAAAGCTTTGGTAACGACTGGTATCGGTGGCATACCCAAGTCCAGCACGATTCCATCACCCTTGATTGATAGTATTGAATCCATGTCAAGGGATTTTAAGAGCCTTCGCTCGATTTTCTTGCCAAGGATTTCTGGTGATAGATCTACAGGATCGGGACCTGAAGTCAGCTCGTTGAATATTTTTCTAGTCAGCGGATCGTCTCTGACCAGTGTAAGAGTGCCATCTATAATGGCAACATAATTACCCATCGTTCCCTCCCTGGAAAACAGTATCTACTGTAGCTCTTTACGGTGTTAACATAAGGAGCTCAGACATTATTTGGTTCACTTGCGCTCTTACTTCTTCAGCGTTTTCGCCCTCCTTGATAAAACTGTCTCTGTTAAGCATTTTTAGTGCTGCATTGAAGGCACTGTTAACATCCTCTGATTTTAAGTGTGTTTGAGCGAGGATTGGTTTCAGCATACGTTTGCCTTCTTGGGGTGCGACTGTCGCTAATTTTTTCCTCATTTAGCACCTTCCTGCCTATTAATTAGTTCTCGAAGTCTTGACCCCACCATGGACGTAATTGTGAATATAGGGTTACCCTGCTGAATTTCTCCGGTATGTTCATCAACACCTGGTGTAAGTCTGCAGGCCTGATGAAATAGTTGCTCGATGTTTGAGGGTTCCTCGGCGACTAGGGTGACGCGAGGGGGTCGCCTTTCCTTATCTAACTTAACAAGTTTCCCTTTCTTCGCCATAACTCCTCCCTTGGGATTGGTAATTTGAAGCATCAGCGATTAATTGGTGTAAGGTTGTCTTCATGAACAAACTGAATGTGTCCGACTTCCGCGACTTTTAAAATTCCCTTCTTAATAACTTCGCGAATTTCTACTCCTAAAGACCCTTCTAAATTACCCTTGTCAGGCCTTCTTATTACCCGAGCTTTAAGATATAGGTCACCTTCTCCCATCTCTAGTATGTATTGTCGCGTTCAGGTGCGGCTTGCTATAAGCCTCCATAAACGGATTTTATTTTATAAATAAATGAGAATATAGTCAAACTATGGGTTCGAAGATTTAACAGTCAACAGTTTATCAGTTAGAATAGGCTTGTGGGTAAGATCAAAAGAATTATTTTTACCTTTCTTTTCTTTGCCGCCTTTGCCACCTGGGTGTTTGTTTTACCCATCAGGTCAGCAATTTATGCAGTAAGAATTATTAGAGAATCCATTGGACCGATAGAAAAATATTATCAAGAGATTGTTCCCTGCAAAAAAGAGCTAAATTTAGATACCCTCGAAAAACAAAAAATTTATAGCTACCGAAGTCTGGGAGTAGAATGCGAAGATTAATTTATATATTTCTTTTGGTTCTAATAGGAATAAATTTTTTGTATGTTTTGTCAGGTGTTATTCATTTCCCCTTAAGAAGTATTGATGTTTATAGCATTTGGCTTTTAAAAGCAAAAGCATTTTATTTAGCTAAGGGCTTTCCGCTTGAATTTTTCCGAAACATTGGCTATTCCCATCCCCAGTACCCGGTTCTTCTTCCTTGGTTGTCTTCCTTAATTTACCGACTTTTTGGAGAAGTGAATGAGTATTATGTCTTAATTTTCTATCCATTTGTCTACGTTTTAATCCTATTTTTAGCTTATAAATTCTTTACCAAGTTTGGATTAAACAAGCTTGCTTCAATATTTTTTGTCTATTTATATTCAATGTTTTCTCCCCTTCTTGCCCAAGCAGGAAGGCACCACGCAGGAACAGCAGATATTATTTTGACTCTTCTTTTTTGGATTGGCATTAACATCGCTTTTGATATCGTAAAGAACAAAAAAACTAACTTAGTCTGGGCAATAGCTTTAATTGTCGCAGTTGCTTCTCAAGTTAAATTGGAAGGAGTATTTTTTGTCTGGTTAATTCTTTTTTTACCTTTACCTAATAGGCAGAAGTTATTCTGGGCAATATTAGCAATAATTCCTTCGATATTGTGGTTTAATATAAGAACAAAATTGGCAATACCAGCAACCTTTGTTTTTGTAATACCATCATTTGGTATTACCGCTGAACGAACGATAATAGTGATACAAGAAGTGGTTAGAGAAATGTTAAACATAAGAAATTGGTATATTTTCTGGATAATATTTGCTCTTCAAGCAATTGTTCAAAAAAGTAAAGATAAATTTTTTAATGTTACAGTGCAACTTTCTCTGATCCTTATTTTTCTCATGTTTTTCAGTGTCTATTTATTGGCTGAGATTGATCCAAGAGATTATGTTCCCAGTTCAATAGATAGAATTATGCTTCAGCTATCACCTTTTTGGTTTAGTATCTTTGTTCATCGATCAAAAATGCTATTAAATAGAATCAAATAACATAAAGAATGAAAGATTACCTTTATATATTTCTACATCTACCAAAAACTGCTGGAGTAACTTTTAGATACCATGTCAATAAAAATCTGAAAAAAGATAAATATTTGATCATGTCCTATCAAAATTTAGAGCTAGATTCAGACAATCCTACTTTGTCAAGTAAAAAGTACCAAGAAGCTGCTTTTAGATATTTAAAGAAGTTAAGCAAGAAAGAAAGAGAAAATATTAAAGTGATTTATGGTCATTTAGTCCATTATGGTATTGATCAATTTTTCTCAAAACCAGCAAGATATTTTGTTTTTTTCCGGAATCCAATTGATAGAACTGTTTCAGTTTATAGCTATTTAATGCATTTATTTGAACATGAAGATAAAACGGGTAAGAAAAAAAATTATTATCAGAGAGCTTTTTTAATAGATGGAAAAGTGCCTTCTTTTAATAACTGGTTGAAGATAAAGTATAACCCAACAGAATTTAAGGGCTTTTTAACCATGGCTGGTTGGTTAAGATTGCACGGTTTTGCTGATCAAACGATTAAAGATAGCAAATCTGCAAATAGTGCTTTAAAAAAGTTTTATTTTATTGGCCTTACCGAAAATTACAACGAAGACGCACTTTATTTATATGACAAACTTGGCTTTAAAAAATATTTTATTGACCAAAACATTTCTTTAAAAAAGTTTGATTTAGAAAAAGAAAGACTTAGTCAAGAAATTCTTAAGGTCAATAAAGAAGATGCAATACTTTATCAGCAAGCAATATTAGCCAATATGGAATTCAAAAAAGCAAATAAAGATTTTATAAAAGTTATTAATAGAAAGGGACTTGAAAGAAACATTACTCTTCCATTTACTCAATTAATATTTGCTCCCAGGCACTCAGTTATAAGATTTGTTCATCAACTAACCAGAAAGATGCCTATTTATGCTAAACCAAGTGCTGTGCCTAAAACCCTATCTAAGGTAAAATAATTTGATATGAGTTACCTGAAAAATGCTCTGGTCGGATTTTCGTGGATGGGTGCATTTCGAGTTATCAGTCGTATTGGCGCTTTTGCCAGAATTGCGATCCTAGCTCGTATCCTTAGTCCGACGCAATTTGGAGTTTTTGGTATTGCTTCGCTGATGTTGATCCTTTTGGAAACTTTTACTCAAACGGGGATTAATATTTATTTGATTCAAGAAAGAAAGAAACTAAAGGTATATGTTAGCACTGCCTGGGTAGTATCAATTATCAGGGGAACAATAATTACCCTTGTTTTACTTTTGGCTGCACCATTAATAGCCAACTTTTTTAACGCTAAAGATGCAATTCCCCTTTTAATGCTAATAAGCGTTGTTGCTTTTATTAGAGGATTTATTAATCCCTCAAGAATAAGGTTTCAGAAAGATTTGGAATTTAAAAAGGAATTCTTGTTTAGTAGCTCAGTTTTTTTTGCTGATACTATAGCCGCAATTGGGCTTTCTTATATTTTACAATCTCCGATTGGTTTAGTTTGGGGCTTAGTAGCCGGGGCAATCGTTGAGGTTATTTTGTCATTTGCGATGATAAAACCTATTCCTAAACTTACCTTTGAGATCGAAAAAGTTAAAGACATTATCGGTAAAGGTAAGTGGATTACCGCTGCAGGAATTTTCAATTATGCGTTTCAACAGGGTGATGATCTGGTTGTGGGTAAGTTACTTAATACTGCTTCCCTAGGAATCTACCAAGCAGCTTATAAACTATCAACCCTACCAATAACTGAAGTTACCCAGGTAGTTAATCAAGTTACCTTTCCAGTTTATTCAAAAATTGCTGGCGACAGATATCGGTTGAAAAAAGCATTTTTAAAAACAACTTTAGGTATTTCAGCAATCGTAATTCCAATAGGGCTAATTTTATTTTATTTCCCCAACCAAATTGTTCTTATTATTCTTGGTAAAAAATGGTTGGCTGTTGCTCCTGTTTTGCGGATACTATCAATATTTGGTGTTATCCGCTCCTTAACAATTTCTACTAATGCGATATTTAACTCGGTTAAAAAACAAAAATATATCACTTTTGTCACTTTTGTAAGTTTATTAGTGATGGTAATTTCTATTATTCCTTTGGTATTAAAGTGGGGTTTAATCGGAGCTGGTATATCAGTCCTAATTGCCTCAATTGCCGTTCTTCCTGTTGCCTATTTATTGCTGATGAGGATTTTAAAAGATAAGGGATAATCTATTATGCCAAAACAAGATTTAGATAAAAAAATAAAAAAAGTTAAAGAAATAATTAGGGAAGCAATAGATCGATGGTGGCCTGAAATGGGAATAGCATTTACCGGAAGAAAAGATTCGAGTGTAATGATGCATTTAATAATTACTACCACAAAAAAGAAAATACCAGCAATGTTCATTGACCACGGTTTGCATTTTGAAGAAACAATAAAGAATTTGGAAGAACTTAATAAATTATGGGGTCTAGATATCAGAAAAGTAGCTGATAGGAAATTGTTAGTAAAGTTAAACAATACAAAAGATATTACTAAAAAAAAGATTATTTTAAGTAAATTAAAAATAAAAACGATTGACAACTCGATAAAAAAATACCAATGGAAAGCCCTATTTACGGCAATTAGGTGGGACGAGCAGCCTGCAAGATCAAAGGAGAAATACTTTTCTATAAGAAAAACTCATTTTAGAGTCCATCCAATTTTACATTTTACTGAAAAAGATATCTGGGATTATATTAAAAAATTTAACATTCCTTACAATATTCTATACGACCATGGCTATCGATCTATTGGAGCAAGGCCTTTTACCAAGCCTGTAGAGGATGAGAAAATGAAAGAACGCTCTGGAAGAGAAGAGGAAAAAGAAAAAATAATGAAACGTCTTAGAGCATTAGGTTATTTCTAAAAGACACACCGCAAAGGACACTCCGTGAGTGGAATAACTTCTCATCATTGACAATAAGTTACCCGGATCGCCAATAGAAGTCCGATCCCGGATCGTCCTAGTTAATGAGGGTTTGAAGGTTAGTTTGGAGAATTTCTGAAGCGGATGGGTCGATGAAACGAGGAGTAAATCTCTGAACATATTTCAGCGCATAATTTAGAAGTCTTTTTGAATAATTAGGATAACCTATGTTCAAAAATCTTTGAGCGTAAGAAAGTAGACGTTTAAGGGCTCTGTATATCGGTCTCCTTGAAATTAAACCTTGGTAATAAGCATTACTAAGATCGTCAATTATTGAGCCGACTGTTAAGTCTTGTTCAATGCTCGAGGATTCTCCAATCAATATAGAGAATTCGTCTTTTTGGCTGTCTCCAACTAAACCTTTGTGTGTATCTTTACTAACCTCCCCTTCTTCGTTGTACAAATATGAGTCGAGTTGATAACTTCCATCTCCTTCTACCTCAACCCTGTATTGTCCGTTTTCTGGTTTTGGATAGTAGAAAGCGTTAAGGGGTTCGACCCCACTATCGATGTCTGGATTTTCCGGATCTAACATTGGACCCTCGTTGAGGTAATATTCACTACCTATAATTTCACCTGATTCACTAAAGACTTTAAACTCAAATCCATCGTCAATAAAAAGGACAATGTAGGAAAGGTCGGTTTCTGAAGGATTGAATCTACCTAATCTTAAAGTGTTTCCCCAGTAGGAGTTGGCTTGAGAAAGATTGCTATTAACTTCACTTGATGGATCATTGATAAATATGTTGCTGTTATCAAAACCTTTGCCCACAATGAAATGATTTCCTCCGTAAGTTTCATTTAAGAGCTTAATAATTGGAGGTTGATTGTCCTCGATATCACTTTTTAATAAATCATCAGAGTAATTAAGGTAGGTAAATTCTAGTGCGGGTGTATCTGAATCACTAAGTGAGTAACTTGATATTGCTGGCCAGATAACTGCCCCATTTCTGGTATATCCGTTATTAGCCTCCAACCAGTTGTTAAGTAATTCTGGTGTCGTATTATCTCCATGATAGTTAAGAACCATGGCAGCTGATGTCATTGCACACCCCCAACGGGCAATTGAAGGATTGCTTGGATACCATTGAGTAGCAGTATCATACTCCATCGGTCCCCAAGGTTCAGAGTACTGTTTAATATCAGGAACATTTAAAAAATCTGGCGGAATATTATTAGATAATCTAAAGTTGTCAAAGCGTGAATCTATGAAGGTACCGATTAGTCTAACCAACGATGCAAATCCTATTTTAGTTGAACTTATTAATCCATTGTAATAGTCTTCAAAGTATAGAGTATCATTGATGTAAAACTGCGCAAGTCTGGAATCATAATTAAATATTAATTTTACTGTCGCATACTCGCCAAAGGCAAAATTGTAGGGTATATGGCAAGCCACACATGTTAGATTATCATATTCATCAAAGATCATACCTACAACTTTGTTGGGGTTCCAATCATGTACACCTATAAATACAATAATTCTATTAGATGGGTCGAACTCGATAGTTAATGCTGATATGTATCCATTATTAATTGCTGACGCTACGTTTATGTCTGTTTCAATAATCAGTTCTCCCTCAGGACTAATGTTTCTAGATAACATTAGTGATCTTCCAATCCAACCAGTATTAACCCCATCGACAGGAGTTAAATCTATTGTACCCGTTCCAGTTATTTGCACTGAACCTGAAAGGGGTAAAACTTGAAGCTCAGAAACTGGTGCGTTTGAACCCTCTTCATGAGAAACAAAATTTTTAATTTCCCAATCTGAAAAATCTATTCCGGCATCAAAATCGTCTTCAAATATTATAGTTTGTGCTGTAATTTCAGAAGCAGAATATAAGAATGATAAAATAAAGAGTATTTCGAAAAGTAAAGTGCCAAGAATGGTTCTAATTTTCACCATTTATTTTTGTCAGAAGAGAATAGCTATTGTCAATATACAAATAGAATGATGAATAGCAGAAAAGGGTAATTTTATGAGAAGAGTGGACCCAAAGGTTTATGATAAGCAGTACTACTTGTCGGATTGTAGTGGATACAAAGAATTCAAAAAATCGTGGGGTAAGATTTTAGATCCACGGTTAAAACGAATTGTTCAAGAAATTCCACCTGTTAGAGGTTTGAAGGTTTTGGATATCGGTTGTGGACGTGGAGAGCTTGTTTTTTGGGCTGCCAGACAAGGTGCAAAAGAAGTAATTGGTATAGATTATTCAAAATCAGCAATAAAGCTTGCAAAAAAAGCTAAAAGCTATTACTCAAAAAAAATACAAGAGAGAATAAAGTTCAAAGTAATGGATGCTAAAAACCTCGACTTTCATAAAAATAGTATTGATGCAGTATTTTTAGTTGAAGTGCTTGAACATTTATACCTCGAGGAGCAAAAGATAGTTTTTTCGGAAATTAGAAATGTCCTCAAAAAGAAAGGTTTTGTCATTGTCCATACAGCTCCATCAAGGTTGTTTAATGATTTTACCTACCGTATCTGGTGTTATCCATTAAGCAAACTTTTAGTTGGCATCAGCAATTTATTAACAGGAGGTAATTACCCTAATATTACTAAACCATCTGAGATAAGAACAGAGTCTCACAAAGTAATGCATGTTGGAGAGCTTACATATTTTTCATTAAGAAAGTTGATTAAGATAGGTGGATTTAAGGGTAAAATAAAATCTACTAATATAACAGTTAAAAAACCTGAGTTGAGCTGGAAAGACAAGTTGTTCAATTTTCTAGTATACCTTTATCCTCTGAGTAATTTCCCTCCGTTTAATATTTTGTGGGGTAACGACTTTCTTGCGATATTAAGGAGGAGAAGGTAGTGGACAGAAATATAAAAGAATTTAAATCTACCCTAAATTTATTCATAAAGGATTTTTGGTTTGTTCCGTCAGACGCACTTTTAAGGACACCGGAAGCATTAATTTGGTCTAAACAAAAATTCAATCCACCCGTTTTGGATATAGGATGTGGAGATGGCCAAATGAGCCACCTTCTTTTTATTGGAAAGGGAAAGATTGATGTAGGCCTTGATTCCGACCCTGGGGGAATTGAGAGAGCGAAAACGTCAAGGGTGTACAAAACGGTCATTTTGGCAGATGCTACTAAAATGCCTTTTAAAGACAATTCGTTTAGGACAGTGGTAAGTAATAGCACCTTCGAGCATATAGAAAACGACATACAAGCTACTAAAGAAGTTTCCCGAATTATTAAAAAGGGAGGTTTATTTCTGTTTACTGTTCCTACCGTGCGGTTGGAAAAAGTAGTTAGAGAGATCATTAGAAGTCAAAAAAAATTTAAGACATTCAACAAACGACTAAGTCATTATCATTATAGATCTTTGAAAGACTGGAAAAAGATTTTGGAAAAGTCTGGTCTAGAAATTATCAACACACAATATTATTTCCCCCAAAAAACAGTGAGAGCGTGGTATAAGCTGTTTAAGATTGCAACCTTCAAACCGTATCGCCGCGAGCTTTGGTCCTATTTAAAAGATTCTCATTATAGGAAATTTGCGCCTAAAAAGTTAATAAAGTTTGTTCTTATAAAATATCTAAGTGGATTCGGTAGGAACATGTTTACACGAGAGGGTTGCTTTATATTCATTATATCTAGAAAATGAAATGAAAATAGCGGTATTTCATAATTTGCCTCCAGGGGGAGCCAAAAGAGTTCTATATGAAGAAGTTAAAACCCTTTCTAAAAAACACGATTTATATCTTTTTATATTTGATTCAAGGGACGAAATATTTTTGGATATAAGAAGTTTTTGCAAAGGAGTCAAAACTTACAAATATGATTTTGGTAGAAATGTACCATCTGTATTTTCAAGAATTGATAAGGATTATTCAGACTTTTTTCGTTTGAAAGCGATTCACAAAAATATTGCTCAAGATATTGATAAGAATAACTTTGATGTATGCTTAGTGCATCCTGATAAATTCACCCAAGCTCCATTTCTTCTCCGATTCCTTAGGACCCCCTCACTTTACTATTGTCATGAACTTTTGAGATTTGCTTACGAGAAGGAATTGGAGTTCAAGGAAAACGTTTTGTTTATAAAAAAATGTTACGAAAATACTACCCGGATAATAAGAAAAAACGTAGATAGAGAAAATGCAAGGAAGGCAACAGTAATGCTTGCTAACTCTAATTACACAGTCAAAAAAGCTAAAAGTGCTTATTATAGGGATGTTAAGCTTTGTTATCCGGGAGTAGACACAAGTATCTTTAAACCTGCAGGTAGAAAAAGGAAACAGGTAGTATTCGTTGGCAGGTGGGGTATGATAAACGGGTATGAAACAGCTAGAGAAGCAGTTGAAATTGTAAGAAAAAATACACAGTTTGTTTTCAAAAAAGTTATATTTTCTAAAGAAAGAAGCGATAATCAACTGGCTAAAGAATATTCCGAGAGCATGATTACTTTATGTACTAGTTATAATGAACCTTTTGGGTTAACACCGATAGAGTCTATGGCCTGTGAGACACCTGTTTTGGCCGTGAATGATGGCGGATATAAAGAAACAGTTGTAGACGGTAAAACAGGGTTTTTATTACCAAGATCCCCAAAAGCATTTGCCGAGAAAATATATCTTCTTATTAGAAACTCTGACATTGTCAAAAAAATGGGAAAGCTTGGAAGGAAGTATACTATCGCTAACTGGAATTGGAAGAAACATAATGAAAAGCTAGAAAGGCTTTTGACAAATGTGGGAAAAACCCGACTGTAATAATTGCGGAAGCAAGAGAAATCGTATTTTTTTAAAAGATATAACTGTTTGGGAATATCCTGGTCTTTTTACTATTGTTGAATGTAAGTCTTGCGGTTTAAAATATTTATCTCCAAGACCAAAAAAAACTTTAATTAGTAAGTACTATTCAGCTAAAGGATATTGGGGACACAATTTATTAACTTTCGAGAAATCTGAAAATTCCTTAGAAAAAGAAAGAGAGCTTTTCTATGGAAAATTATATAAACAAATATTTAAAATTTTTATGAACGGTTCCATTCTTGATGTTGGGGCTGGTACTGGTATATTTTTAACTAAATTTAAGGACTTAGACTGGAACGTTGACGGTATTGAACTATTCCCAGAAGCTGTGGATTATGCTAAGAAAGTATATAACATAAAGCTAAATAAGGGAAACTTTAATGAAATGGGTACTTTTGGAAAAAAATATGATGTGGTTACTTTTAATAGTTCATTGGAACATATTTATAACCCCAAAAAAGCATTATATAAAGCTCATTACTTATTGAAAAAGGACGGTATTGTTGTTGTCACTGTACCAAATATTGAAAGTCTCGGTGCAAAATTATTAAGGAAAAATTGGCTTCCTCTTGACCCGCCTAAACACCTCTATCACTTTACAGAAAAAACTTTAACAGATATGTTGAATAACTGCGGTTTTGAGGTTAGAAAAGTTAGCCATTGGTATTTCCAACACGCTTATTACGGAATATATCAAAGTATCAGGTATACGCTATCTCCTAAATTTTCAAAGAAAAAGACAGGTGGAACTGTCAGAAAGAAAGAAAGCCTATTCAAGAAAGATATAGAAAAATCATTTAAAAAGGAAATAGCTAAAATTATGGCGATACTAGTTGCACTGATGATAACGTTTATTGGAGCAGCTTTTCGTAAAGGAGAAACAATAACTATCTATGCCAAGAAATCCTAAAGTTTCGATAATAATTGTTTATTACAAGGAAAAGAAAGAAATCTTAAATTGTTTAGAGTCGATTAAAAAAAGCAAAACTAAAGTTCCTTTTGAGGTAATTGTAGTTGATAATGCAAGAGAAAAACATGCTAAACGTGATTTGTCAAAATATAAGTGGGTTAATTATATTAAAAGCCCAGGTAATATTGGCTTCGGAGCAGGAAATAATTTAGGTGCTAAAAACGCATTGGGAGAATATATTTTAATATTAAATCCTGACACACTTGTAATGCCCGGTGCTATTGATAAACTTTATCAGTTTATCGAAAAAAGGGAAAAAGTTGCTATTGCCGCACCAGTTCTTTTGGACGCTGAAAAGAAAATTTATCCTTTTCAAGGAAATAATAAACTCACCCCTTTATCAGCGATATTCTCCCTCTCGTTTATCAATAAATACTTTCCTAATAACCCGATATCAAAGAAATATTGGCTTAAAGAATGGGACAAGAAGTCAAATAAGCAGGTAGATATAGTACCAGGGACAGCTTTTATGGTTCGAAAAAATATTTTTCAAGATATTAACGGCTTTGATGAGAATTTTTTTCTTTATTTTGAGGAGTTTGATCTATGTAAAAGGATAAAAGAGTTAGGCTGGAAAATATTTATGGTTTCAAACGCTAAGATAGTACATTTTTGGGGAAAAGGAACTGAAAAAATAAAAAAACCAAAATTAGATAAAATTTTTAGACAGAGTCGTTTTTACTATTTTAAGAAACATTTTGGTTTATTAAACGGCTCACTTGTTGAATTATTTGCCAATTTAAATTACGAGGTTTTATTGTTTTTAATAATAATTGCTATTTCAATATTAATCCGTTTTTATAAAATTGAAGACAGTATGGCTTTTGGCGGAGAACACGGGCAAAATTACCTCCAGCTAAAGGAATATTATGAAGCCGGCAAAATTCCCCTTAAGGGCCCACCAACAGGTCGTTCATGGCTTTGGTTAGGACCTTTATTTTATTGGATCATGCTTCCTTTTTTTATTATCTTTAATTTTAACCCCGTAGTACCCGCCTATTTTTTTGCAATATTGTCTTTAACTTTGGCGCTCATTAATTTTCAATTTGTTAAACGATGGTTTGGGGAATTTTCAGCTAAGATTTCGACTATATTTGTCTTATTAGGCCCAATGTGGCTTATTATGGCCCGTCAATCAAGATTCTTTTTTTTAACCCCCTTTTTTTCGTATTTTTATTTCTACTTTCTTATTTCTGGGCTAAAAGGTAACAAAGAGCATATCTACTGGTCGTTTCTTTTTTTGGGTATTATGATTAACTTTCATTATTCGGTTTTGATTCTAATACCATCGTTAGTCGTTTTTTTGTTTTTAAGATGGAAAGAGTTAAATCTTAGTAAGTTAAAAGCACTTTTTTATTTTTTACTACCAAATGTTCCTTTTATCATTGTGAATATTAGGGAACGCTTTATTCCTTTAGTAAATACAGCAATCTGGATTCCCTACCGAGTAGCCGGATTTTTAGGATTAATTTCAAAAAATAATCTTACTAATGAAGTATTTTATAAAAACGTAAAATCATTACTTTTTATGTTTGGTAGCCATTTCTATTTTAGGGAAACAAATATTTCATTATTGCTGGGAGCCTCATTTACTGTTTATTCATTAATACTATTAAAAAATGCTCTGGTAAGAAAAATAGTTGATGAAAAATTTATTATCATAGTCACTTTTTGGCTTGGCTATGCAGCTTTATTTATTCACGGCAGTCCGCCGTATCACTATTGGGTACCATTGATTTTTGTTTTTCCTTTGATAATTTCACTGTTTTTAGAAAATTTAAGTAAAAATTATCAATGGTTAGGAAACAAGATATTACTAACAATAATGTTATTAATACTTGCTCTTTTTAATTACCAATATTTGTTATCGAGTAATTGGTTTAAGAAAAAATATGAATATAAAAATGATCAAATTACTTATAATCTGCAAAAGTTAATTTCGGAAGCAATAATTAAAGATGTGAGAAGTAATTATTTTTCCTTAAAAAGAGTGGGTGCATTTGACTATTATGAAGGTAATTTCGCTCAAAATTACCAATATTTATTATGGTGGATGGGAAACAAACCAAAACAATACTCCGATATTGTTTATACAATTTATGAGGGTGAGTATCGTTTCCTGGAAAATAAAGAAGAAGACGTAATATTAAGAAAATACGGTGTTGTTGTAACCAAAAAGCAAATATGATTTCTGCAGTAGTATTAACAAAAGACGAAGAGAAAAATATCAAGGATTGTCTGGAGAGCCTTAAATTCTGTGACCAAATTTTAGTGGTTGATGATAACTCGTCAGACAATACCCAAAAAGTTGCCAAAAGATTAGGAGCGAAAGTATTTATCAGACTGCTTAATGATGATTATGCCCCTCAGCGAAATTTTGGCTTAAAAAAAGCCAGTTATGATTGGGTACTATTTGTAGATGCGGATGAAAGAATATCAAATAGTTTAAAAAAAGAAATTATCCAGGCAGTGAAAAGTAGTGAATACAATGGCTACCTACTTAAAAGAAGAGATATGATGTGGGGAAAATGGCTTAAGTCAGGAGAAACCGGTACTATTGAACTTTTGAGATTGGGTAAAAAAGATGCTGGCAAATGGAGAAGGAGAGTTCATGAATACTGGGATATAAGGGGTAATATTGGAAGGCTTAATAATTCTATCATTCACTTTCCGCACCCGACCATAAGAGAATTTATTTTAAGCATAAACAGAAGGTCGACAATTCATGCCCAAGAGAATAAAAAAGAAGGTAAAAGATCAAACTTATTCAAAATAATAATCTGGCCAATTGGTCATTTTATAAAAAACTATTTTTTAAAAAAGGGATATCAAGACGGATTATATGGCTTTGTTTTTGCCCTGATCATGAGTTTCCATTCATTCCTTGGGTGGAGTAAATTATGGCTTATTCAAAAAAAAGGTTAATCAAGTATTTACAAGCGATCATCATCTATACGTTTTTTGCTATCTTTTCTTTTGGGCAGTTAATTCGTAGAGACATACGCTTTTTGGGAACTGAATTTGCTTTGCACCCAGTGGACTTGTTGGCAGGTGTTTCAATAATGGTGTTGCTTGCTAGTAGAGAAAAATTATCGATCTTATCAACCCAAGTTTTTTCTTTTTTTGCTGCCTGTATTTTTTCTCTTTTATTGTCAATGACAATATTTAGTCCAACACAAGTTTTAATTGGCAGCCTTTTTTTAGTCAGACTGATTGCTTATTATGCTCTTTTTGAACTGTCGGTAATATTGGTAAAAACAAAAAAGATAAAAAAAACAATTACTAACTTACTAATTAGTGTTAGTACGGTAAGTGCAATTTTTGGGTGGGTTCAATATCTTTTTTTTCCTGATTTAAGGGTTTTAAAGTATATCGGTTGGGACGAGCACCTTTATCGATTGGTTGGGACGTTTCTTGATCCAGGATTTACTGGAATAATATTGGTTCTCGGATTTATTTTGTCAATTAATAAATACTTAGAAAAGAAAGATATTAAGCAAATATTTGTTTCGGTATTTTTACTTTTATCTGTCGCCTTCACATACTCCAGGGCCAGTTATTTAGCACTGATGGTAGCTTTAGCCACAATATTAATTATCTACAAAAAAATTAAATACATTTTAATAATCGGGTTAATAGTAGGATTAATGGTCTTATTATTGCCTCGACCGGAAGGTGAAGGGGTAAGACTTGAGCGTGTTCAAAGTATTTATCAAAAAATGCAGAATTATTCCCAGACAGCGATTATTATCAAAAAGCACCCACTTTTTGGAATTGGCTTTAATAATATGTGTAATGCCAGAATTAAATATTTTAATGATGTGGGATACAGGTCCCATGCCTGTTCTGGAAGTGATTCAAGTTTACTTTTGGTTTTTGCGACAACTGGCGCAGTGGGTTTAATGATCTTTATTAGATTGGCAATTAAAGTACTTAAAGTTATTAAAAAAGACTATTATGGAAAGACATTTTTAGGTAGTGCTGCAGCAATTTTTACTCACAGTCTATTTGTTAATAGCTTATTTTATCCCTGGATTTTAGGTTGGATGGCTATCCTTTTGGCAGTATCGCTTAAAGAGAGAAGTGGAGAGTGATGGATTTTTCAGTGGCATTACCTGCGCTGTCTTGAGCTTTAATAGTGAAAGAGTTTTCACCCTCTGTTAGTGTAGTGGCAAAAGCAAATGATCCATCGGATTCAACAACAACAATTCTATCGTTTATGGTTACACTAGCCAGTTCTTCGGTTTTTCCCTCTATTACAATTTGCCTTTGTTTTGATCCATAATAGGTGGTTCCATCTTCTGGGCTATTTACCTCAATTTCAGGAGGTTCGTCGTCATAAGTAATCTTGTGGGTAGAAGATTCTTGACTCTCATTACCAGCAGAATCTTTTGCTAAAGCAGAAATAGTATTTTCTCCTTTATTGAGGGGTAGCGAGTAAGTAAAAACACCCCCTTTGTTTGCCAATACTTCATCTTTTTTGTTATTAATAAAAAGAACTACTGTAGCACCGGGTTCTGTTGATCCTTTAAGCTCAACTCTTACTTGATTAGTAAATTCTGGTAGGGGATCTAGTTTTGGAGGCACTGGTGGAGTAGTATCTACTTTCTCAACTGGTTCACCACTTTTCCTAAGATCAGTTAAAAAAGCAGCAAATTTGGCAATTGCAGGAATTCCTAAAAATATAAAAATTGCCAAAGTAGCAATAGTCAAAAATGCAAAAACAAAGGCTTTTCTAATATTTTTCCTTTCTTCGGTTGCCTTTAATCTCGAATATTTTCTTACNNTTACCATGTTGAAATCATTTCTATCAACCTAAATTATTGAGCCGACGGGTGGATTTGAACCACCGACCTTTCCCTTACCTGCCCGCAATGCCTTGAGCCAGGGGCGGGATTTGAACCCGCGACCCCCGCTTTACGAAAGCGATGCTCTAACCAGCTGAGCTACCCTGGCATAGCTTATGCAGGCGGGCGAAGGGATTGCTCTACCACTGAGCTACGCCGGCAATTATTAATGTTTTATAAGTACGTTTCGAAGTATTTTACTATGCTAGGCTAATAAGTGTAAAATTTTAATGAAGTTTATTTTGCTTTTTAAATCAACGAAAACTTCCAGAATCTTCTATGCACCTTGCTTTTACATTATCATATGAGAATCTTTTATTACCTTCATCCTTATTTATATAACCACTAGATTGTTGGGCAATTTCACTGCAACCACTTTCAATAACGATTGGCCTTAAGAATGTTAAAAATGACCATGCAATTAGGCTTGAGGCGATCAAAAAAACTACTAAATACCAATTACTTTTTTTAGGTGGATAAAAACTTTCCATTTTGAGCGGGCGATGGGATTCGAACCCACAACCTCTTCCTTGGGAAGGAAGCATTCTACCATTGAACTACGCCCGCCTGTTCTTCAAATAGTTCTCTAGTCTTCTATTTAGATATCCGCGTCCAAAACCAGTCTTAAGCTGCGACTCTCTTTTTATTGCGTCAGTTTTACTTAAACAAGCTTCGTAATAAATCAAATCTATTTTATCAAATATTTTTGTACTCTTCACACTTTTATTTAAGTGCTTAATTAAACGTTTTTCTATGTTTGAAGTCGTTCCTATATAGAACTTTTGATTTTTTCTTTTTGTGTCTTTACAAAATAATACGTATGTAAAAAACATTTTTGCTTGGCCCAACAAAAGCTAAAGCATTTTGATGGGTCCGCCTAATTAATTATTTTTGGCGGAGAAGGTAGCGTTGGACCGCTCAACTAATCCCGCATATTTAAAAAAGTCACTTCGGGTCGCGAAATTAGTATATCACGGTTTAAGCTTACGGGGCTATCGAGGAAGTGTTAGAACGTTGCCAGCATGAATTATATCTGGGTTTGATAAATCGTTCTCTTTTGCAATATCTACCCATCGGTAGCCATCCCCATAAGCTCTAAGAGCAATATTCCAAAGGTTATCACTTCTTACAACTGTATAAGTTGCACCAGAAATTGCCTCTTCTACTTCTTCTGCTAATACACCTTCTGTAATTGTAGCGACAGTAGCTTGTTTCGGTTCGACCTCTGGAATTGCTAATTCTTCCCCCTCATCAACCATATTTGGATTAGCAAGCTGGTTAGCGCTAGCTACATCAACCCAGTTGTAACCAGAGTCGTAATATCTTTCAGCAATACTCCAGAGAGTATCGCCAGCCTGAACTATATGGAATGTTTTGCCATCTCTGGTAATTGTTGGTCCAACAGTTTCTGTCTGCTCGCTAACAGGAAGTGTAGTTCCTGTTTCTAGATTTCTGAAGTAATTAACAACTAATACTCCGACAACGACAATTACTATCGCTCCCAAAATCATGCTTATTGTCGACTCATTAAGCTTAAGGGTTTTAAGTATTGATTTTAAATTCAAATTAATCACCCCCTTATGGGGCAGATTTTTGGTTAAATATTTTACACCCCGAATTTAAACTATGAGCTTTTAATTGTCAAGGTCTGTTTTTATAAATCGTAACATTAATGATCGATTCCTAATATATGTCGACCAATGAATTATTAAGATATTTGAATTAGTAATTTAAGATATTAATAACTAAATATTGTGTGATGAAATAACGAAAACTGATGACAAATTATTTCACATAATTTCACAAGGCCAATATATGAGGATAATATGTGTTCATGTTGTATTTTTATACTATCAGACTTATAATATCTTGAATCCATTAACAGGCACAAGCGCCTAGGGAAAAATTGGAGGTGAGAAATGATTCCCAATGGACCTTTGCCACAGCTTCCTAACTTTCAGCTGTTGGCGAAATACGCCCTGAGAATCGTAATCGTTCTAGGGGCGATAGCCCTAGTAATTTTGGCAATCATACGTCTTGTATGACTTTTAAGTTAGGATGTTCGCCAGAATTCATACCATGCCTCTCGGGGAAACAACTACTCCTCAAGGGGCACTTTCTTTTAATCGAGAGATAAACGTTTTTATATTTTGAATCAGTAGAGAAGTCTAGGAAGAAATGATAAAATACTTTTGTTACAAGGGGCCATAGCTTAGTGGCTTAAAGCGCCGGCCTGTCACGCCGGAGATCGGGGGTTCAAATCCCCCTGGCCTCGCAAGTTAATGATAAGAAGAAGGTTCTTCTCCGACAATATCTTTTTTGAACGATTGGTAGTCGGCACCCATCTTTTCTAATACATTATCAAGATCTTGCCTTTCTCCTTTAAATAAGGCTTTTTTAATGGCTTCATTAAACTCTTCTCCCAAACCTTTTGATTCTGTCTGATTGAAAAAATTTTCTACATGCTCTCTTTCTAAATATCCAGTAATAGGTTTATAATCTGGAATTGCTTTTTTGCTAAGCTTCAATGCATACCAGTCAGTTATAGCTTCCCAAAGTCCAAATTCTTCATCCAGCTCATCAATAGGAACGTTACAATCTATAATATTCCATCGCTGTATAGTACCTGGAAGTATTTGATTTTCTATATCGTCACGAGAGCAATCAGTAGCACTCATTAAATTCTTAATAACAAAACGTACAGGTCCAATTTGATCTTCCAATATTATAGTTGACACCAAATAATGCTTATTAGGTATTATTTCATCAATTTCCCAGGGCTTAATATCTTTCTTTTTTGTAGCTGGGCGTAAAAAATGAATAGCTTCATGTAAAGACATTTGAAGTACTTCAGGAGTCTTTTCTAATCCTGATTCTAATATATATATCGTTCGCTCTGTTTCATTACCCAAAAGTGCCCTGGGTTCATAAGTAAGTGCTACTGCGCCCCCATCCCATTCCCGTCTTTTCTGATCATAGTAAGCACCTCTAAATTTTTTTTCATCCCAGAAAATAATATTCTTTTTTAGATCTTGTATTCTTTTATTCACCTCTTCTTGTGGAAGGATAGATGTTAATTCTTTCTTCAGAAGGTCTATTCCTTGATTAACCCTTTCTTCTGTAGCTAACACATCTCGTTTCGACTCAAATGTTTTTGAACCAATTTTTACCTCTATAATTGAATCTACCTCAGCAACTTCATTCATAGCTATTTAATTATAGATCCTCATTTGTGTGTTACAAAATTAAATATTATATTATTTCGATAATTTAATAATTATGATTAATATCTCGTCAGTCAAAAATATACGAATTTCTCTGATATAATTTTTTTATGTTAAAGGCGGTTATATTTGACCTTAATGGTGTATTTCTTAAGTCTGAACACCTTTCAAAAAGATTTGAGAATAAATACGGTATTCCTGAAAATAAATTTATCCCTGTTCTTGATGAAGTAATGAAAGTTGCGAGAAAACCTGGATGTAATGATTCATTTAATTTATGGAAACTTCATCTAAGAAGATGGGGTCTAAATATTAAAAAAAATGAGTTTTTTAAATTTTGGTTTTTAGGAGAAAGTATTGTTGCTGAATTAATCGAATATGTAAAAGATTTAAGATCAAGAAACATTAAGGTATTTATATTATCCAACAACTTCAAAGAAAGAACACAATATTATCGTAAATATTTTAAAGAAATATTCAAAAATGTTGATAATTCCTATTTCTCTTGGGAAACAGGTTATCTAAAACCTGACAAAAAAGCTTATTTAAATATTCTTAAAAAGAATAATCTAAATAAAGATGAGGTTATTTACTTCGACGATTTGCAAAATAATGTTGAATTAGCAAAAAGTATCGGTATTAATTCTTATAAATTTGAAGGTTTTGAAAAAACTAAAAATATTATCGAAAACCATTTAAAAAGTCATATTTTTCTTTAAATACCCGGATCGCCAATAGTAATCCGATCCCGGAGCGGGATGGTTTACCTCCGATCATCTTCTGTATAATGAAATTATGAAACTTCACAAGGAGATGACGAATTTGGAGATTGCGGAGGTTTTGAGAGCGGTGGCTGCTTCATATCAGCTTAAAGATGAGGACAAAAATAGATTTAGAATCATTGCGTACCAGAGGGCGGCTGATGCGATAGAGCACTTAAGCTCTGAAGCAAAAGATTTATGGGATGAAGGGAAGCTGTCTGATGTAGCAGGTATTGGAGCCAGTATTGAAAAACATCTTGACGAGATATTTAAGACCGGTAAATCAAAACACTTTAAAAAAGTAATGTCCGGATTACCTTCAGCTATGTTTGAATTAATGAAAGTACCTGGAATTGGGGCAAAGACCGCGTACAAACTAACAAAGAAACTAAAGATTGCCGGAAAAGATCCAATCGAAAAACTTGAGAAAGCAGCAAAAGCAGGAAAAATTGAATCCCTTGAAGGAATGGGAAAAGATTCTCAAGAGGCGATACTTAAGTCAATCACTGAAGTAAAAGGTAGAACCAGAAGACTTCTTTTACCCTACGCAACTCAAATTGCTAAACAAGTAATTGATTGGCTTTTAAAAAGCAAATACGTAAAAAGTGCCGATCCTTTGGGTAGTTTGAGAAGACGGGCATCGACTGTAGGAGACGTTGATATTGCTGTTGCTACCAAGAAACCAAAAGAAGTGATTGAACATTTTTGTCAGTATCCAAAAGCAACCAGGATACTTGAGAAGGGTGAAAGAACTGCCTCAATTATTGTTCCAGGAGACAGACAAATAGATCTAATGGTTCAGGAACCAAGTGCTTATGGTGCCCTACTACAGCATTTTACCGGGTCAAAACACCATAATATTTCTCTAAGAGAGTACGCGATAAAAAAAGGAATGAGTTTGTCCGAGTACGGCATTAAGAAACAAATCACCGATCACCGATCACCGATCACTAAATTTAAAACTGAAAAGCAGTTTTATAATTTCCTTGGCATGGATTGGATTCCACCAGAATTAAGGGAAGATACGGGTGAAATTGAGTCAGCTCTAAACAAAAAACTGCCAAAGTTAGTTGAACTAAAAGATATAAAAGCAGATCTACAGATACATTCAGACTTTGATATAGAAACTAGTCACGATTTAGGTGAATCATCGATGGAGGATTTTGTTAAAAGAGCTAATGAATTGGGTTATGAATATATTGCTTTTAGCGAACATAATCCCAGCAAAAGCAAACATAATGAAAAACAAATAATCGACTTAATAAAGAGAAAAAAAGAGGCGGTTGAGAAGCTGAATCAAAGTATCAAGAGCATCAAAGGTACCAAGAGTGTCAAAAGCACAGTAAAAAAAGTTTTTAACTCTCTTGAAATAGATATCTTACCCAGCGGTAAGCTTCCTGTTCCTGATAAGGCACTTGAATTATTAGATTTTGCCCTTGTCTCTATCCACTCAAGTTTTCGATTAAGTCGCGAAAAAATGACTCAAAGAGTTTTAACAGGATTTAAACACCCCAAGGTTAAAATTTTGGCTCATCCTACTGGAAGGATGCTTGGAAAGCGAGAAGGAGTAGAGCTAAACTGGGTTAAAGTGCTTGAATATTGTAAGAGAAATAAAAAATGGTTGGAGATTAATGCAGAGCCAATGAGGTTAGATTTACCGTCAGTACTTGTAAGAGATGCAGTAAAAGAAGGAGTGAAGTTAACATTAGGTACCGATGCCCACCACCTTGAAGGATTAGAATTTATGCAATACGGAGTATCTGTTGCCAGGAGAGGTTGGGCAACAAGTACTGATATTATTAATACTAGAAGTTTGAAAGAATTCCAGAAGATGATAATATGATTTGTTGAGCAGAACTGAAACTCAGAAGGAGGTGAATAAATAGTTTATGCCTTTAGTATTAATTATAATCTTAATAGCGATAGTTGCTTGGGTTATTGCCATTTACAACTTTTTCAGATCAAGCAAAGTTAGAATTAAAGCTGCTGTTCAAGAAATTGGAAACCAACTAAAAAGACAGGCAGATTTAATTCCGAACTTGGAATCTTCTGTTAAGGGGTATCTTAAGCACGAAAAAAAGATTTTTAAGGATTTAACTGATGCAAGGAAAGCGATATCGTCTGCAGTAAAGTCTGGAGATCTGCAGAAAATGGTAGACGCAGGTAGCCAGCTTGCAAGCGTCCTTCCTTCAATCAGAGTAGCGGTTGAGGACAATCCAGAGCTTAAAGCTTCAAATGTTGTCACTAAACTTATGGATGAATTGCGAGATACAGCGGACAAGGTTATGTATTCAAGGCGCTTAGTAATTGACTTGACAGCTGACTATAACGTTAAGCGGGCAGTACTACCTTCAAGCGTTGTTGCCAGCATGTTTAAGTTTGAAGAGCTACCGGGTTTGCTTACACCAGAGAAAGGTGAACACGTTGAGGTATCTGGTAAAGATGTAAAAACTCCGAAGGTTAATTTGTAGTAAATGCTTGGGAAAACTTGAAGGTGTCAGAAGAGTTATTCAATAATTTTACTCTTCTACTCTTTTACTCTCTTGCTCTGTTTATTATGCAAAACATTTACGAAGCGGCTGCTGCAAATAAACGAAAAAGCGCAATAATAATTGTGCTATTTGTTGTATTTGTAACATTGGCAATTTACATAATTTCCCAAGCTTTTGCCGTATATATGGGTTTTGAACCCGGGGGATTAGGTTTTGCTGGTATTGCTTTAATTATTTCGGGGTTGATAAGTTTTGGTAGTTATTATTATAGCGATAAAATTGTTTTGAGAATTTCTGGGGCAAGGCCAGCAGATAGAAAGAAAGACTTTCGGTTTTTTACTGTAGCAGAGAACTTAGCTATTGCAGCAGGTATTCCAAAACCAAAACTTTTCGTCATCGACGACACTGCCACAAATGCATTTGCAACTGGAAGGGACCCAGATAACGCGGTTGTTTGTGCGACAACAGGACTTCTTGACAAACTAGATAGAACTGAATTGGAGGGGGTAATTGCCCACGAGCTATCTCATATACGAAATTACGATGTTCGTCTAATGTCTATTGTGGCTGTTATGGTTGGTATGGTTGCCTTATTAGGAGATTTTTTCTTAAGAACCGGTTTTAGAGGAGGTAGGAGGGATAGAAAAAGTGGTCAGCTCGGAGCAATCATTTTGATATTGGGAGTAATATTTGCCATTCTATCACCAATTATTGCCCAAATGATTCAACTAGCAATATCAAGAAGAAGAGAGTTTTTCGCCGATGCTTCTTCCGTTGCCATCACCAGACAACCTTCTGGTTTAATTTCAGCTCTTAAAAAAATTTCAAAAGATCGTGAACCCCTTGAGGCAGCCAACAAAGCTACCGCCCACCTTTATATAATTAATCCATTTAAAGACAAAGTAAAGTCCGGTGCTCGCTGGTTTGCTTCACTATTCAACACCCATCCCCCAGTGGAGGAGAGGATAAAAGCTCTCCAATCCATGACCTGAAGAGAAATACTGTCATCACTGCTTGTTGAGTAATAGCCTGATGTTTAAGGAAGACTGTTTTAGAAGGATTGTGATTTTTTACTAATTGTCAGATAGAATTTCCTAAATGCAAGAGTAGTTAGTCCCCAAGCTATTGGCCAAAATGGTATTCCAAGTGGTGGATAGCCTCTTAAAGCAAATTCCGGGTCTTTGGCTAAATATCGGCCTATAAAAAGACTGGTAATATAAACAAAACTGAAAAACCAGATATCTAATTTTTCGTAAAGCAAAAGGAAATAAAAAGCAGCGATGGCAAGAAGATATAAAGTTAGCTTACCAGGGTTTGTCCAAAGCATAATTACCGAAAGTAACCAGGAGAAATAAAGAACATAAAAAATGACTATTATATTGGTCTTTCTTCTCACAATTTCAGTGTAGCACGTATTATCGTTCTTGCTCAAAAGTAGTTTTGAGCTGTATCATATTGGCATGAGCAATAAAAAACATATCTCAAAAGATATTGTCAAACAAATGGTTAAATTATCTAATCTATCTGTCGATTCAAAAGAACAATCTTACTTTACTCGCCAATTTGAAGAGACTCTTAAGACAATAGATAAACTTAACCAATTAAATACAGACAAAGTTCCTGGAACCGATCAAGTGACTGGGCTTTCAAATATATTCAGAGAAGATAAGATCGAAAAAGAAAGAATGCTTTCACAGAAGGAAGCTCTCTCAAACGCTAAAAGCACTTATAAAGGATATTTTTTAGTTAAGGCAATTTTTGATGAACAATAAGTATTCACTTACAGAAGCAAAAAAACTATTAGAAAATAAAAAAATATCTTCAGTTGAATTAGTCAGTGACTGCATCAAAGCAATTAAGAAACTGGATAAATATATAAATGCTTATATAACAATTAATCCTGAGGCCTTAAAAAATGCCAAGGGTTGGGATAAAAGGAAAACGTCACCAAGATTACCCCTGAAAGGTATCCCCATTGCTATTAAAGATAATTTTTTAACAAATGGTTTAAAAACTACGGCATCTAGTAAAGTTTTAGAAAATTATATCCCTCAATATTCTGCTACCGTTGTTAATCGCTTGTTGAATTCAGGAGCAATTGTTTTAGGCAAAACAAACATGGATGCCTGGGCTCATGGATCTTCAACTGAAACAAGTGACTTTGGAGTAACAAAAAATCCTTGGAATATTAGCCACTTGCCAGGTGGATCTTCTGGTGGGTCTGCAGCAGCGGTTGTTGCCGATCTTTGCATCGCTGCCATTGGTTCAGAAACAGCCGGTTCTGTTAGACAACCAGCTGCATGGTGTGGATGTGTTGGATTGAAGCCAACTTACGGAAGAGTAAGCCGTTACGGTGTCATTGCCATGGGTTCCTCACTAGATTCACCTGGACCGATGACAAAGAATGTATCTGATTCAGCAGTTCTTCTTGAGGTACTAGCAGGTAAAGATCTTTATGATGCCACTACATCATCTAGGCCAAAAGAAAAATATACAAATTATCTTAATAAGGGTGTTAAAGGAATTAAGATTGGGATTGCCGAAGAATACTTACTTCCTCAAATGAAAGATGAAATTAAAAAGATTATTAAAGATGCAGGAAAAGTTTTTGAATCACTTGGTGCAAAAGTAGAGATAATTAGAACCTTAAATCCAGAATATGCCATTGGAGTATATACCGTTATTCAGCGCTCGGAAGTATCTTCTAACCTAGGAAGATATGACGGCACTCGATATGGCCAAAAAAGAAAATATTTTGGTCAAGAGGCAAAGAGAAGAATAACATTGGGTACCTTTGCCTTATCAGCTGGTTACGCTGATAAGTATTATAAAAAAGCGCAGAAAGTACGCACACTTTACATTAAAGATTTTGAGAAAATATTCAAAAACTACGATCTAATTATTGGCCCTACATCACCGGGACCAGCTCAAAAGCTTGGAGCAAGTAAAGGAAAAGCAATGTTTGGTGAAATGGAAGATATTTTAGTTGAACCAAGTACTATTGCTGGTCTTCCAGGAATAAGCGTACCTTGTGGTTTTGTAAATGGGCTTCCAATCGGTTTAGATATTTTTGGTCCTCAATTTTCAGAAAGTTTAATAATCCAAGCTGCATCAGCATTTGAAAACGAAACTAGTTGGCATAAAAGAAAAGCTTCTTTAAATTATAATGATTAAAATATCAGAAAATATGAAACCAACAATTGGCATTGAAGTGCACGTTGAATTAAAAACGCTATCGAAAATGTTTTGCGGCTGCATCAATAAACATTTTGCCATCAAACCTAATACCCACACTTGTCCTGTTTGTCTTGGTTTGCCGGGTTCCCTTCCTGTTCCAAATAAGCGGGCTATAGATTGGACGTTAATGATCGGACTGGCACTTAAATCGAAAGTAAATTTAAAATCTAAATTCGATCGTAAACACTACTTTTATCCAGATTTGCCTAAAGCTTTTCAGATAAGTCAATATGATGAGCCACTTTGTACTGGAGGTTATCTAGATACCTCCAAAGGTAAAGTAGGAATAACTAGAGTCCATCTTGAAGAAGATACAGGTAAGTTGCTTCACAAAAGGATTAAGGGAAAAGATGTAACTTTGGTAGATTTTAACCGTAGTGGAGTTCCTTTAGTTGAAATTGTTACTGATCCAGATTTAAATTCTTCTGTCGAAACAAAAAAGTTTGCTCAAAAATTAAGAAATATAATCCGTTGGCTTGGAGTTTCTGATTGTGATATGGAAAAAGGTTCAATGAGATTGGAGGCAAATGTCTCTTTGGGCAAGCATCTTGGCTATAAAGTAGAGATTAAAAACTTAAATTCTTTCCGTTTTGTTGAAAGAGCGATTAATTATGAGCTTGAAAGACAAAAGAAACTTTTGGCTAAAGGTCAAAAGCCAAAACAAGAAACTCGTGGTTGGGATGAAGTTGAAAATAAAACAAAAAGTCAGCGTTATAAAGAAACAGAAGCAGATTATCGTTATTTCCCTGAACCCGACATTCCGCCGATGACTTTCTCAAAAGTATATATCAAAAAGTTAATAAAAGAATTACCAGAGCTTCCTGACCAAAAAGCTAAAAGGTTTGAAAAGGAATATTCAATTAGAAAACATTACGCTCAGTTATTAACCATTGATCTAAATCAATCTCAACTGGTAGAAAAAGCACTTAAATTAGCCCAGAAGGAAGGAATCAAAAAAGACAGGGTGGCGGGATTAATCGTTAATAAAAAAATTGATCTTAGTAAAACTAAGCCAGAAGAACTAATAAAGCAAATAAAAAAAGAGGAAGTTGTCAAAATTACTGACCGGAAAAAGCTTATAAAATGGGTGGATAAAGCTATAAAAGATATGCCCAAGGTTGTTTTTGACTATAAAAAGGGAAAATCTGCAGCAATAGCGGTATTGATTGGTAAAGTAATGCAGCTATCAAATGGAAAGGCAGATCCAATAATTATTAAAGAGTTGCTAGAAAAAAGATTAAAGAGTAAAGACAAATCCAGTTAATCGGGTTTCGGTTATCGGTTTTCGAATAAAAGATATCGGATAAAAGAATATGCTTAAGTAGCAAGTTCCAATCATATAAACATCTTATAACTGACAACTGAAAACTGACAATCCGAACTATTATGCTTGCAGACTTTATCCCACTGATAAAAAATAAAAACTTCAGGTTTTTATGGACTTCTCAGGTACTATCTCAAATAACTATTAATATAATGAATTTTTTATTGTTGATACGCTTGTTTAATAATACCGGGTCAACAATAGCCACTAGTCTTCTTTGGGTTGCCTATGCTCTTCCAGCAATAATAATTGGTCCGTTTGCAGCAGCTAGTGTTGATATGTTTGACAGAAGAAAACTATTAATGATAACTAATTTTCTTCAGTCAGCAATTATATTTTTTTATGCTCTTTCCCATCGAACTAGTATCTTCCTACTCTACGGTGTAGCAATGAGCTATTCATTCCTTAACCAGTTTTACGTACCAGCAGAGTTAGCAACTATGCCATCAATTGTTCAAAAGAAAAATTTATCCCATGCTAACGGACTTTTTTTTCTTACCCAAACAGCTTCATTAATATTTGGATTCGGGGTTGCAGGTATACTTAACTTCTTTTTAGGTTTTTCAACAACGTTATATTTATGTGCTTTATTTCTTTTTATCGCTTATTTAGCAGTAACTTTTCTACCCAAAATGCCTCAGAAAGAAAGTGTTCCAACAAAGTTTGAGAGTGCCTTTATAAATTTCTTTAAAAGAATAATTGAGGGGTATAGGTTTATAAGAGGAAGAAAAAGTGTGCTTTTTCCTTTCTTGCTTCTAATGGCTTTGCAAGTATCTATCGCCGTTGTGGTAGTTAATGTTCCAGTTCTAGCAACTGATATTTTACAGATGCCAGTAGAGTCTTCGGGGTTAGCTATTGTCGTTCCTGTTGGAGTAGGGACTGCATTAGGAGCAGTAATATTTCCAAAATTACTTAAACAAGGATGGAGAAAGAAGAAAACAATTGAAATCTCTTTGATGGTTTTAATTACCGCAATTTTCTTACTGGCTTTTGCGATTCCAACAATTACCAATTTATCAAGAATTTTTTTAGGAATAATGATGCTTTTAATTACTGGGCTTTCTTTTGTGGGAATACTAATTCCCACCCAAACATTTTTACAAGAAACTACTCCAGGAGGATTGAGGGGAAGGGTTTTTGGAAATTATTGGTTTTTAGTTACTATAGCAACAATTTTCCCAGTTATTTTTTCAGGTGCCATTACAGAAGTTTTCAACATCAGAATCTTATATTTGATTCTCTCTGCTCTTGGATTATCAGTTTTATTATTTTCAAAGAAATACGGCCAAATGATTATCGATAATTCATTTTAATTCCGAATAAAAAAATAATTAGCAAAATGGATTGAAGGTTAATTAAAAATCGTTTCATCCATGGTATATTATTATTAAGCCATGGCAAGTAAGTTTGTTCATCTTCACGTCCATACAGAATACTCTCTTCTTGATGGACTTAGTGAAATAACCCATTTATTAAAACACATTAAGGAACAAGGGATGGACAGTGTTGCGATAACTGATCACGGGGCATTGTATGGAGTGATTGAGTTTTACAAAAAAGCTTTAAAAGAAGGGGTGAAGCCGATTATTGGCATGGAAACATATACAACCAATGTCAATATGAAAGTAAAACCAGAAAGAGGTAAGGTAAAAAATTATCACTTATTACTTTTGGCAAAAAATAACCAAGGTTATCAAAACCTAATTAAATTAACTTCACTGGCCCACACTCAAGGGTATTACTATCGTCCAAGGGTAGATAGAGAAACGTTAGCTAAGTACTCAAAAGGGCTAATATGCACTTCAGCCTGTCCACAAGGTGAAATTTCAAGAGCGCTTCTAGATGAATCCTATAAAAAGGCAAAGGAAATTGCCACCTGGTTTATTGACATCTTTGGTAGTGATTATTATCTAGAGCTACAAAGGCATGAATATAAGAATTATATTAATGATGCTGAAAGAGTTGAAATCAAAGAAGAACTAATTAAACAAGCCGAAAGTGAAAAGATAATAAACGAAGGAGTAGTCAAGTTGAGTCGAGAGTTGGGAATACCGCTTGTTGCCACTAATGATGCTCATTATATAAAAAAAGAGGATGCAAAGGCCCAAGATGCTTTAGTATGTATTGCAACCGCAAAAAATGTAAATGATATAAAAAGACTAAGGTTTATTGATTCTCCAACTTTTTATTTGAAAACCCCAAAGCAGATGCAATATCTATTTCAAGATTTACCTGAAGCAACAGAAAATACTCTAAAAATTGCTAATAAATGCGAGGTAAAAATTGTTCTTAATAAATGGTTTTTCCCCGAATATAAACTTGAAGAAGCTAAGACTCCTGATAAGGAAATGGAAATAAGGGTGATGACCGGCATTAAAGAAAAGTTAGATAAAGTAACAACTGAAGTTAAAAAACGCCTCAAATATGAGATGGATATTATTAAGAAAAAGGGTTACTCGACTTATTTTCTTATCGTCTCTGACATGGCCAGATGGGCTCAAGAACGAGGAATCGTTACCAATACCAGGGGTTCCACCGCCGGTTCGATGGTTGCTTATGCTCTGGATATCATTAATATTAACCCACTTGACTATGATATTCCTTTTGAGAGATTTTTAACTCCTTGGAGACCGTCACCCCCGGATATTGATTTTGATATTGCCGACGACAGGCGTGAGGAGGTAATAAATTATATAACTAAAAAGTATGGAAAGGACCGCGTCGCCCAGATTTGTACTTTTGGCCGGATGATGGCCCGGGCTTCCGTTAGGGACATTGCCAGGGTTCTTGGTTATTCTTATTCAGTAGGAGATAGAATTGCCAAATCAATACCGTTTGGAACACAAGGTTTCCCAATGACTATTGATCGGGCCCTAAAAATGTCTGAAGAACTGAAAAAACAATATGAAGAGGACGACGATGCCAAAAAAATTATCGATCTAGCACGACAAATTGAAGGAAATGCAAGACATGTCTCTGTGCACGCTGCAGGACTGGTGATCTCGCCAGACACAATTACAGAATATACACCCATCCAACTAGATCCTGAAGGTAAAAAGGTTATCACTCAATATGATATGGATGCCCTTGATCCTAACGTTTCCCCCAACGAAGCGGTGGGTCTATTAAAATTTGATCTTTTAGGGCTTCGAAATCTGTCTATTTTAGGTAGTGCGATTGAAATAGTCAATAAAACTAGCAAATTAAAAATAGATCTTAGTAATCTAGAGCTTAATGATGAAAAGACTTATGAAATGCTTTCGCGTGGAGATACAATGGGCGTATTTCAGCTTTCTGGAAGTGGTATGACAAGATACCTTAAAGATTTAAAACCAACCAGGATTGAGGACTTGATGGCCATGGTTGCTCTTTATAGACCGGGGCCGATATCACAAATTCCTGAATATATTTTAAGAAAGAATAATCCGGAAAAGATTACTTATCTTGACAATAGAATGAAGCAATATCTTGAAAAGTCGTATGGTCTGATTGTTTATCAGGATGATGTTTTTATGACCGCAATTAACATTGCTGGCTACACCTGGGAAGAAGCAGATAAATTCCGCAAGGCTGTTGGTAAAAAAATTCCAAAAGAAATGGAACTTCAGAAAGAAAAGTTTATTAAAGGTGCAGTTAAAAATGGCCTAACAAATAAAAAGGCTGAACAATTATTCACTCTTATTGAGCCTTTTTCTGGTTATGGATTTAATAAGGCACACGCGTCGTCATACGGCCTGGTTGCCTACCAGACTGCCTATATGAAAGCAAATTATCCGGTTGAATTTATGTGTGCTCTACTTACAGCTGAAAGTAGTGATAAAGATAAAATATCGGCTGCCATTCATGAATGTAAAAGGATGGAAATTAAAGTATTACCCCCCGACATTAATGAAAGCGGTGTCGGATTTAAAATTGTAAAAGATAAGGATTCTTTTGAAGGAAAAGCGATAAGATTTGGTTTGAGTGCGATAAAGAATGTTGGCCATGCTGCCTTTGAAACGATACTTGGCGCTAGAAAAGATGGCAAATTTATGTCATTCGCGGACTTTTTATCTCGAGTTGATTCAAGAAAGGTAAATAAGAAAGTGCTCGAAAGTTTAATTAAAGTTGGCGCACTCTCTACCTTTGGTACAAGAGCGGCACTTTTGTCTTCTCTTGATGAATTACGAAGTAGGATTACAAAACCAAAAGGTATGGAAAACCAACAAGGATTGTTCAGCGAAGAAGAGATAAAAAACACTAAAAACGCTCAGAATATAAGTAAAAATCTTACTATTGATGAGTTTAGTGAAGAAGAACTGCAGAGACTAGAAAGACAACTATTAGGCTTTTCACTATCTTCTCGTCCAATTGGAGAACTAATAAATTCATTTGAGCATTCTGCGACACACAAAATATATGAAATCTCACCAAAAGAATCGCTTGACGACATGGTTAGTGTTGCTGCGGTAGTTAGCGATGTAAGAATAGTTGTCACCAGAAAAACTGGCGCAGAAATGGCATTTATTAGAGTTGAAGATGAAACGGGATCTTTGGACCTTGTTGTTTTTCCAAAAATTTTTAAAAAAACACGTGATTTATGGGTCGATAATCGTCCTCTACTAATTTTTGGTAGGGTTGATACCAGAGATGAGTCACCAGCCATTATTGTTAAATCAATAGATACCGAAGAAACCATAAAAGGTAAAGATAAGCGATTATATATAAGAATTCCTAAAGATACAAAAAAGGGCCAATTTAGAATTTTAAAGCAACTATTGGTTGATAATCCAGGAGCTCAAAGCGTAACCTTAATTGTCGAAGATGATAAAAATTCAAAAATAGATTTGAATATAAAAATTAACTGGAATGAGGCACTGGCAAGGGAAATTTCAGAAACACTCAAAAGCAAAAAACAATATTGAAGCTAGATATACTAATATAGTAGAATAACAGTCTATTTTTTGTTTAATAATATGGCATTAAAGGTAAAGCATAAAAAAGTTGAATTTGGTGTTGGAGATACTATTAAGGTTATTCAAACGATAAAGGAAGGAAAAAAGGTAAGAACACAAGGCTTCGAGGGAATTGTTATTTCTATAAAAGGAAGGGGAGACAATAAATCTTTTACCGTAAGAAAGATGGGTGTAAGTCAGATTGGCATTGAAAGAATTTTTCCACTCGCATCCCCGTTTATTGAAAGTATTGAGGTGGTTAGAAAGGGATTAGGGGGCGTAAGAAGATCGAAGCTATACTATATCCGAGAAAAACCAAAGAAAGAAATTGAAAAGATCTATTCTCGTGCAAGTAGGCGCGAGATAGCAATAAAAGGTGCCAAGAAAACGAAAGCTCCTGTTAAACCCAGGAAGCGCAAGGGTAAAAGTGCTTCAAAATGATAGCTAAGGCAACTAGAGATTACGGTGATTTTGGTGAAATATACGCCATCAAACTTCTAAATAAGAATAACTACCAGATTATTGAGAGAAATTTCCGCTGTAAAATTGGAGAAATAGATATTATCGCGATTAAAAATGATACCCTGGTTTTTGTTGAAGTAAAGACTAGGTGGAGTAAAAAATATGGAAAACCAGAAGAAGCAGTCACCCCAAGTAAACTAAGAAAAATAAAAAGAGTGGGAGAATATTATTGTATAACCAATCCACATCTTCCCAAAAAACTTAGAGTTGATGTTGTAGCAATTGAAATGGATAGGGGGAAAATTAAATCAGCTAAGATAATTAAGGTAGAAAAGTAGGATGATAAAGGTCCGTCGACTTCCAGTTGGACAATTACAGACAAACTGCTATTTAGTTATCAGTGGGAAAAAAACAATAATAATAGATCCTGGTGACGATGCAGACTATATCATGCGTATTATTTCAGACGAGGACTTAAGGCCGACTAAGATTGTTGCCACCCACGGACACTTCGACCATATCTTAGCAGTAACAGAGCTAAAGCTGGCCTATAACATACCTTTCCTGATGCATAAAAAAGATGAATTTCTACTAAAAAAAATAGCTAGTTCGGCTAATTATTTCTTAGGCATATCTACTGATCCTATTCCAAAAGTTGACAGTTATCTTAAGCAAGGAGATAAATTGGAAAATGGAAATTGGAAAATGGAAATTATACACACCCCCGGACACACCCCAGGAAGCCTTTGTATTATCGAAAAAAAATCCAAAATTCTTTTTGTTGGCGATTTAATATTTGCCGGTGGAGCCATTGGCAGACATGATTTTAGCTATTCAAGCAAGAAAAATTTACTTAATTCAATTAAAAAAATCTTAAATCTTTCAGGGGATTATCTAGTTTATTGTGGGCATGGAGAAAGTTTTTCATTAAACAATGAAAGAAAATATTTTAAAGAAAAGACTGATAAAGATATTCTGTATAGATAAATATTTACATTATTAGTAAAATTATTTTTGAGGAAGGGGGTGGTAAATAAATGGCGAAGCTAAAGATTGAAAAAAGGGATGGAAAGCTTGAAGAGTGGAACTACGATAAGATTATACTTTCAATAGGTAAGGCAATGATGCCTGTTGATAGAGCAGAAAAAATTGCTAAAAATGTTGAAAAATGGGCCCAACAAAACGCGAAAAAAGGAGTTGTTACCTCAAATCAAATTAGAGATAAGGTAATTGAGTATTTAAAAGATGAAGATCCGGTTGCGGCAGAATCCTACGAGCTATATAAAAAACCTTAAAATTATAACTTTTTCAGTTATTTAACCCTTTTAAACAAAAGTAGCTACCGACAAAAGTTAGTTCGGATAGTTTGATATTTGGTGCATAAAAAGAAGATGCTGTACCGCCATCTAAATTTATTGCATCGATTATATTAACCTCTGCTATTTCTTCGAAGAACTCTATAATTTTTGGTAATTTTTCTAAAGTTGGTCCATCATATACTGATTGGTTATCAAAAATTACAATAAATAATATATCTTTTTCTTCAGTAATTGATAAAACTATTCTTCTTGATCTTTTGTCTTTCTCAAGGCTAATTTTTTGATTAACTCCATTTTTTATAATAACCGGCCCCGATTGCAAAGCTAGGCGTCCTTTTTTAGGAAGATTATAAGAGATACCCGGATCGTTCTTATTATCAATTGAAAAGAATCCATTAAAAACCTGGCTTGCGATTTCGCTATTTAATTTCATACCATCAGAGATAAATAAACCAATCGGGGTGCTATCTTTTGAATAAAATCCACCATTAACTAAAAATTGACATGATTCTTTTTCTGAAGCTTGTCTTGAGGTTAGTTTTTCTGAAAAATTTGGATAAAGCTCGAGATTTGACAGATCACTGATTTTTATCCAACCAACGCTAAATCTATCTTCTTCAAAATTAATTTCTTTAAGATAATTATCGCCGATGGCGGCCTCGGTGCCCTGATTGTTATCAACTATATATTCAGTATTTACACTTTCTATTTTACGCTCCGCATTTACAAAAAATAGAGTTATAATTATTAGGCAAACCATTAGAAAGAAAATAGTCAAGTATATTCTCATATGGCTATATTGTATAGATAAATATTTTAAAGGAGAAATGACTAAACTTATATTTACAGGTGACGTAATGATTGGGCGTCTAATTAATGAATATTTATTACGAGTTAAAGACCCATCAATAATTTGGGGTAATACAAAGGATACCTTTTTAGATTCTGATTTAAATATTATTAATTTGGAATGCGCCATTACAAAAAATACAAATAAAGGTGATAAGCATAGCCCTGTTTTCTTTTTTAGAACTGAACCACAAAATATAAATGTTTTAAAAGAAATAAGATCTGACTTTTGTTCATTGGCAAATAATCATATCTTGGATTTTAGAGTTGAGGGATTGTTAGAAACTCTTGAAATACTTAAAAAAGAAGGTATTGCATACTCGGGAGCTGGTAAAAATATCCAAGAAGCAATAAGGCCATCAACCATAAAATGTCGTGATACAAAAATAAAAATATTTTCTTTTACCGACAATGAAGTAGGTTGGGAAGCAGATGAAAATAAGCCAGGGATATTTTATTTACCAATAGACATTAAAAACAAAAAGGTTAAGTTGTTTTTAAATTCAATTAAAAAAGCAAAAGAAAAAGGATTTTTTGTAATAGTTTCTTCTCATTGGGGCCCAAATATGGTTCGATTTCCTCCTCAAAGACATATAGAATTTGCCCACTGCCTTATCGAAGCTGGGTGTGATATATTCCATGGTCACTCATCACACGTTTTTCAACCTGTTGAAATATATCAAGGCAAAGTAATATTTTACGACTGTGGAGAAATGATTGACGACTATGCTGTTGATCCAATCTTAAGAAATGATGAATCTTTTATTTTTGAAGTTTTTATAAATGACAATAATATCAATAAAGTGGTTTTAAAACCAATATTTATCAAAAACCTGCAAACTAACTTGGTTTATGGCAAAACTGCCAAGACTATATGCAATAAGATGATAGAGCTTTGCGAAAGTTTTAAAACTAAGACAACATTTCAAAAGGATAGAATAATTATCAACCCAAATTAGCTCTTGACCTTAGATATAACAATATGGGTAGAATAAATTGTTGGGAGGTGAATTAATTGAAAAACAAAGAATTGTTTACTACAAAAAATTTATTAATATTTGCCATCGCGGCAACAATAATATTAGCTTTCATATTGTTTTAGATTAATAATATAATTTATTAGCTTCTATATAATTTTCTGTTTAAGGATGATTCTACTGAAGATCAGCGACTTCACCTGATAGAGTATCGATTTTACAACTACCTTTTGTAATCGCTTCTGGACTGGCGGTGTTAATTTCGTCATAGGAGCATGAAATACTTTTTTCATCATCGAGCCATGATTCAGCGGAATAGCGCCTATAAATCGCAGAAGGGGTACTAACTTCAGTTAAATTTGTTTCTTCACCAGTTCCTAAATTATAGATATAAATATTGGCCGGTGAATCCTGGGCTGTATCGTCAATATAGGCAATCATGTTGTTATCAGTTGACCAAAGGCAATTTTTGGCTCGCTCACGAACCTTGGAAACACTTCCTCCATCGGCATTAGAATAATAAAGAGCTGGTTTTAAAGCTGGTGGTAAAGACCAGAAACACAATTTCTGGTAATTAGGTGATAGTAAAACGTTAGTAAAACCGATAATACCTGTATCTTCATAATTCTCTTTACTTACTATCAGACTACTTTCTCCCTGAGAGTCAATTTTTATGATATTGCCATTTTCAATAGAAAATTGGGGAGGGGCTTCAGTAGGAGTTGGTGTTTGAACTAGTGCAGTCTCACCTTTCTCTAAATCCTTCTCTAGCGATTTATTTCTAAAATATGAATAAGCCACAAAGCCCCAAATGATTAGGGTAATTATCACTAGAGTGATGATAACGATTTTAAATATCGGTTTTTTAGGTTTTTCTGAAACAGTCGGCACATCAGAGGGTGGAACCACTGGCTCAGTTGGTTTTGTTGGTAATTCCGTTTTAGCTTCCGTTCCTGGCTCTTGCGGTATTGGTGGAGGAGGTGGAGGTACTTGAGGCGCTGGAGGAATATTAACCTCCGCTGAAGTTTCTTGGGTTGGCGGAATTTGAGTTGTAGTTTCTGGTACTGGAACCGATACATCCCCACTGCTTTGAGGAGTTCTATCTTGGGTAGTGCCAGAAGCTTGTTGATCGTTTTCTTGCATTAATTAATGATTACACAATTTTAATAAAATATGCAAGATCAAGTGGTAGCAGTTATAAACTTGTTTGTTTATTTAATATTTATATATAATCATCGGGCAATTAATGAAGTATTATCTTGCTGGGATTTTATTTAGCATG
>JABAOF010002851.1_pt3 | contig 37924 bp, 33 predicted proteins | sample 7062171 | NCBI WGS metagenome assembly JABAOF01 (sample SAMN14538628, study PRJNA623070) | marine sediment metagenome | biome: marine biome [ENVO:00000428]; feature: marine pelagic biome [ENVO:01000023]; material: deep marine sediment [ENVO:00002113] | place: India: Gulf of Khambhat ...
CCTTTTACCGTGCTTTTGGGGTGCCGGTTCAAGGTTCCGCCGATCACATATAAATCACCCGTTATGAGAGCTGTTTGCCGGATATCAATGGCCGCGGCCACACAAATAACATCTTCCTCTACCTGTCCATCCAAATCCAGGTGGCCGCCAATAAGAATAATCGATCCCTTAAGAATGCCGTCAATCTCGAGCGTTCCACCCCACGATATCACACTGCCGGCGTACGATTGATCCGCCGGCACGGACAGGTTCTTAAGCATCTTATAATTGGAGTCTGAAAATAAAACTCCTGGGATAACCAACAGTCCGATCAATAATGTCACTAATCTCTTCATCACTATTGTCCTTTATCCTTTAATTTCTTAGCTCTTTAGTCTTTTAAATGCCACTCTATAAATAGAATAGACTACCAGGGAGAACAGGGCGAATACAGTGAATCCGATAATCTCCACTCCAAGGTTGATATCAAATATAATATTCAAAAACCGGTTTAATGCTTTGAAAACTGCGAAGACAGCAGAAAAGATGGCAGATATGGTTTCAATGATGGAACCGATCAAATTGGAGGCGTCTTTAGAGGTTAATTGAATGGCTTGAATAAGACTATTATTGGCAAAATCAAAATAAATGTAGATCGAGGTAACCAGCAAAAGAAAACTGGCTGCAATCAAGCCCAAAATAGAAGAATAAGTTGGCAGCACAGGAAACAGGATTCTCAATACATTGCGCTCAATGATGACAGGGGGGATGATTTCAACAGGACGTTGAAGCTGTTTCTCCAGTTTTTCAAAATCTTCATACACGTTCTTGCAGGTCCGGCACACAATAAGATGGTCCCTGACCATTGCGCTTTCCACACTATTCAGACTGCCGTCAATATACTCTTGAATTTTTGTATTAGTTAAACATTCCATCTTTCTCTATCTCCGCTTTTAATAAGGCTTTGGCTTTATACATCCTATTTTTTACCGTACCCAGCGGCAGCTGGGTAACCTCCGCTATTTCTTCATATTTAAATCCCTGGATATACCGTAACAGGATCAGTTCCCTGTATTTCATCGGCATACAATCTACCACTCTCCAGAGGTATTGGTTGAATTCTTCTTTGGCCAGGTGATCAAAGCCATCTTCTTTAACAATATTTTCAGAGTCCATCATCTGTTTCTGGGAAATATATTGATCATCCAGGGAATCCACCGGAGCCTGATGTTTTCTCACATAATCGATCACCATATTGTGACAAATCCGGTATGCCCAGGTGGCAAATTTATACTCATGTTTATACTTACCAAGAACTCTATATACCTTGATAAAAAAATCCTGGGTGAGTTCAGTGGCCACTTCTTCATCCGTGACCATGCGATAAATAAAACTATAAATTTTCTTGTTATATTTCCTCATCAGTTCCTCAAAGGATGACTTACTTCCTTCAAGTATATTTTCAATTAATACTTGATCTTCATCCACTATCATTTTACGTATTTTTACTCAAAAAAGTTTTCAAAATTCATCAACTTTTTTATTTTTTTTCTTTTTTTTGTTCATTTTCATCTTCATCTTGGTATTGGCGAACAATGTCAACTCCTTCGGGAACTTGCAAACGGAACGCATCTTCAGGGATGATTATCCTCTGACAATAGTCTTTAAAATAATAGACCATACGGGCACCGGACAGGTCAGTTTGTACCACTTTCACCGGCAGCGAATCGCTATTTATTATAATCTCCATATCAATAGAATCACGGTCATTTTTGATATGGATACTTTTCCGGGCTTCATCCCAGCGGGCATAGCGAAAAATATCATCCGCAAATAACAACTGCCAGATCCACTGCTGACTCCTGTCTTTTATTTTTCCTATGATCAACTGCTCGTTGTCCTCATCGTAAAATTGATAGTCATCTCCCTCGAGCAAAAAAACCTTATAATCGGGTTCCAGGTAAGTCCACTTCAATTGTTGATCGTTTTTAAATAAAATTTCTCCCGATTCCTCAAGGTCCACTGGCATATTCGCATTCTTTTCACTGGATACCTGCTGGACAAAACTAACTTTAAAGGGTTTGATACGGTTCAGAGAACGCCTGATTTCCTTTATCTTCTCTTGCACATCGTGTCCAGTCGCGGAAAAGGAGGCTGGGAACCATGATGGCGAAGCTGAAAGGACAACGGAATTGGTATAAATAATATGCGCCAGAAAACAGGAACATGCAAAAAAAAACACCCGTATGTTTAACCGGTTAAAATCTCGAGTCATACCTACCCCCTACACCTCAAGCTGAACTGCTGCGGAACCTGGACTTTAATCTTAATCTTAACCTTAACCTTAACCTCAACCTTTTCCTTATACACCTTGGGACATCATTTTCATGAAATCTTGATTGGTTTTGGTTTTGGACAATTTTTCCACCAGCAATTCCATGGCTTCTACTTCAGTCATTTGGGACAATACTTTTCGTAATATCCAGATGCGATTCAATTCTTCCTGGCTGATAAGCAGTTCTTCTTTACGGGTACCGGATCGGTGGATATCAATGGCAGGGAAGACCCGTTTATCTACCAATCGTCGGTCGAGATTGATTTCCATATTACCGGTTCCTTTGAATTCTTCAAAAATCACTTCATCCATCCGGCTGCCGGTATCGATCAATGCGGTTGCCAATATCGTTAAACTACCGCCTTTTTCAATATTTCGCGCGGCACCGAAAAACTTTTTGGGTTTATTTAACGCATTGGCATCCACACCACCAGAGAGCACTTTACCGGAAGGAGGGGTAATGGCATTATGCGCCCTGGCCAGGCGCGTGATCGAATCCAAAAGAACCACCACATCCTTTTCCATCTCAACCAAGCGTTTGGCTTTTTCCAAAACAATGTCCGCCACTTTGGTGTGCCGCAGCGGCACCTCATCAAAGGTGGAGGAAATGACTTCCCCGCTCACATTTCTCTGCATATCGGTGACCTCTTCCGGCCGCTCATCGATCAGCAGTACGATTAAGACAATTTCCGGATGGTTTAACTCAACCGACTTGGCAATGCTTTGAAGTATCATTGTTTTCCCGGTTCTGGGTGCAGCCACGATTAATCCACGCTGCCCTTTTCCAATAGGCGTCAGTAAATCCATCACCCGGCCGGACGTGTTAAAGTGATCGGTTTCCAGCCTGATTTTTTCATCGGGGTAAAGTGGAGTCAATTTCTCGAACTTTTTGTTTTTCCTGAGCTGTAAAACTGTTTCCGGGTCTTCCGAATTCACAGCTTCAACCGTTAACAATGCAAAATACTTTTCTCCTCCCTTGGGTGGACGAACGGAACCCGACACCGTATCCCCGGTCCGGAGATCGAACTTGTGAACCTGGGAAGGCGAAACATAGATATCCTCCGAACTGGACAAATAAGAATACTCCTGGAACCGCAAAAATCCATATCCTTCATTGAGAACTTCAATTACACCTTCGGCAAATAGTTTACCATTAGCTGCAGCCTGGGCATTCAGAATGCTGAAATAGAGTGAATTTTTATCCTTTATGTCCTGATCTTCCAGCTCAAATTGGGTGATCACTTTCTTTAACTCGGATACTTTCATTGATTGTAAATTTTTCAGCGAATACATGGTTACTCCATTAGTGCTTTGTTTATTAGTTTTAACATCTCTTCTTTATTATGGTTTGATTTAATCGTAAATGAGACAGCGTTTAAACCAAACTTTTTTTGAAGAACTTTTTTTTGACCAATTAACTCTGAATTTCGTAGTTTATCACTTTTTGTTAAAACTGTCAATAATTTTATTTTTTTATCTAAAATTTGCGAGATCATTTCCAGGTCAGAATCCATAAAACCCCGCCTGGAATCAATCAAAAGCACGGCTAACTTCGCATTTTCAACGGTTCGGAAAAAAGCAGAGATCAAATCTCTCACCCGTCGACTCTCTGTCTTAGAGATTTTGGCAAATCCATATCCCGGCAGGTCCACGAAATAAAAATAACTGCTGCTGATGCCGTTATTGGTATTAACACGATAATAATTGATGCTGATAGTCTTACCGGGTTTGGAACTGGTGTGGGCAAGCCTTTTACGCCCCAATAATTTGTTGATTAACGATGATTTCCCCACATTGGAGCGGCCAACAAATAAAACTTTTTTGCTGTTATCATGAATGAGCTGCTTCCCTGTAAAAGACGTTCTCTCCAGGCTGCTTCCTGTTATCTTCATTCTTGTCTCCAACATATAACACATCCCATATAACACATAACCACTCCTTTTACCCGTTTAACCATGGGTTTCAGGCTTCAACTCTACCATCAATTAATTCTTAATTAATTTGATTCTGCATTTCTACGATGCATGAACTCACTTTTTCACTGCCCACTTCCTACTGTCTGCTGTTTACTGGATTTCCGAATTTAAGAAGGGCCGTATTATTTTACTATTGATATTCTTTATTTTAATTGGTTTTTCCAGTACGATCTCCAACAATTCATCCATGGAGTCCACCAGTTGAACATTCATGGCTTCCTTGATGTCTTCCGGGATATCTTCTTTGAAATCTTTCTCGTTTTCGACGGGGATTAAGACATTGGTAATACCATAACGGTGGGCGGCAATAATCTTCTCTTTGATGCCTCCTACCGGGAGTATTTTTCCCCTCAATGTGATCTCACCGGTGAGGGCATAATCTGACTTCACCGGGATGCCGGTTAACAAAGACATGATGGACACGGCAAGTGTGACACCGGCAGACGGACCTTCTTTGGGAACAGCTCCCTCGGGTAAATGCAAATGAATGTTGTACTTTTCCAGATCATTGGTATCGAAATCCAACTGGGAAAGTTTGATCTTAGAGTAGCTGAACGCAGTGGAGGAGGATTCTTTCATCACATCCCCCAGGCTTCCGGTCAATATTAGCTCGCCCTTGCCTCTTACCAGGCGCGATTCAATGATCAAAATATCACCGCCTGTGGCTGTCCAGGCCAGGCCGATGGAGACCCCAATTTCATTCTTATCTAAAACTTTCCGCCTGGTATATTTGGGGACCCCAAGGTACTTCTCCAGGAGAGGGGTAGTCAGGATCAGCGCTTCTTTCCCAGGGGTTTCTCCTGTCTCCTTTCCTTCCTCGATAAAATGGCGGGCAATTTTCCGCATCACAATGGCAATCTGTCGTTCCAGGTTCCTGACACCGGATTCCCGGGTATAGCGATTGACAATCTCCAATATCAACTCATCGGTAAGCTCAAAATCATCCAGTATTAAACCATTCTTTTCCGCCTGTTTCCTGATCAGGAAGTTCTTGGCGATGTTGAGCTTTTCCCGTTCCGTATACCCGGGTATTTCAATGATTTCCATTCGGTCCTTCAATGCCGGGGGAACCGGGTCCGTGGTATTGGCAGTGGTGATAAAAAAGACCTGGGACAAATCGATTTCCAGGTCCAGGTAGTGATCGACAAATTCCGAATTTTGGTCCGGGTCCAGCACCTCCAGGAGTGCTGAAGCCGGATCACCCCTGAAATCAGAACTCAATTTATCGACTTCATCCAATAAAAACACGGGATTTTTATATTTGGCTTTTTTTAATCCTTTGACGATTTGACCAGGATAGGAACCCACATATGTGCGCCGATGTCCCCTGATTTCAGCCTCATCCCTGACGCCTCCCAGGGAAACCCGGACAAAGGCGCGATTCAATGCCCGGGCGATGGATTTGGAAAGGGAACTTTTCCCCACGCCCGGGGGGCCTACAAAACACAGGATTTCCCCGGATGGTTTTTTTACCAACTGCCGCACCGCCAGGTAATCCAGGATGCGATCTTTGGCCTTTTCCAGCCCGTAATGATCCTCCTCCAGCACCTGGGAAGCCCGTTTGATATCATTATTTTCTTCTTTTATTTTTCTCCAGGGAATCGCCAGCAGCCAATCCAGGTAAGAACGCGAAACCGTGCTTTCTGCTGAAAAGGGCGGCATCATTTCCAACCTGGCCATCTCCTCCTGGGCCCGTCTCTTTACATATTCGGGGAAATCCGCCTTTTCAATCTTACGCCGGTACTCTTCGATCTCATTGTCAGCGCCCTCTTCTCCCCTGGGTCTCCTCATTTCCGGCTCCCGCCCGGCCCTTAATTTCACCATCTCTTTTTTTAGAATATTGTACACCTTTACCGCTCGTTTGTAGACATTTAGCTCTTCCAATAACGACTGTTTCAACTGCAGCGGAATATTAATTACCGAAGAAATGATATCGGTAATTTCAGAAATTCGATTGGCTTCCAATTTGGCAATAATCCCGTGCAACTTTACCCTTTTCAAACTGATATATTCCTCGAAAATGGCAATCAAATCCTTGGCCAATTCAAAAAAGTTCCTGTCCTTTTCGACAATCTCCTCTAACGTGGAAACACTGACCAGGAAATATTGGTCTTTTTTTAAAAACCGCTCAAGTCGCGCCCGCTCCAACCCATGAACAATTACCCGGAAACTACCGTTTTCCTGTTCGGCAGAACGTTCAATGCGGGCGATGATACCTATTTCCGCAACTTCATGAGGCTCCGGACTTTCAGTGATCTGGTTTTTCTGAACGGAAAGAAAGATAAAGCTGTTATAATATTCTTTGGAATACTTTAAGGCATTAATGGACCGCTCTCTTCCCACCAGGATGGGGATAATGGCTGAAGGAAACGTGACCAATTCCCGCAGCGGAATTAACGGTAAGATAATGTCTTTACGTCTCATTTTCATGCAATCAACCGTCTCTCTTTCAGGTATTTAAAATCCACTACCACTTTATCCACTTTCCCTTTCTTGGAGGGTATCTCATACATCAGGTCCAACATAATTTCCTCGAAAATGGCTCGCAGTCCCCTGGCACCGATTTCTCTCTTGATAGCCTCTTGTGCCACATGCGCCAATGCTTCTTCTGAAAATTTTAGCTCGATGCCGTCCAACTCGAATAACGCTTTGTACTGTTTGGTTATAGCATTTTTGGGTTCTGTTAGGATTCGATATAGATGCTCTTCGGCTAAATCATCCAGGACACCGATGACCGGAAATCGCCCCACCAACTCCGGGATTAAACCGAATTTAATCAAATCATCGGTCTGCACGGCATGGAAAATATTCTTGTCGTCCAGGCTGGTTCTCTGTTTATTGGAGTTGAAGCCAATGATATTTTTCTTCATTCGGCTCTTGATAATTTTCTCCAATCCCACAAAGGCACCGCCGGCAATGAAGAGGATGTTGCTGGTATCAAGTTTCAGGAACTCCTGGTAAGGATGCTTTCGACCTCCCATTGGTGGTACATTGGCTTCCACCCCTTCAATGATTTTCAATAGGGCCTGCTGCACACCTTCACCGGATACATCCCGGGTAATGGAGCGATTCTCGCTTTTTCGTGAGATTTTGTCAATTTCATCGATATAGATGATCCCGTGTTCTGCCAATTCCTTATCCTCACCAGCAGACTGAAACAGCTTCAGTAAAATATTTTCCACATCTTCCCCTACATATCCGGCCTCGGTCAAGGTGGTGGCGTCCGCAATGGCAAATGGGACATCCAGGATTTTAGCCATGGTTTCCGCCAGCAGGGTTTTACCGGTCCCAGTGGGCCCGATCAGCAGCAGGTTGCTTTTTTTAATTTCGATATCCGAAAGGGTGTCCGCTTCATTGATGCGCTTGTAATGATTGTAAACCGCAACTGCCAGTTTTTTTTTGGCTGTCTCCTGCGAAATGATGTATTGATCCAGCCGGCTCTTGATCTCCGCAGGGATCAAGTGTTTAAACTCCCGCGTTCTCACCGGTCTCCTGGCATCCTTACTGTTGTAAATCAGGTTATAAGCGGTGTTTACACACTCATCACAGATAAATATATTGGGCCCGGCAATCAATTTATATGCAGCCGACTGGGGGATACCGCAAAAGCTGCATTTATGCTCTTCTTTCCTTCTCCTGGTCATTCCTTAACCTCCCTGATGCCCGCCCGTTCACTGATTACATTGTCCACAATACCATAACCCTGGGCTTCTTCCGAATTCATAATAAAGTCTCTCTCAATGTCGCCGGCGATCTTCCGTCTCCTTTGACCCGTATGGAACGTCAATATGTCAATTAGTTTCTCCTTCACTTTTTTTATCTCCCTGGCATGGATGAGAATATCAGTCGCCTGCCCTTCAAAACCCCCAAGGGGTTGGTGCAGCATTATCTTTGAATTGGGAAGGGCATAGCGTTTCCCTTTGCTGCCGGCAGCCAACAGAACCGCAGCCATAGATGCCGCCTGCCCAATACATATGGTGACGATATCATTCTTGATAAACTTCATGGTATCGTATATGGCCATCCCGGATGTAATGATACCACCAGGAGAATTTATATAAAGAGAAATATCCTTTTCAGGATCCTCCGCTTCTAAAAAAAGTAACTGGGCAATGATAACATTGGCTATATTATCATCGATGGGTGAGCCTACAAATATGATTCCATCTTTCAAGAGCCGGGAATAAATATCATAGGCCCTCTCCACGTTCCCACTCTGTTCAACAACAACTGGTATTAACGCCATTTTTAACCTCGCTTCTCTATTTCTTTTATATTTTATACGTTTTTTCGTCAAAAAAGTTTATACTTCTTTGATTTTTACCGTTTCCTTTAATAAACCCACGACTTTTTCATTTAACAGGGTTTCTCGCAATTGTTCCAAATTTTCCTTATTTTCTTTATTCATGTATGCCTTTCGCACGTCTTTAAGGGGTACGTTATTCTTCTGGGCAATGGTTTTGTATTCTTTTTCCAGGTCGTCATTGCTCACCGCCAGTTTGTATTTTTCTACGATGGCCTGAGTGATAAGCGATACTCGCAGCGACCGTTCCGTTTCCTTTTTTAATGCTTCCATGTATGCCCTGCCCTGTTCATCATCTCTGAAACTAAGCATATTGTGCGGATACTGAGAAGCCGCGCGCGCCGCTTCCTGCTCCACAACTGCCCGGGGAACAGTGAAAGCAATGATGTCGGTTAACTTATCCATGACAGTCTTCACTTTTTTTTCTTCCACCTGTCTCCGGTTATATTGGTCAAATTCCTCCTTCATTTTCTTCCTGAAAGCGGCTTCATCTTCAAAACCGATGGACTTCAAAAACACCTCGTTCAATTGGGGCTTCTTCATTTCCATTACACTTTCAATGGTAATATAGTGTTCCAGTTCCTTCCCGGCCCATGGTTTCTTTTTGTAATCATCGGGATATGTCCGTTTCAGGGTGATACTATCATTCATTTTTTTGCCGATGAGTTCCTTGTAAAGATCAAGTATCTCAAACTCCTCTTTTTCATTGACAGAAAACCGGGCCGTCTTTTTAGGGGTCATTCGCTTGGTTTGAAGTATTTTGGATTGATATTTCAGCGTCACGATATCGTCTTCCTTGATTCCCCGGCTGACCACGGGAACCTGGCGCCGGTTTCTTTCCAGGATAGCATCGATTTGCTTCTCCTCGTTATAGTCTTCAAATTTTAACTCAGCAGAAGGAATTTCCACCTCAATGGTCTCCAGTTCCGGTAATTCAATGGTGGGAAATACTTCCACGGCGACTTCGGCTTTCACCCCTTTTCCTTCCTCACTATCCAGTTTCTCTATTTCCACAGGGGCGGCAATTCTTATTCTGTCGGTTTCAATCTTTTCATATACGGCTTTTTCTACGATCTTGTTCACCACCTCATCTTTGATGGCCTCTCGATACCGGCTTTTGAGCATATCCACAGGAACTTTTCCCTTGCGAAAACCCGGCATTTTCATCTCCGCGGCATATTGGGCCATGGCTTCATCCATTTCCTTCTCAACGTCTTCCCAGGGAACATCAATGGTAAAGCGAACGGACGAAGACGGACCCGTTTCTTTTTCCCCGGCAGTATCAACAGCGGCTTTACCGTTAACGTCTGCCGTCTCAGCCTCTGTCATTTATACGCTCCTTGTGTTTAAATTCCCAATTAAAAATTCTACCCTTTATCATTATCAAAAAATACATTCTTTGTCAACTTTTAAATCTTCAATATCTTTCCTGATTTGTTTTATAAGACTGCGTTGGGAAGCAAATTTCATTTCACCCCTGAGTTTTTTTTCAAAATAGATTTTTACCCGTTTCCCATAAATTTTCCTGTCAAAAGCAAAAATATGAGATTCCACTTTCTTTTCTTTTCCCATAAAGGTGGGGCGATATCCAATATAAGTAATGGAACAATAGAGTTGATCATCATTTTCAATTTCAACCATTGTTTTAAATACACCTTCAGGCAGCAGGGTGTTTTTCGTATTGACATTGATGGTGGGAAAACCCAACTGCCGTCCGATTTTATCTCCTTCTGCCACCACCCCCTCGATAAAATATGTCCGTCCCAACATGCGGTTGCATATTTCAATGTTTGCCTCTGCTAACTGCTCCCTGATATGTGTGCTGGATATGCGGAGGTCTTCCAGCATTACCGGCTTTACCACGGAAAATTCGAAATTATACCGCTGCGACGCTGCTTTCAAAAAGGTAATATCGCCTTCTCTTCCCTTGCCAAACCTGAAATTCTCACCCATCACGATATGTCTCATGTGAAATTTCTCAATTAAAAACTCCTTTAAAAATGCCTCATCGGACATATCCACGATCTCAGCAAAATTCAAAATCACGACATGATCTACCCCTTGCCCTTCCAATATTGTTTTCTTCTGGGCTTCCGTACAAACGAGATGGTGGTCCCGTTTAAAATAGACTTTGGGATTGGGGGTAAAGGTTAAAATGATGGATACCAGGTTTTTTTCAAAGGCAATTATCTTCAATGTTTCTATGATTTTTCGATGCCCCAGGTGAAATCCGTCAAAATTCCCAATAGCGACCGCACTTCCCCGCCTAAGACTATCTTTTGGAACTGTCTGAATCGTTTCACCAATACTCATTTTACTTTTTAAACACATTAAACTCAATGGATCAATGTCTTATTTTCCAGGGGGAGCAGAAAACACCGTTTCATACAGCGCATCCTTCAATAAAATATTTTCACCGTTAAAAGGACTCAAGGGATTAAAAAAACGAATGAGCAGCATCGCCAGCAAGATGATCACCAACAGCGCAAACAGGAAATTTATCCTATGTTTGGCAGCTAATTTTGTTTCTTCAAGAAGTGCCACTTCCTTGGGTTCATGAACCCTGGTACTGGTCTTGGCCCTGATGATTGTCTTTCGCAGCAGGTTATAGAGGCCTTTGTATACTTTATACTCGGTAAAAATCCCCAATTCCACCAGGTCCCGGACAGTATTTCGGCCATTGATATATTTTAATAAATTGGTCTCTGTTTCTGTCAGGAAGATTTTACCCTCTTCTTCTTCTTCAGGCACCTCTTCATATTCCCCCACAATCTCAATATTAGTAGAATCCACCGGGGCAGGTTCAAAAATCGTGGTGTCATCCGGGATGAGTTCCCTGATTTGAGGCCACTCATCCAGCATTTGCACCCCTTCCATTATAATATTATCCGTGGGAATGGGGTCCACCATTTTCATGGTTTCATCCAGGTACTCCATGATTTTAAAATTGTATTCGCCTCCTTTCCACTTAAAGAGGGACAACACAATCTCAACAGCCTGAGTTTTTAATGACTCAATGATGGTCTCTCTTTCTATCAGTCCCATGGCTACCAGGATTTCCCCGATTTTTTGATTGGTTCTTTTTTGAATATCAAGTGCTCGCTGCAGCATCTCTTCACTGATATAATCCTGCTTTACCAGCACATTCCCCACCCGCATCTCCAACTTCTTGGGGAAGGAATCCACCCCAACAATCATACCATTTTGAAAAATCAGGGTAATAAACGCATCGCCAGTGGTAAAGGTTAGTATACCGGTCTTTTTCTGAAGTGATATTAACTGCAATATATCAGGAACCTTAAATTCTTTGAGTGTACCTTTAAATGCCATTTTCTTCTCCTATCACGGAAATAAGATTTATAATCAAATATAAAATAGCCGCTGTCGCCCCTATAAAATTCAATGCCAGGGGTGATGCCAAATAGATACGATTAAAATTAACCGTACCCGCCACAGCAACTCCCAATAAGAAATAAAACACCACGGAAAAAACCAGGTACAGCCGGTTATTTTCCCTGTGGTGAAGATTTAAGCCCGGGATGAAAAGCGAGAATATAAGCCGGAAAACATATTTCTTCCTGGACTTTCTCTTTAGCTCTTTTTCTTTTAAAATTTTTGCTTCAAGAAATATGACATCTTTAATGGAAAACAATTGATGACACTCATTGCACAATTTATAGGACTTGTGGAGAGAACCTTCTTTTATTATTTTTGAACACTTGGAGCAATAACTGCTTTCACCCCTCTCAGGTACAAATTTTGGCAGCATCATCACATAAAGAATGAAAAACAGGATATAATACAAAACAGGTAACTTGAACAGTTCCCCCAGTATGCTTGTTAAAAACTTACCCATATTGAAGTTCTGCTCTGAGAAATTAAACAACCGTTCCCACAATTCACCCTGGTTTATTTTTATGTCTTTGATATCCAGGGTTTTCGTTCGATAGCTGTCGATCTCAGGGTATCTCTGGGCATAGGATTTAAATACCTCGGGTTCATTCTCTTTCAAAAGGGCAAGGGCAAAATTGTTCAATGCGACTTTATTTTTATCGTTCAGCAGTAAGGATTCTCTATAATAATCAATACTCTGGGTAAGCTCCCCGAAGCGGAAGTAAATATTTCCCATTAAATCGTATTTTGAGGGAACCTTAAAATCTTCACCCGTGGATACCAATATATCCATGGCCCTATTTAAACCATTTATATCACCCTTCTCATAATACGAAAACGCCTGGGCAACTTTTAATTGGTCATCAAACGCCTGATAATCTTCTTTATCGAACAGGTGTCCTTCATAGACCTTTTGAACCTTTTTAAAATCGGCGGTGCGGATGTTTTTTTCCAGCATCAGGTTCAGGCTGTAAAGAACCGCTGCAGCGGCAACCACAATCAGCATCGTCTTAACCGCTTTCTTTTCGTTTCCACTTAAGTAAGCCCAAAAAAACCCGGTGATAATAAACGGATAAACCATCCAACCGGTTAGAAAAACCATTGGCCAGAGAATAATCGCCAGGAAGATGAGAGCTTTTTTACGGGAAACCGTACCCTGTTCATCGATTACCAGGTCATTACCCGCCAGTCTAAAATACCTGAAAAGCAAGATTAGCGAAAACAGGAAAAAAACCAGCAGCGCCGCGAAAAATAAAAGGTTGAAAAATTGATTCACCAGCAGGAAGGAGGCTTTGAAACTTTTTAACATCATGAACAGTTGGCTGAATAGATGCTTAAAATTGATGATGAACCGGCCCTTAATCCGGTCAATTTTTTCCAGTTTATTGTACAGGTACCAGTAATCCGGTGATAACTTCAATACTTTCTTATAGAATTCTTCAGCATACTGGTATTTACCTTTTTTGAAATAAGAGTCCCCGAATGCGATTAACCGGGAGGCAATTTCCTTTTGATCGGCCCGTTTTAATCCTTCAAGCTCCACCAATCTCAAGTGCTCCAATACCTGGTCATACTTGCTGAAGGAATCGTAGAAATAGATTTTTTTCAGATTCCCCCAGGGATCCTCTTTGGGGAGAACCCAAATCGTGCAACATAGAAACAAAATTACAAAAACCAACGCCTTATTTTTCATTTTAATTTCCCGCGTTTAATTTTTTATTATAAACCTGATCCAGGTTATCTTTGACTTCGACTAAAAAGGCTTCCTCCTGGGGTGTGAGATTTCCTTTGGTCTTCAATTCCAGCACGTCCAACAGTTGCATAAACACTGAGGCACCTTCAAGATCATTTTTCGCTTCCTGGGTAAGGGGGTCTTGTATTTCTCCCATATTGATCATGGCTTGCGTGGCTAATAGAACGATAATCGATTTGATGTCTATCTCCATTTTGTTTTCCAGCTTGCACTCGATTCCAAAAAGTATTATCATTAATTCCTATAGTTATAACATGTCTGATTATAAAAAACAAGATGAAAGAATTCAATAAACTGATAAAAATTATGAAGCGGTTAAGAAATCCCGTCAACGGGTGCCCCTGGGACCGGAAACAAACCACCTATTCGCTGCGGGAGTACGTGCTTGAAGAGGCGCACGAACTGGTGGAAGCCATCGGGGCAGATTCCGTTGAAAAACAAAAAGAGGAGTTGGGCGATCTCCTGTTACAAATCGTCTTCCTGTCCCAGCTCCACAGGGAAAAAGGGAATTTTTCCATCCGCGATGTGGTAGCCACCATCAATCAAAAATTAATCCAGAGGCATCCCCATATTTTCGGTAATACCACGGTTCATACCGCCGAAGAGGTAAGACAGAACTGGGAAAAAATAAAAAAGAAAACCAAAAAGAAAACCAGTATCCTCTCCGATTACCCGGACCAGATGCCGGCGTTATCCCATGCCAAACGCATCGCCGAGCAAGCTTCCAGTGTGGGGTTCGATTGGGACGACCCCCTGGGGGCGTTGGAAAAAGTGGAAGAAGAGGTGGCAGAGTTAAAAAAAGAAATCCGGGCCGGAGACCGTCACAAAGTGGAAGAAGAAATCGGGGACCTTTTGTTTGCCGTGGCTAATGTGGCGCGATTGGCCTTTGTCAACCCGGAATTTGCTTTAAAAAGCACCAATAAAAAATTTGTCAACCGGTTCCGTTACATCGAGGAACAGCTCAAAGAACAGGGCAAAGACATCAATGAAACCGGCATGGATGAAATGGAAGAATTGTGGCAGAAAGCGAAAACAGAATGAGGCTGCCGGGATTGAGGAGCTAACATATGTTAGAACCCATTGATGTGGTTTGTTATGCCGGTTACCGGGCTGAGGAAAAACCATTAACGTTCACCTATAAAAACCGGGAATTCAACATAAAAAAAATCCTGGACCGCTCAGTAGAGGAATCCTTCGCAGACCGGGACACGGTTTACCGGTTCCGGGTGTTATGCGCCACCAATGAAACGTTTTCCCTGCTTTTTGATCCGCAGGAAGATCAATGGTTCCTGGAAGAAAGGTAGACCTCGAGAGCCTGTTTCCAGGGTAGGATTTCGATATCCCCCGCCTTTCTTGCCATTTTGTCTTTAAGAGAAACGATAATAAGGGGTACACCGGAAAATCTATCTTTAAATGCGCTTATTGTCGAGGGTCTTATATCGGTTCTTCCGGCCTTACATTCCATAGAGAAGATAGGCCCTTTCCCATCGGAGACGATTACATCTATTTCATTATTCCTGTATCTCCAGAATGAGAATTGATGTTCTTTATTATAATAGTCTCTCAGCCTGATGAGTTCAGCAATAAACCAGTTTTCAAAAAGAAAGCCCTGCTCCCCGGTAAGGGGGGGGGTCATTCAGACGATTCTGTATTGCACGTACGACTCCACAATCGAAGAAATAGAATTTCGGACGTGCTTTTTTTCTCTCACTTTTATCATAAGGCCACAAGAAAAATCCAAGTAACGTATCCTCCAATATTTGATAATACTCTTTAACGGTACTTGCCGGAACAGAACACTCCCTGGAAATATTCGCAAATTCGATAACCTGTCCATTGCTTTGTGCCGCAATATTTATAAACCTTTGAAACGCACCTATATTACGGGTTAGAGCTTCAGCCTGGATCTCTTCTTTAATATAAGTTGTAAAATAACTTTTTAAATGGCTTTTTACCAGATCAAATTTCTTCTCAATAATTAAATCATATATCTTCGGGATCGTCCCGAATTGAATTGCCATATCAATTGAAAAATGGTCTCTAAGTTCATCATATGTTAAGGGGTGCAGCTTCAAATCCACGGACCTTCCGCCAAGGAGGTTCGCTCCTCCTCTTTTTAACTTTCTTGCACTTGAACCTGATATAATAAAAATATGTCGGTGTCTGTCAATTCCCATTTGAATATAGTTTAAAAGAATCGGGACTTTCTGGATTTCATCGATGATAATCGTCGAATTTTCGGGCAATGCATTGATTTGCTCCCAAAAAATCCCCGGATGTGCCTTATATTCTAATTCCAATTCCGGGTCCAGCAGATCAAAGAAGGCTTGTGCTTTCAATTTTTTCAAAATTGTTGTTTTCCCTGTCATCCTGGGGCCAAATAAAAATGCCGACGTTTCGATGTTGTCCAATTTTATCAATCGTTCAAAATACATGTGCTCAACCTCATTAACAAAATGATGTTATATTTGCGCATAATATAACATTGTTTTGTTATATTTGCAAGGATAATTTCCAGTGCAGGTAGGTTTTAGCCGCGAAGACACTTACAGTGCGGTTAAAAGCGCGAAGAAACGCGAATAAATAAAGTGCCGGGTAAATAATTCCATGAAGAAGGGAAAATCCATCGGGTATGATCTTTCATCATTACATTTTTTGCTGATACATATAGATTTTTTCCAGGAACATCTCAATTTTTTGCTGTTACATCCCTATTCTCTGGAGAAACATTTGGATTTTCAGTAGAGACATCTCTCTTGTTAAGAGAGACATTTGGATTTTTAGTAGAGACATCTCTATTTTCAGGAGGTGCATCCGGATTTTTTGCTGTTACATCTCTATTCTTTGGAGAAACATTTGGATTTTCAGTAGAAACATTTTTCTTGTTAAGAGAGACATTTGGATTTTTTTTCGGGACCTCAGGCTTTGTTTTAAGTGAATGCCGGTCTCCCCCGGCTGTGGGAAACATCCTGGAAGGCGCATGGCCCCTTTCTCTATTATTCCTTTCCCATATTTTTCAACTCAAGCCTGAACCAGACAATGCCGTTTAAATCTTTTTCGGATGTGGTAACATAGGCTTTGGTACCCATAAATTCCACTTTCAACTCTTTACCCTTGTTTTGTCCCCGCCTGGCTAAATCACCCATGAGTCTCTTTTGCCGGTGGTTTAAATCAGTAACGGACAGTTCTTTCTGCTTTCCCGAATGCCGGTAAAGTTCGTCAATCTCTTTAATGGAATTTTTCGAGAAAATAAATATATATTTCTCTGTGCAGGGTCCGCCGTAAAACTCGTACTCCCTCGTGTACCTCTCAACTTTCGGCTTTACATGACATCCACTGTCTTTAAAAGGAAAAACCAGTTGATACTCTCCTTTCTCTTCATCCTCATACAAAATCACTGCATAACCGCTGAAATTGGTTTGAAAATGAATACGAAACGAATTATCTTCATGAAAAAGAAAACCAGGTGCCACAAACCTTTTCTCACCCGCTCTCTCCAATCCAATGGTTATCAAACATCCGGGCGCGCCCAACACAGCGAAGTCCGCTTCAGTGATACCCCCGTTAAAATGCTCAAAACATCGCCCCAAAAGCACATCGCTCATATCGATGGCTTCATCTTCCTTCAAATAAGCATTAAGAAGGATATGATAACTCAACCAGTACAAATCGATTTGTGAGGGATACAGATCGCTCACAAATTGCAGATAAACCGCTTTCTTGACAATTTTCTCGTCCGCACTTATCTTCTCCGTGTCAATTTGTTTCAACGATTCTTTAACCGCTGATTCGTCTTTCTTGCTCAACACTCGAATCAGCGACCGGTAATGCAAGGTTTCCCCTCTGCGAATTTCCCACAAGTAAGTTTTACCCCGGACAAGCCCGGCTTTTCCGGGAATCAAAACCGGATCATCCCCCAAAGACTTGCGAAAAACCTCTTTCCCGGCCAGTTCCTTAAATACAATGGTTTTACCTTTTAGATAACTGCCGAAGTAAATCTTGCGGTCCGCAATAAGGGTGGCATTCTCCAATGGACCGGTTCCCATTTCCTCCAGGGTCCTTGAACCACCCCGGATTTCCTTGAATTTAATTTTCACCAAACCCATGAATTTACCAACCATTCTAAAGATAGTCTCTTTGTTATTCGGTGGATTAAAGACAATGATCAAACTGCTTTTATTTTCTATTTCTACTCCTGCATAGGGCATAAAATCAAATTTTACGCTTTTGATGTCATCCTGTTTATAAAGCCTGTCTCCGGGATACAGTTTCATATCTAATTCTGCATCGCACTTCTTTAAAATTCCATTTTCAACCCTGGTTACCGTACACCCCTGGTGCCCACCCACAACCCAGGCCACTGTCTTTTGATGCCTTCGGCGACCATGGGGGCTCTTTTCGAGAAAACCGCCCCCCTGGACCCCCGGCAAAAGCTTTTGTTTAGTTTCATCGTTTCCGGGCCGCGGTGCGCTATTATAAAAAGTTTCCATCTGTAAAGAAATATTCAAAAAGATAACCAAAGCCATCATCAAAATCGATATTTTATTCATCATCCGCTCACCTCCTTAACCTCCTTTTCCTTTTTACCTTTTTTCTTTAAAAGTAATTCCCTTAAAGAATACATGGTCTCAATATAACCGATGCCGGCAATTCCAAACACAAAGTTTGGGAATATCCCGAAATCCCTGAAAAAATAAAAATAAGCGATCGAACCTAAAATCACAATACCGGCTATCATCCCCAGTAAATCAGCCAGGAATGAATCCAGGTAATGGAATAAGTAGGCTGCCATTACAATGATAAAGATATTCAAGAGAATTGAAACCCACCAGGACGCACGCAAGGGCTGCAATCCCTGTAACAACGTATACAGGGAATTCCCATGGATAAACATCCCCGGCATATTTCCCACCGGTGTGGGATGGCTGTCTCCCACGTTAGGGTCTGAATTGCCAATAATGACGATCTTATCTTTAAAACGATCCGGCATAAGATTATCGATAGTAGGAAGCCGGATATTCCCTTCCCGGTGCGTCATTATACAATCCTTTGGAATCAAAAGGTAGCGAATCCGCTGCAAGTAAATATCATTATCACCAACCGGCAGGAAAAAGGTTTTATTCTTCTCATCGTTCATTTCAACCGCATAAACCCCGGATGGCTTCCCTTCCCCGGTTATTTTTTGTTCAATCTCCTTCAATTCCTTCATTTTGCCTGCATGCAGGGCAGCAGTCAAAACAGGGATACTCCAGAGAATCTTATTATTGTCATATTCTTGATAAGCCTTCCAATACCTGCTAATGCAATCCGATGAGGAGGCATAGAAGATAGGGATCGCCCGGAAATAATTGGGATTAATGTCGATTTCATCATCGAAAATAAGAGGCTTAAGCGCTTTGTTTTGCCCGGCATTTACCGGGAAAATCACTTTTGTCCGGGTATTGTTTTCGGAAAGGACACGGCGCAGCGCCTCATCTCTTCCCGGGTTGCAGCAGTCATGTTCCTCGAAAAAAAAATCCAATACTACGATTTCAGCGCCTCCGTCAAAGGCCATTTTCAACAGGTTAGCAATCGTATCCCGTGGGGAGAGGTAACTAATCGGTTGGTTAACCTTTTTGGCCTTTTCAGTGGTTTTCCTGTTATGGCCGATATCCACCAGGAAGATATCGCCCATGTCCGCATCTTGTTTCACTGCTTTATTCGCATCCATCCGAATAAAAAGGTCAAAGGTTTTGTTCAGCACTCCTTCTCCCCATTGGGTAGACTCCAGGCCGTGCAATAACAGTACAATCAACACCCCGACTGCCAGGTTCAGGAAAAATTGCGTTCTCTTAACTTTCTCGAATCTCTTGAAGTCCAGGTGGGGCCATACCTTTCTAAGCAGCAGGTAGATTACTTTGAAAGGGAAAATCAAAATCGTCCAGAGGATATTGAAAAAATTCTTTAAGAACGCCCAGCCCTTATCACGTATGGATTTTAACGCATCCATCCGCCTCTTAGAAACCGATTTCTTTTTCTTATTTTTACCCATCTTCCACATCCATCATATTCAATTTTACCACAATAAATGCGAAAAATGGAACCCCAGCAATTCTCATTTTAATTTTTTAGCCACGAAGTTACACGAAGGCACACAAAGCAAGAGAGGAACAGAAGAATTAGCCACAAAAAAACACAAAATGACACAGAGAAGAAGGAAAGAAAAGTTGCTTATTTCTTATCCACTAACTTTCCGGAAATAAATTTATGCAATATACTGGCAATGAACGTTTGATATGTCAGCCCTTCTTCAAATGCCCTTCTTTCAAGTTCTTCCAGGTCTCTTTCCGGGATATTTATATTTATTTTTTTATTTCTCTCTAGAGTCGCCGCCGCATACTTCTCATACTTCCGCTTTTCTTCTTCAAAATTCTCTATTTCTACCCACTCCTCATTCTCAATGGAGTCCATTAATTCCTTTTTTTCTCTTGACATTTTATATTTCATAAGATACTCCACGCTCTTCTTTTAGCTTAGTACTCTTTTCCTGGTTCCATTGAAATGTTTTCATATTTGAAATATACCCCAACGACCATCTTTTGTCAATTGTCTTCTAAATCCATCGCCTAGTTTCCGAGAATTGGAAGTGAATTTTGTCCACAAAGGCCTGCAGTTCACAGCTTATATTCTTTTTTCTCGAGTGTCACTTTTTTACCGCACCGTAACCCGTTTTCGCAGAAAACCAAAAGCCAGAAGATAAGTAGAATTAATTATTTTTCTAAAAGGGATTGACTTTCTTACTTAAGGTGTGGTAAATATATTCTTCCGGGAAAACCGGCAATGTTTAAATGGAGAACACCTGAGTTGGTTGGGAGGATATGGGTAAAAAATAGCGCTCAACCCTTAAGGTCGGAAGCTTAAGCAGAATAAGAATCGACGATGTTTAAATGGAGAGAAAAGTTGGCAGAATAAGGAGAATAAATGAGCAATTGCAAAACAGTCGTATTCGCGCCACATGATGATGGAGCCGGCGCATTTGCTGTGCTCTGCCGCCTGGCGTGTGCGATGATAAGGACAGCAGACCAACGGAACTACAAGCTGCATTTATACTTCCTGAACTCGTCTGCTGCAAAGGGCGGACAGAGAAGGCTAGACAGCCTACTTAAAAAAACGAAGAAAGAGCATAAAGCTTTTTTCGTGCCGACAGACAACCTCATCTGGCTGCCAAAGGACGATAACATGGGTGCTGTCATTGGGGAGCAAATACCGGACATCCTGAGGAAGTGGGTCAGACCGCTCTGGCGTTGCTGGCCATGCGAACCTAACTGGATCCATCCCAATCTAGCAATTATGAGACGTGAAGATTGGATTCGGCCTCAGCTTGACAACAGCACCGAGACGTCACGAGAAAAATGGAAAGAGAAAATTTCCACTGGCTGGGGAAACCTGCGGGAACTGACGCCTGAATGGTGGCAGCGTGTCTCTCTTGGAATCAGCATGGGTGTACCGCAACTGCATCGTGTCGCGCGTACAGCGAATTTCCCATCAGTAGAGGTCGGAGATTGGTTTTTCTCGGTGGGGCTTCGTGGATGTATGCAAGAGTCGTTCGTCCCTCCTGAGATTATTGCCACGGCAGAACCCGACCTTAGAATGATCGAGGAAGACGAATTCAAGGCCAGGGAGGTCTGGCTCACCCTTCACCAGGCGCCGCGAGAAGCATATAAGGCCCATGTCGCCAACAGCCCGGTCAAGTTCAGAGAAATGAAGAGCGCATTATGGACAGGCGACGACCCACCTGACCCTATTATGGAATGGAGTATCGCCAATGAACTGCGCAATGCGATCAAGGAAGATATCGGCAATATCCGCGGTTCGAAGGAGGACGTCCGCATCGCATATATTGTAACAGGCAAAACCCCAGTGTGGAGCGGCATCGTAGAAAAGCTCAAGTCTCGAGGAAAACAACCCGGCGGAAAAGTTGCCATAATTGAAATGAACCGGAATATTCCCGTAATCACGCTGCTTGAGGATCATGGCCGAAAGTTGGAAATTGCCACTTCGCGTATTATGAACCTGGCGGAGGAGGAGATGCATCTGGCGACATGCCGGGCGAGTGATTTAGGCATTGCGCGGAGTGCTGGCGGAGTGTTGGGTTTTGCAGAAACACGCAGGCCCTCTGTGTTTGTGGATGAGCCGGGACACTGGCTTGGACGCATACAGAGAGAGCAGTGTCACCAGGCTGGTCTCTGTGTTGTAGTGCCAGTGAACGAATTCCAGAACGATCCTGCTTACGCTATTCAGATTCAAGCAGAAAAGCTGGGTAAGAACAGCGATCTGGATCAGACCGTTGAAGCAGCAAAAAATCTCCATGTCGGGGCAGAACGTGATTTGGCCAAATACCTTTGCGAAACATACATCGAGTGACAAAAAAGGAAAAAAAGAAAGGAGACAATCAAGAAACCCTCTACCACAATCCCAGGGGAGAAATGAAACCCGGCAATCTCAACAATTCTGGTTTTAGCCACGAAGTTACACGAAGGATTTTTTCCTTTTTATTTTTAGCCACGAAGTTACACGAAGAGACACAAAAATGAGCACTGCCGTCAGAAATTCCAATTTTGACTCTTAAGGAAGTAAACTGGGGCTGCTCCCCTATACTATAGTCCCCCTATATCTAGCATAAGAATAGCGATATTTACAATAATAACGTTGTTACCTACTGTAGAAACGTCAGGAAGTCCGGGAGATAGGCTTAAAAAACAGACTGCTTATATATAAAAAGCAGTACTGGGTTTTGGTAAAAAGCAGCCTGCTTTTTTGGGTTTTGTTTGACTGATACACAATTTTTGATCAGGATATAATCCTATTTCCAGTAGAAGCAGTTTGGTTATCGAGACGGAAATATTTTTCCTTTGTGTCCTCTGTGCTCTCTGTGGCAAAATTAGAATTGCTGCACTGCCGTCTTTGTTGTTGACAAATCAAAAAATTCCGGTTATATTAATAGAGCAAAAAGAGGTTAAACAATGGATAACTTAAGTGATAATTTAGATATATCCATATTCTCGCCAGATGTCAAGCGTCAATTGGTTGATTTTTATCAGTTCCTGGTTGAAAAATATGTACAAAAAAAACAAGAAAAAGAGCTATCAGACTCATCCGGACTGCCTGACGAATTCTATAAACCCATAAAAGTCAAGAAGTACCTGAAATTTGACAGAGAGGAAATTTACCAGGATGTTTAAATCGTTTATCGATACCAACGGAAGACATGCATCACAACCAGGTAATTGAAAATACGCTAACAATCAGAAACCCATTAAAAAAAATTGGTTTGAAAAAGTGAAAAGAAAGCAGCCAGGTCTTACGATTAAAAATATAGAAGAGAATTAAACAAGTCATCCACACTTCCGGTCTTTACTTTAAAAGCTTTTCTCCATTATTCCACCATTCCATTATTCCATTACTCCTGGTTGGTGGAATTTGGTGACAGTCAAAAAATGGGCAATTTTCTAATCGGTTCAGATTGAAAATTACAGCAAATTTATATATAATATTACTGTGAATTTTTATAAGAATCCGGATGTGAAAAATGGAAACATCAGCAATAATTAAAGAGATAGTCAAATTGCCTATAACAGAGAGATTTGCTGTTATCGAGGATGCATTGAAATCGATAAAAGAGGAAACAGCTAAAGAAAAAAGTCTTGCTGAGGGGGCGAAAGCATTACTTGCTGATTATACGGAAGATCAGGAGCTGCTTTCCTTTACAGCTGTCTGAAAAACGATTGATAAAAAGGATTGGACTTGTTGATGACGTTACCATGAAGAAAATCTCAAAAGCATTGGCAAGAGTATTAAAAATTTAATCATAAAGCAGAAAGGAAGACCATTCTTTGCTTTAAAAGCTCTTTTCCATTATTCCACCATTCCATTATTCCATTACTCCTGGTTGGAATAAAAAGAATGGTTGGATGGGAATCCGCAATTATCAAGGTTCTATAGAATGCCTGGTACATTTAATTATTATCCTGGCAAAGGCGGAAGCCCAAATTGCTATTGCGCTCGGAGGGGTCGAAGTTGTAGCGATCGGCACAGCGGAAGTCGGCTGCAACACTGCTCCAACTGCCGCCCCGTATCACGCGATTGGTACCGCCTTCGGGGCCTGTCGGATTATTTTTGGGTGCATTCTTATAATAACCGTAATCATACCAATCGCTGCAACATTCCCAGACATTTCCCGCCATATCCAGCAGACCATAGGGAGAAGCACCTTGAGGATATGAACCCACAGGTGCAGCGTAAGCATAACCATCATCGATATTTTTATCTGCCCAACTCCACTTCTCTTTTTCCCATAAATTTTTATCGGCAAAATTAAATTTGTCCCCTGAGGGAGGACTATTCCCCCAGGGATACTCACGCCCATCAGTTCCGCGGGCCGCTTTCTCCCACTGCGCTTCCGTTGGAAGTTTGAATTTTAACCCGGTTTTTTTAAATAACCAATCACAATATGCATTTGCATCGTCCCATGATACATGAATGACCGGACGTTTTCCTCTTCCCCACTCTTTATCGGCCGGCCTGTTTTGATTATTTTCCTTACAATATTTATCATATTGATCAAATGTCACCTCATATTTTCCCATCCAATATCCATCCAGGTAGACATTATGAGCAGGTTTTTCATCATCCTGTCCATCATTTGAGCCCATTATAAACTCACCTGCCGGGATATAGACCATAATGATTCCATCTCCATGATCGATCTCCCAGTAATCTTTGTTATTTTTATAAGCCTTTCTCCCGGCTTTCGATTCGACCGCAATTACATCCGCGGGTTTGTCTTCATAAACAGAAAGTGCAAGGTCTCCAAATTTTTCCCCGTATATCTTTGTATATGGTCTCTGCCTTCTTCCCTCTCTTAATGCCCATTTGGAAACAGCCTCTTCCACATAGGCGCCAAGCTCTGAAAAGGTAACAATACCATCGCCGTCTCCCTCTGCTCCAGAACTATCTGCATGTCCCTTCAGACCCTCGATGACATATTTGGTAAAAATACCGAAGGTTCCTTCCTTTTCTTCTTCATAACTGAACCAGCCGGATTTCGTAGAAAAAAAAGCAGCAGCTACTTCTGCTTGCCTGAATCTCTCTGCCTTCAGCCCATTAAGTTGAATATTTTTGCCTTTCTGTATTTTTTCCCGGCAGGCATCCAACAATAAAAGCGATTTTTTAACGTTCATTTCTTTGAGCCAATCAACAATCTCTTCGACTTTTAAACTGCTGCCAAACAAATCTCCGACATATGAATCAGCCATAACCAGGAAACCTTTACCCTCGGAGTTCGCGATACCATGGCCGCTGAAGGAAAATACTACCAGGTCTTCCGGGTCTATAAATCCTTTTAAATAATCCAATTTGCTTCGGATACTCATCAATTTCGGGTAATTTTCACCGCGTGGGTCCGAATCATCGGTCATCACATACACATGGTCGAATTGCCCGCATTCCTCCAATACCTTACCCAGTTCTTTGGCATCATTCCGGGCTTTTTTCAAATCGACAATCGATTTATTTTCATAATCATTGATACCGATACAGATGGCCCAACGCTTACCGTCATTGCCTTTCGTCTCCTTTATCCGAACTCTTTTTGTTCCTTCCTGGGCAAAAGACAGCACAACCATAACGAAGATAACCAGAAGAACCATTCCTTTCTTTATCATTGTCTGATCCATCAGTTTAAAAAAATTTTAATCTAATTTTACCAGAATAGGAAATGATGTTCAAGAAAGAATTAAGCTAGCAACTATCTTAGATTACCGATAATTTCAATAAATAATTCATCTGAAACCCAGAATGATTCCTCCCTCAGTTTATTCAGATTTGTAATAGCTTCTTCAATACTCATGATCTTTTTTTCAATAGATAATAAGATAACTCCTATTGTGAAAAGGGTGAAAAGGGGACAGCCAAGTTTTAAAATACCTCACGTCCGGATCTAGGCGGGGGGTGCTGGGTAACCGGCTATTCCTACCGTGACAGTTTTATTATTTCAAAGAAAAAAATGGGTTAGGGGTTAGTGGGCTGACCCCTTTTCTCTTTTCTTTTCCCTATTTTTTTGACCTACCTGGAGATAGGATTTCCTATGGTGAGATAGAAAATCCTTGTATTGAACAAGGATTTCCTATCTTTAACATATGCTGTCCTGCCGGCAGACAGCGGGACCTATTCCTCTTTGCTTTCTACCGCAGGCTCAATGCTGCCGGGCGTATTGGGCGTATCGGTTTCCTCTTCGGAAGAGGATTTTACGGGACTCAACACTTTAAACCGCTTGCTTAACTCCTTGACCACAGCGCTGGCACCGGGTACATTGGCCCTGGACACATTCCTTACATGGTGGTAAAAGGGTAAAAGGGGACAACCAAAAAATTGCTTACTCCAAATTTAGAATTACTGCTCTAAATGGCGCGGTTGAAATATTAAAACCTCTTATAGTATAATATAACTGTGGTAAAAAAGAAAAATTAGGAGTAAGTAATGCTTGCCCCCCTGGATAATGGAACAATATTCAAGACTGCCTTCACGGATAAAACCGTTTTTAAACAATTCGTAAAGGATATTTTGGGCATCGATGTCGAGGTGGATAAGATAGAAACAATGAAGAAATTTGAACCCAAAGAACCCAAAGTAGGAAATATCGATATCACGTTAGACATATTCGCCGAATCCATCGATCACCGGGTGATCATTGAAATACAGAGAATCGACTACGACTATAATTTCGACAGGTTTCTTCATTATCTCATGATGGCCATCGCCCAATTGCAGAAAAGCTCAGAAGAATACAGCATCGATCGAACGGTTTATATCATCGTGGTGTTGACTGCTCCCTATAAAATCGATCAAAAGAACAACAAGCCCATAAAGGATGAAGTGATGATAACCTCATTGGACCCCAGGAACCTGGAGGATAAAGTTGTTCAAATTTACGGTCATAAATTAATATTTCTAAACCATTGTTACCGGAAAGAAAATACCCCTCTCAATTACCGTGACTGGTTGGATTTATTCTATGAGTCTATTCATAATCCTGAGAATTATCATGTCAATTTGAATAATAAAGGAATTAAAAAGGCAGTGGAGTTGATAGACGTTGACAGGTTGAGTCCTGAACAACTTCACCAGATGAAAGTTGATGCCCAACGCAAAGTGGTTCGCAAACTTGACGAGGAAAAAGCCAGAAAAGAAGAAAGGATTAAAATGGCAAAGAAGTCTCTTAGAGAAGGCCTATCAATAGAGCTAATTTCAAAATTAACCGATCTTTCAAAAGAAGAAATCGAAGAACTTTAAAAAGAAAATGGTAAATCTGTTTCTCCTCTTGATTTGAATTTTTCACTCATACACTTTTCTATTACTTTTTTATTTGTGAAGTAAGTGAATTACCACATTTTTTACAGGATACTTCTTCCATTGGTTTATTTGAAGGAAACTCATTTTTAGTCCAACACTTCGGGCAGGTAACAAATGTCATTTTGTTGGAATCGAGATCATTCTTCTTCTTTATATCATTTTTGGGGGAAGCAAGTGGCTTGCCACAACTACTACAGGATACTTCTTCCGGTGGTTTGTTTGCAGGAATTTCATTTTTAGCCCAACACTTCGGGCATGTAACAAGTCTCATTTTGTTAGAATCGAAATCATCGACTTTCTCCTTGTACTCCATGACCAAGTAACCGGTATCATTGGCTTTAAAAAAAGCAATGACAGCAACGTTCCCCGGATGATCCCGGAATTTTGCCAGGGTTTTTCCTTCCTCAAGAAATCTTGAAAGCCCATAAGCGAACTCTTCTTTTCTTCTCTCACTGTATATCGTGATAGTTGACTGATTCGCTCTACGTGTGGCAAGAGGAGAGGGGAAATACTCTTTAATAGCTATCTTTCTCTCAAGATTCATGTCCCAGGCCAAATAAGTAATCCCGAAGTCTCCCTGTCCCAGTACCCTACCCAATAGGTATTGATCATTCAAAATGGTCCGGGGTTGGAGTTGAGTCGGTGATTCCGGGGCTTTTCCTTCTTTCCATCCGCATACCGGGCATACGCTTGCCTCTCCTTTGTCTGACATACATCCCATGCATAAATGGTTTAAATCCATTATACTAAACTCCTTTTCGTTATTTTAAGTATTTTTAGTAATTTGGGGCCAAGCGAAAAAATATCATTCATTTTATAACCTTATCAAATATCAAAGATAATATAATATTTCATGATTCATTTGTCAATATGAAAGGGGACATGCGAGAAATTGCAGCCTATAAAGGTGACTATGGGACAAAAAGAAATGATTCTAATGGGGCACGATGATTGAATTATCGTATAATGACTGTCCGCATATAAAAAGTTTTTGCGGGGTCCAGGGGCGGTTTTTACAAAAGAGCCCCTGGTCGCCGAAGGCAAAATATCTTTAAGCGGCGGGTCTTTTTAGCGATGCTTTGATAAAAGCGAATATATCTCCGTCCAATACCCGCTGCGTATTACCGATCTCAAAATTGGTCCGGTGGTCCTTGATACTCTGGTACGGCTGCAGTACATACGAGCGAATCTGGTTACCCCAGGCAATTTCTCCCTTCTCATTCTCCATTTTGTCTCTTTCTTTCATCTTCTTGCGCAACTCCAGGTCATACAGTTTGGACCTGAGAATCCTCATCGCCATATCTTTATTCTGATGCTGAGAACGCTCATTCTGACACTGGGCCACAATGTTCGTGGGCAAATGGGTAATCCGAACAGCCGAGTCCGTGGTGTTGACATGCTGACCACCTTTACCGGAAGCCTTGTACGTATCGATGCGCAAATCATTGGTATCGATTTCGATTGCAATGGAGTCGTCTACCTCAGGATAAACAAATACCGCAGCAAACGACGTATGCCTGCGTTTGTTGGCATCAAAAGGTGAAATCCTTACCAGGCGATGAACGCCGATTTCTTGTTTCAAGTACCCATAGGCATACTCACCGTCGAACTTCACCGTTACACTTTTAATACCAGCCTCTTCCCCGGCCATTAATTCGATAATCTCGACTTTATAGTCTTCCATCTCCCCAAATCGCAAGTACATACGTAACAGCATCTCTGCCCAGTCCTGGCTTTCAGTCCCACCGGCACCGGGATGGATACTTAAAAAGGCATTATTGGTATCGTTTTCCCCACTCAAATAATTACGGGTTTCCGCTTCTTCCAGCACGTTATCAAAACGAAGAATTTCCTGCTCCACCTCTTTTATTAAATCCGGGTCTTCATCGATAAGAGAAAAATAGGTCTCAATATCATCGATGGCCCGGTTGAATTGCTTGCCAATATCCAGGTCGCTTTCCAGTATTTTCTTCTCTTTTAACAGTTGCGCAGACTTTTTAGGGTTGTTCCATACCGCAGAATCGGCAAGATTCCTTTCAATCTCTTCCACCCGCTGTTTCTTCTTTTCCAACTGCAAGAATCCCTTTAAATCAGCGGCCTTTTCTTGCAGTTCTTCAAATTTGCTTTTCAATTCTAACAGTTCCATGTGCCTAATTTTATATTGAATCGCTCTAACAGTCAAGAGGAGGGAGCCACGAAGGCGTTTACAATGCGGTAAAAAGCACGAAGAAACACGAAGAAAAGAAAGTCGGGAAGTTCAAAGGATGGAAGACAGATGATGGCTTATTTTCCTGACTTCTTAATTATTCCCTATAGATTTAGGAGTAGAACTAGTAACTATTCAGTTTTGGAAAAACTTATCATGCAGTTCATGTCTCATTCGCCCGTACGGTGCCCTTCGGCCACCTCCCTGAGGCTCTTTCGATCATGAACTGCATTTTACTTCTGAAAACTGAATAGTTACTAGAACTACTCTTGAAAAATTAATGGATTTATAATATGATATAAGAGCCACCTGATTTTAGGAACTGCCATGAGGAGGTGCTTAAAATGGCGAAGATAATATTTGAGACTGATAAACCCGCTGAAGCCTCTAAAGTTTTAAAAGAGGCACTGGATATAGAAGCATCGCGCATAAAATACAGCCTGAAATTGGCAAAAAACCGCTTAAAAGAATTTGAAAAAAAGTACAATATTTCATCGGATATTTTTATTAATGAATGGAGTGCAGAGGATTTACAGGGTGGTGATTTGGAGTACGTGGAATGGGCGGGGGAATATCGGTTAGCATCAAAACTAAATGAGCGTTTAGCTGCTATACAAAGCATCGAACATGTCGCTTCGTGATTATTTAGACCACTTCCGCCAGGAAATCGCAAAGTTCGAAGATTACGGGTACGCAGAATCTACAGAAGTAAAAGAAGAAATTAGAGTACTAAAACAGGCTGTTTTAACCGCAAAAATAGTTCTCTTGAATGGTTCGGAATTGCATATCAAAGAATACATCGATGCCAGGTATAAAATCGAAAAAGTAGCCTATGCTTATCACTATCAGGATGTTCAAGGAAATTGCATTTTTAGATATGACAACGCTGCTCATAAACCTACTCTTAGCTTCAAAGAACATAAGCACCAAGCGGATGGAAGGACTATTGCCGCCCAGTTACCCGATATATCCAAAATCAGGGATGAGGTGATCAGATATCTATAGTGGATTAGCGAAGAGACATGGTTGCTTATTGACTTTTACGGAACAATCGGCTAAGATTTGCCCATGAAGAAAAAAAGTATATTGATCTTAATTGTCTGTTTGGTTTTTGTGTTGTTTTTTGCCGACAGCGGCTATGCCATTAAAAAACTAAAAAAACTGTCTTACCGGCAAAGACAGAAAGTGCTCAAAACCCTTGATGAGCGCTACCAGCGATGGTACAAAGTCGTCTATCATATCAGTGCCAAAGAAGAACGTACTGTGTTCCTGTCCTTAACCAACAACAGGGACCGGGATATTTTTGTCCGCACCTTCTGGCAGCAGAGAGACCCCACCCCGGGAACCCAAGACAACGAATACCAAATCGAAATTGAAAAACGGTTTGCCTATGTGCAGAAATATTTCAGTCGAGGTTCGTCTAAACCCGGATGGATGACAGATATGGGAAAATTTTACATGATACTGGGTAAACCCAACTCCATTGAACGCTTCGATAGTAGACCCGGCCTATACCCGGCAGTGGTGTGGTATTACTTTGGCGATAAAACCTTGGGGCTGCCCACCTATTTTAGTGTCACCTTTTATCGACCCAACAATACCACCGAATGGAAGTTTTACAATCCCAGTGTTGAGGGTCCTGCCGCTTTATTGATCAAACACATGCCGGTTGATGAGCTCAACTATGCTGCACTCTATGAAAAAATAAAGGAATTGGCACCGGAGCTGGCCATGCCTGCCATAACCATGATCCCCAATGAAGTTGCACCGGGTTTCCGGCCGCCCTTGAGAAATAACCTCATCGTTTCCAATATCTACGAATCACCCAAACGGAAAATCAATGTATCTTATGCCACCCATTTCTTAAATTACAAAGGCTACGTCGATGTGGAGTCTTCCATCAACTACATCGCCAATTCAAAACTGGTATCAGTGACAAAGTACGACCGCTTCGGTTTTGCGTTTGTCAACATCTCTTTAAAACCCAAACGTATATCCGTTGGCTACAGCGAAGAAAAAAATCAATACTTTTTTAACTATAATTTAAGTGTTACCTTACGGCAGGGGGAAAAATCCATTTATGAGTATAAGAAAAACTTTGATTTTTACATCGATGCGGATAAAGTCAACCAGTTGAAAAGCAATGGAATCATTATTCACGATTCATTCCCCATGATCCCGGGTAAATATAGTATGACCGTGTTTGCCATGAATTCCGTGGGTAAAGAATTTACCTATTTTGACAGTGATATCGTTGTACCGCCGTCGAATGAAACGCCGGTCCTGGTCACCCCGGTGATAGGATATAAAACCGAACCTCACCTGGACACCTTTTTCTTTTCTTACAAATTTAACAATCAAAAACTGTTCCTGGATACGGAAAAAAACTTCAGGTTAAAGGAAAACCCACTGGTATTGCTGGGGGTCTACAACCTGGATAACAAACTGTGGGAAACCGGGAAAATTCAATTGGTGCTGAAAAGCACAAGCCAGAGAAGTAATTTTAAGAAAGACTATCAACTGCCTTTAAACCGGTTTTCTTATCAAAAGGATTTGAATATATTGCAGGAAATCAAGGAAGAAGGGGGATTAAATCCCGATTATTATGAACTGGAAGTGAACTTAATCGATGGTGCCGGTACGACATTGGCCAGCCAAAATGTCGAATTTGCGGTTTCCCCGCTGCGGGTTTTTGCCCATCCCATGGAAACCTTCAAAAAAATACGGGTGGATAATCCCTTCTTTTTTAATTATACGCTGGGCACCCAATATGAAAAGCTCGGCAGCCTGGTGGAAGCAGAAAAATATTATGCCAGGAGTGTTAGAAACAACCCGGCATTCAAGCAAGGAATGGTGTCTTATTTGAATATTCTAAATAGACGCAAAAAGTACACCCAGGTGTTGGTGGACGTTGAAAAATTGCAAGGAGATAAGGATTTTGAGTTTGATTATAACCTGACAAAAGCCACGGCCCTTTTCGGCATGAAGGATTACAAAGAAGCACTCAATCACCTGCTGAGAGCTAATACCATCTATGACAGTGACATACGAGTATTGAATCTCCTGGGATTTACATTTCTTAACTTAAAGGAGTACCAGGAAGCCCTGAAAGTCTTTGACGCGTCGTTGAGTTTGAATGACCAGCAGCAATTTATTAAACAGACCGTGCAGAAGGTCAAAGAGCATATGAATACCGGGAACAAAACCAAAACAAAAAGCAGATGAGAGAAAATGTGTGTTATATATATTATATTTATGAGGAGGAAGTTACAATGAAAACGAGACAGGTATTTTTAACAGCGATAATTGTTATTTTTATTTCCGGGATGTTTTCGATGTTTTCCCCGGTATTCTCGCAAACCACCGGAAGAGGAAAGATGTATGGAACCGTTACCGATGCGGACAGCGGCGAACCCATCGAAGGCGTGACCATCAAATTGTTTAATCCTAATGCCAATGCCTTTCACAGACCGTTTCCTAAAACCGACAAAGAAGGGAAATGGATCGTCAAGTTTGTTCGCAGCGGACGTTGGGACCTGGATTTTGTCAAACAAGGCTATGAAATGAAAAAGATAAGCTTTCATGTGGATACCACACCAGGAACCAAGAAGCCTGGGATCGATATTCAATTAAAGAAATTAGAAGGACCGGCAGCCGGATCCGAAGTGATAAAGGGAATTGAAAACGCTCAAGCATTAATCGCTGAAAAAAATTTCGATAAAGCCCTGAAAGAGTTGACCGCGCTGCTGGAAAAACATAAAGAAGATATGGGTATCGATATCGTATATCTCTATATCGGGAACTGTTATGCCATGAAAGGTGACTTTAATAAAGCCATCGAGTTTTACCGGAAGTCCCTGGAAAAGTTTCCCAACAATAAAGAGATCGTCATTTCCATTGGCAATGCCTACAACAATCTCAATGACCATGAAAATGCCATGAAATGGTTCAACAAGTTAACCATCGACGACATTGGCAATGTGGATACGCTTTATAACATCGCGGTGATTGCTTACAACCAGGGAGACTTTGAACGGGCGGCAGCATTTTTCAAGAAATCCACGGAAATCGATGCTACCTTTGCCGATGGGCTTTACCAGTTGGGTATGACCTATACAGCACTAAATAAACAAAAAGAAGCCGTAGAGGCATTGAAAAAATTTATGGAAATGGCACCGGATTCGCCCAACTTCGAAACCGCCAAAGCCATTGTTGACGCATTTAAAGATGCCAAATAATAAATGAGACATCCGAAATATCTTTTGTTTCTCGTTTTCAGCGTGTTGTTGTGCCTTTTTTCTTGCAACAGGGAAGGGAATTCCAAAGGCGCGCCGCCGTCCCCTACCGGCATTAAAAACAGGGGGGATTTTAATGTTCTTCTCATTACCCTGGATACACTGCGGGTTGACCGGGTGAGTGTGTATTCGGATAAATATGTAAAGACCCCCAATATCGACCGGTTAGCAAAAAAATCCTATGTATTCACGCGGGCATTCTCTCATAATCCTGTTACCCTGCCGGCCCATGTCAATATTTTAACCGGGACCACGCCCCGTTTCCATGGAGTCAGTGATAATACCGGGTTCCGGTTGGATGAGCGGTTTTTAACCTTAGCGGAACATTTACACCGTGCCGGTTACAACACAAGCGCCTTTATCGGCTCTTTTCCCCTGGATTCCCGGTTCGGCCTGGGCCAGGGATTTGACGTTTACGACGATAATTACGGCACCCACAATGCCATGGAGTTGTTTTTCGTAGAGCGACCGGCTGAAAAAGTCATTGAACCCGCCCTGCGGTGGCTCTCCCAACCTCAGCGCCAACAGCAGAAATGGTTCTCCTGGATTCACCTCTTCGATCCCCATCAACCCTATTTACCCCCTCAGCCTTATAAAAAGGAATATCACCATGACCTTTACTCCGGGGAGGTCGCTTATATGGATGCTAGCTTGAAGGTGCTGGTCGATTTCCTGGAAAATCAAGGATTCATGGACCGGACCATCATTGTGGTAACCGGTGACCATGGAGAAGCATTAGGAGAAAAAGGAGAAGAAACCCACTCCTATTATGCTTACAACAATACCATTCATATCCCGCTGATGCTCTACATCCCCGGCACTAAGGGTGCTTTTATCCATGAGAATGTGTGTCATGCGGATATTTTTCCCACCCTGTGTGATCTCCTGGGCGTTGAAATCCCCCACCATATCCAGGGTAAATCAATGATCCCTGTTATTGAAGGCGGTAAACCACGCCCAAAAGGCAGAGATATCTACTTTGAATCTCTGACCCCTTTTCTCAACCGTGGCTGGGCACCGCTGCGCGGATTTGTACGGGGAGACCTTAAATATATCGAATTACCTATCCCTGAGGTTTACAACATAAAAGAAGACATCCATGAAAATCATAATATTGCTAACCGGTCCAATATCAAACAACTGAAGCGGGACCTTACCAAGCTTAAACTGGATTTAAAAGGAAAGGACATGATGGAGCGGTCAAAGCAGGTTGATGCGGATGTACGCAGCAAATTAAAAAGCCTGGGGTACCTCTCCGGCAGCACCCCTGCTGCCACCCCCAAGGTGTTCACTGCAGCGCATGATCTCAAAACCTTATTACCGCTGCAAAACCGGATGCTGGCTGCGATAGGAAAATACCAGAACGGCAAATTCCGGGAACCCATCGCTGAATTAAAACAAATCGTTGAAGAGAGCCCAGGTTTTACCCTGGTATACCGCCACATCGCTACAATATATAAAGATTTCGGCCAGGTACAAAAAGCCATTGAAATCCTGGAATACGGGTTAAAGAAGAACCCGGGCAACATCAGCCTGATGTCCAAATTGGGAATTATGCTGGCGGAAGCCAATCGTCCGGGTGAGGCAGTGGAATTATTGAAATTGTGTGTCCAAAAAGATAAATTTGACCCGGAGAATTTCAATTTTTTAGGTGTGGCCTATTATAAGAAAGGGGATTTTGCCAACGCCCTGGAAAACTACCGCAAAGCCCTGGAGTTGGATCATAATCATGCATCGGTTTTTAATAACATCGGTTCTATATATTTGCGGGTTTACCTGGCAAAGCGGGACGAGCGGGCCTACCGGTTGGCCATGGATAATTTTGACCGGGCCATTGCCATTGATCCCCGGTTGTTTGCGGCTTACAACAGCCGCGGTGCCGCATATAAATTCAAAAACCAGGTGGATAAGGCGATTGAGGATTGGAAAAAAACTATTGAAATCAATCCCAATTTTATTGATGCTTACTTTAATATTGGGATTTCTTACCTGGGAATGGGTGATAGGGTTTCGGCGTTGAAGTATTTTCGATTATGTAAGGAGAGATTTAGCCGTAAACTTCCGCTGCGAGAGCTTCAGCGTTTAGACCGCCTGATTGCTGAAGCCAGTCAGTAGGTCCTCTGTCCTGCTCCATAAGTAGGGACTTGATTTATCAAGCCCCTCAATCGACATTTCATTCCAGGGTTTGATAAATCAAACCCCTACGGCTGTATTTAGTTCTCGGACAGCCTGTTGAGACTCGACCCCATACACAGCCAGTACAATATCCTGGAAGCTTAGAAACTCTTTTCTGCCGCACCATGAACCATAACGAATAGGGGGACATATTTCCAGGTTGTATTTTTCATAAAGTTCTTTAATGTATTGTTCGGGGTATGCAATAGCAGCTTCGGGAATAAACGAGTCTTTGATAAGATTTCCCTCGTATCCGTCTAATTTATATTTAAAATCAATGGTACTGGCCCCGGCGTTAATAAGTCCCAACGACTCTTCATTCAGAAGGAAGAACGTTATAAAACACCTTCCTCCTTGTTTCAATACCCGCTTGATCTCGGAAAAATAATGGTCCATGTCCTGGGGAAGCATATGGGTGAAAACAGATGTAAGAAATACAAAATCAAAAGAGTGATTTTCATAGGGGAATTGATAATGTACGGCTTTATATTTGCCGGTGGGATTGTAACCGTAATTATAGATATCCGCATGCCGAAAATGAAAGTTTAGCGCCCTGGGGGATATTTTCTTTTGACACCACTGAATGCCACGGGCGACGATATCAAAGCCTTCATAACTTCCGCCATCTTTTAAATAGCTCGTCAATGAGACGGCCATACGGCCGATGCCACATCCCACGTCGAGAATTTTTTCATTGGGTTTGAGGCGGCCGATTTCCTTGAAGTAATTGAAAAACTCGTTCCCAATTTCTTTAAAGTCGCCACCGCCAACAAAATTCATCCACTGCGGTGGGGTTAACGAATCTCTTTTGCCTGTCAATAACTCGATCGTGTCCATGTAAAAATGGCTGCTCATTTCTGTAAATTTCTCTAATAATTTTAACACCCCGTGATAATGCATTCTTATTTTCGCTCTCAGCGGCCTGGGAATCATTCTTTTAATTGCATGGAGCATCGTTTCATATCTCCATCATAATTTCTTTTTTACAATAATAATAAAGCAATTTCTTATTTTTTGGTTAAAACGGATAATACTTTACCTTTTTTATTGTGTGATTGTGTGAATGGGGCCGAGTAAAGTCTCAACATTTGACATTCGTCTTTAGAAATGTCAATGTTCCCTATAAAAAAATTAAAAGGTGCCCTTCGGGCAAACAAAGGTTATACGCCTGAAGGTGATGGAATAAAGCAAGGTGCAAAGGCCCATCCTAAAAATTTTCACGTCAAAGTACAAGAAATGTCAAATGTTGAGACGCGACCCCGTACACGCTCTACACTCTACGCCTCTTCCCTACAAATATTTGAATTTTGATTCAATAATTTGGATAAAATTTTGGGGACAGTTTTAAAACTACCAATAATATTGTGTTTTGGCTTTGGCAAATTTATTGCACTGATTCTTTACTATAAAAAGACAAGAATAGATAAAATTAAGTGTAAGGAGGTTACATGAGAAAACTTCTTGTAGCTCTATTGGCAGTGGCAATGCTCCCGGTATTGTCATTTGCCCAAGTGAAAGGTGGAGACATCTACGGAACAGTTGTTCTGGCCGATGGCTCCAAGGTTCCCGGAGTATTGGTTACAATAACCGGAGATAAGATTGGTAAAAAAACCACGATATCTTCGGAAAGAGGTAACTTCCGGTTCCTTACTCTTCCACCCGGGTCATATGAATTGAAGTTTGAGTTGGAAGGGTTTAAAACCGTCATTCGTAAAAACATCGAGGTAAGACTGGGTGGGTCCGTGACCTTGAACATCTTGATGGAAACCACCACGTTGAAAGAGGAGGTTACGGTTACTGAGAAAGTAGGGATCCTTGACACCAGGAAAACTCAGGTGGGCATTAACGTCTCCAAAGAGTTTGTGGATTCGGTCCCCACAGCCAGGAATCCCTGGACAGTATTGTCTGCTGTTCCCGGTATCATGGTTGACCGTGTGGATGTCGGTGGTGCAGACTCCGGTCAGCAGTCCAACTTCCTGGCTGGCGGCGGCGAACAGGATGATACGGTTTGGAATATCGATGGTGCCAATGTGACTGACCCCTCGGCCATCGGTGCTGCTCCTGCATATTACAACATCAACTCTTACCAGGAATTGCAGGTCACCCTGGGAGCCAATGAC
>JABAOF010004322.1_pt1 | contig 37841 bp, 35 predicted proteins | sample 7062171 | NCBI WGS metagenome assembly JABAOF01 (sample SAMN14538628, study PRJNA623070) | marine sediment metagenome | biome: marine biome [ENVO:00000428]; feature: marine pelagic biome [ENVO:01000023]; material: deep marine sediment [ENVO:00002113] | place: India: Gulf of Khambhat ...
ACACGAACTAATCAAGAATTATCATACCATTTTTTTTTCTTTTTTTTTCTTATACTTATTCCAATAAAAGTGTAGGAAATCTTAAGACTTTTTTTATGTATTTTTGTAGGACTAGATTAATTCAATTTAATAAAAGAAAGAAATATAATAACTAAACCAATTCAGGGAGGGGAGATTTCATTGGCAAAAGGATATATTCATGTCTATACAGGTCCTGGAAAAGGAAAAACAACTGCTGCTCTTGGCCTAGGTCTACGTGCTAATGGAGCAGGTTATAAAGTTCATATAATTCAATTTATGAAAGGAAGAAGATATAATGAGATTAATGCAATAGAAAAACTTGATAATTTTTCTATTTCTCAATATGGTCGTGATGAGTTTGTTTCAAAGGAAAATCCAGAAAAAATTGATATTGATCTTGCACAAAAAGGTCTATTACATGCAAATGATGTAATAAAAAACAAAAAATATGATATGGTAGTTCTTGACGAAATAAATGTCGCAATTGATTATAATTTAATATCTATTAAGGATATGCTAAAATTAATCGAAAAAAAACCAGAAGATCTTGAACTAGTTCTTACTGGTAGAAATGCTCACCCTGAAATTATCAGAATTGCAGATGTTGTAACTGAAATGCTTGAAATAAAGCACCCTTTTCAACAAGGTGTACTAGCCAAAGAAGGTATTGACTTTTAGTCGGAGGGTTTATTAAATGTTTAATAAAAAAGAATTAGAAGAGATAAAAAAAAGGAGAAATGAGTGGGAAAAAATTTGTTATTTACCACACAAAAAGAAACATCAGGAGCGTCTTGAAAAATTTGAAAATTTATCATGGATGGAAATTAAGAATTTGTATATACCAAATGATATTTCACATCATGATTATTTAAGAGATTTCGGTTTTCCAGGGGAGTATCCTTTTTTGCGTGGTCTTCATCCAACAATGTATAGAGGTCGTTTGTGGACGTTTAGACAGTTTTCTGGTTTTGGATCTGCAGAGGAGACAAACAAGCGTTATAAATATTTACTAAATCATGGGGAAACAGGTCTTTCTGTTGCTTTTGATTATCCAACACTTTATGGCTACGATACAGATCATCCTATGTCACGGGGTGAATTTGGAAAATGTGGAGTTGCAATTAGCAGTTTAAAGGATATGGAAATATTATTTTCTGGTATTCCAATTGATAAAGTTACAACAAGTATGACTATTAATGGACCTGCATCAATTGTTTGGGCTTTTTATATTGCAAATGCTGAAAATCGTGGAATTGACAGGTATATTATTGGGGGAACTATTCAAAATGATATCTTAAAGGAATACATAGCCCAAAAATCCTTTATTTTTCCGCCTGAGCCTAGTATGCGATTAATTGTTGATACATTTGAGTTTGGTTTCAAAGAGATACCTCGCTGGAATACAATAAGTATCAGTGGTTATCATATTCGTGAGGCAGGTAGTACTGCTGTTCAAGAACTTGCGTTTACTGTAGGTGATGGCTTGGAATATGTAAAATGGGCTATGAAACGTGGACTTAAAATTGATGATTTTGCTCCTCGTCTTAGCTTTTTCTTTAATGCTCATAATGATTTCTTTGAGGAAATTGCCAAATATAGAGCAGCTAGACGTATTTGGGCAAAAGAGCTTAAAGAACTTGGTGCAAAAAAAACTCGTTCTTTACTTATGAGATTTCATACTCAAACCGCAGGATGTACTCTTACTGCTCAACAACCAGAAATAAATATTGTTCGTGTTGCCCTTCAGGCACTTTCTTCTGTGTTAGGAGGAACTCAATCATTGCATACCAATTCTATGGATGAGGCACTTGCTCTTCCATCTGAAAAAGCTGTAAGAATTGCTCTTAGAACTCAACAAATCATTGCCGAAGAAAGTGGCGTAACAAATACAATTGATCCACTTGGGGGTTCTTATTATATTGAGTGGCTTACCGATAAAATGGAGGAGGAAACCTACAAATATTGGGATAAAGTGGAAAAACTTGGAGGTGTTATTCCTGCAATTGAGAAAGGTTTTTATCAAAGAGAAATTGCAAATGCTGCATATAAGTTTCAAAAAGAAATTGAAGAAAAAAAGCGTATTTTTGTTGGAGTAAATGAATACCAATTGGATGAACCAATTGAGATTCCAATTCTTAAGATGGATGAAAAAGGCGAAGAACGTCAAATTAAAAGACTCAATAAACTTAAAAAAGATAGAAACAATCAAAAAGTGGAAAGGAATCTTGAAGCGCTTAGAAAGGCTGCAAGTGGTGATAAAAACCTGATGCCATATATACTTGACTGTGTGCATTCTTATGCAACTCTTGGTGAGACTTGCCAGGTAATGCGTGATGTTTTTGGCGAGTATGAAGAACCTGCAGTTTACTAGGGGATAAAATTATGAAAAGAAAAATTAGAGTAATTGTTTCAAAACCTGGACTTGATGGTCATGATCGTGGTGCAAAGGTTGTTGCTCGTGCACTGCGTGATGCCGGTATGGAAGTAATTTATACTGGACTACATCAAACTGCTGATATGATTGTTGAGTCTGCTATTCAGGAAGATGTTGATGTTATTGGTCTAAGTCTGCTTTCTGGTGCCCATATGACTTTATTTATAGATGTTACAAAACTTTTAAAAGAAAAGGGAATGGATGATGTATTAGTTGTTGGTGGCGGTATTATTCCTGAAAAAGATATTCCTACGTTAAAAAGAGCAGGTGTTTCTGCTATTTTTGGACCAGGAACTCATTGTGATGATATTGTTAACTTTATTAAAAAGAACGTGAAAAGATGAGTGAACTAGCCGCTAATGTTTTAAAGGGCGAACCTAGAGCTATTGCCAAATTAATTACCCATACAGAAAATTGTGATCCTATTGCAACTGCCGCTATGAAAACAATTCATCCTAATACTGGTTCTGCTTACATTATTGGTATAACTGGTGTTATGGGCAGTGGTAAGAGCACTCTTATTTATGAGCTTACACGTGAGTATAGAAAAAAAGGATTAACAGTTGGAATAATTGCCATTGATCCTACTAGCCCATTTAGTGGCGGTGCACTGCTTGGTGATAGAATAAGAATGATGGAACTTGCAACAGATAAAGGTGTTTTTATTAGAAGCATGGGAACTCGTGGAATGCTGGGTGGTTTAACCAGTGCTGTTTATGATGTTGTTGAAATTCTTGATGCGTCAGGTAAAGATGTTATTTTAGTTGAAACTGTTGGCGTTGGTCAAGCTGAAGTTGATGTTATCAAGCTTGCTGATACTACTATTGTTGTTTTGGTTCCAGGCCTTGGTGACTCGGTACAAACCTTAAAAGCTGGAGTTATGGAAATTGCAGATATTTATGTTATAAATAAATCTGATCGACCAGGTGTAAATCAAACCGTTGCTGAAATTGAATCACTTATTGATATTGCCTGTAATGGAAAGGATAGAAAAATCCCAGTTCTTACAACTGTTGCAAAGGAAAATAAAGGTATATCTGAACTTGTTAGTGAAATTGAAAATCATAAAAAATATTTGGAAAAAACAAAGAAGTTTGATATTCAACGCAGAAAACGTTATGAAGCTGAACTTGTGGAAATTATTAGAAAGAGACTTATGAATTTTATCTTTGATGAATCAACATTTAAGGGAAGGGTTGAGTCTCTTATTAATAAAATATGTAAAAAGGAAATTGATCCGTATTCTGCTGCTGATGAAATACTTGGAAAAATCTTAAAATAAAAAAAGAAAAAGATTAGTTAAATATTGTTTTAAAAAGATAATTTATTATTGGAAATATAGAGATAAAACGCTCAAAAATAACATCTGGTTTTATAAATAACCATTGTCCTGAAATAATTGGTGATCTTGATCTTGCCTTGCTTACGTAAATCTGAAGACTCTCTGACCATTCACTCTCACTTTCATATGTGTCTTTGGCAATCACCGTTATATTATAAGATCCCTCCTCTGACCAAGAATAATAAGCAGTAAATATTTGACCTGATGGATGTGGTCCAAGCCAATCGCTATAAGTTCCATCTCCCCAATCAAAGTTATATAAAATATCAGAACCTTCTGGATCTGTTGAGTAAGTGGTATACTCATATATTTTTCCAACTTTAGGCCTATCATTTCCATTTGGTTTTGCTGGTTTATCTGGAGGTTTATTCCAAGAGAAAGTTTCTTGGTAATATAGATAATTATGACAATTAACAGTTAATGTAACCTCATTATTAGGGTAATCATAGACATTAAGAGTTGTCTCTCCATAATCATCTGTTAATCCTTTTACATAAACTCCTTCTTCTTCATATAGACCTACAAGTGCTCCTTTCACTGGTTGTTTATCATCTTCAACCCGAACCTCAAGAAAATCTAAACCTAATTCATAAGATACATCAAGATATTCTGGCATCCAAGTCCAAACATTCATTGTAGGATCTCCATGTACATGAAACATTTCAAATTCAGCTCTTGAGTTCGCCTCTGTTGGATTCCATGGATATGGATCACAGCCGCCTGGAACTATATAAAAATCATACATCCAAAATTTGCCATAATTCATAACTTGAGATATTCTAAAAACCTCGGTATCATAAGGATTTGCTGATTCTCCATTTGGATAATCTGGATCAAAATCTGGCCACATTGCGTCAAATAGCCCTACACATAATTCATCATTATAGCCGCTATAACTAACTCTTGAGCTTGCAATAACTGCAACAAAACCTTTGTTTTCAACTCTGATACCAATTTCCCCAATAGATTCGTAATTTCCACTATTAGAATCAGTCTCTCCATCAAACCATCCACTATCGCAATGTAATGCATACATTATTGGATACATTTTATTATTTGTCAAATCATTTGGGATATGAGTTGTATCAAACCGTGGTGAGGACCACCCAGTATAATCGAAACCATCGTTTTGAGAGGCTCCATGATCTCTATGATTGGCAATTATAACACCGTTATTAATAGCATCAATTACTCCTTGCGTTGAGCCAGGGGGACTTGTTCCCTCATACTGCCTGTTGCAAGTATATCCTAGAGGTTCAAGAAATTCATATAATCTTTCAGATGTATGAACAAAAAATCGTCCTCCTTCCTGTTTTGCTGCAAGTAAAATATCATCAAACCAATTTTCATTCATATAGGGATTTTTACTATATTCTAGTATTTTATTAACAACAACTGTTAGTTCATCTTCGTTTTCAACTGATATTCTTCCGGTATGTAGCTCTGGTAGATAATCATCTCCTTCAAGTGATACATACCAATGATCTGTTCCTGTTTTTTTATGATCGTATGGATGTGTATAAAGATAATTTACAGGAACATGGTCTGCATCACCAACAATTAAGAGAAACGATGGAGGTAATTCCCAATTGTAATATGCATCTGTCATGTAATCAATTAAATCCTGAGATTCATCACCGATATCAGACCATTTTACAACCTTTGTTTCAATACCTGATATATGTCGCCACTCAGCAAGGGGCAATATTTCCTCATAAAAATCATCATAAACAACAATTAAAAGATCTGCTCGATCGTTATTTCCAAGTTTTCCAAAGCTTGTTGGATTGTTTATATGAGCACTTTCAATTTGTTGGGAATTAATAACAAATGCGTTATAAATAGGTTGGAAATAAATTGATCTTAATCTCTCTTGAATAAATTCATTAGTTCCACCTATAAAATCAACGTTTACCTTAACCTCGCTATATTTTTTTAATGTTTTAGTTACAGGATTGTAAATAATAGGATAAATCGAAACTCTGATGATTCTACATCCACGAGCTATTGCATCAGAGGTGATTTCAACGATAGGATCAGGGTAAAATTCATCTGTTTTATAGAAATTTTCATTCTTTGTAAATGAAGGATCGATAAAGCCATCAGTTTCAGGTTTTGGTAGTTGAGCTGGATAAATATTGTAACCAGTAAAAATGGTTGGTTCAGAAACCTCATAATTAAGGTCAACTTCTGCTCCTTGGGGAACAGCGATGTTGTAACTAAAAGCAGGTAATTCAACTTTACCGTAATCTGCTGTAAAACCACAATTATCCATAATTATCTTTTGATATTCTTCTCCTTCTGCAATGATTGTAGATGTTTGAAAATCTTCAAAGGTAACTTGGAAATCAAAACCTGTTATGTCTATTATACTATCATCTTGATTTTTTTCATTTAAAACAGAGTTTTTAATTTCAAATGAATTTGTAATAGGTGCAATTGATAAAAATATCATAGCACTTATGACAATTGCTATCTTCAGCTTTAAAAATTGGTGTTTCGTCCTTTTTTTCATTTGTTCTCCCCTTTAATTAATAATTGTTAACAAATGTTAATCAAAAGATAGGTATTTAAGTTTTAGTGATAAAAAATGTCTATGATATATAATTTTGATATTAATATTATAAAATTATTAAGTTTTTTTTAAAGGTTTTTTAAACCTTATAAAATACAATATTAACAGTGCAGGACCAAAAATCCATCCAGAAAATAGAAATACTCGACTGAAACCTAGCATTGCAACCAAAGAACCGCTCATCATTTCTCCACTCATTTCACCAACATTGAAAGTAGCAGTTAAAATTGAAAATTGAGTAGCACCAATTTTTGGATTGGTTATATCCATACAGATGGCCATACTAGAAGAATAGTAACCACCACGTAGAAATCCAACTAGTCCAAGTATAATAGCTAAAATCTGCCAAGTACTTGCAAATATGAGTGAAGCTGAAAAGAAAATACTTACTGCAATAAAGATAAACAGGGTTATTTTCCTACCCCATCTATCTGCCATTGCTCCACCAATCAATGAACCAACTACTGTTGTTAATGGAAATATTGCTGAAATCAACCCTATTTGAGCTATTTCCAACTGAAGACCGATACTCATATACACTGGAAGTGTAAACGTTAATATTCCTTCGCTTATAGCAGAAATAGGAGCATAAATAGCTACTAGCTGTGTTGTTCTTTTTTTGAATTCACCTACAAGCATCGATGCAATTTTTTGACGTTTTTTGACTGTTTTAACCTCTTTGATTATAAGAGGAAAAATAATAATAAGAAGTATTATCAAACCAGTTGTTAAAAAGGTAGCAGCAAAACCAAATATTTGCGCTATGAAAGCAAGCAAAGTATTGCCAATAGCCATCCCTGCAAATAGACCACCATACATTGCACCATTTATTTTTCCGCGTTCTTGCTCGCGAGACGTTTCAATTGCCCAAGCATCTGCAGATACATCTAGAAATCCTACTCCACAATGACCAATGAACAAAAGCAAAGCAAAAGGAATCAAAGCAACAGCCGGATCAATAAACACGAGTGAAAAAAGACTAACAGAAGAGATTATTCCTCCCATAAGTATAAATCGCTTTCTTCCAAATTTAATAAAATAATCAACCAATCCACCAAATAAGAATTTGATTGACCAAGGTATCATAAAAATCCCAGCTACAAGAGTTGCAACTGGTAAAGAAATGCCTTTTTCCAAAAAATAAATAGGGATAATTACAGAGGCAATCGAAATCTGCAAGCCTTCTGAGAAATACAGACTTCCAAAAAGAATATATTTTAAATAACTATATTTACTGATATTTATCGTTTTGCCTCTTCCCAATAAAATTCAATAAATAGTATAATTCTGTAATTAAAATAATTTATTAATTTTTTTCTGTTTGTTAAAAACAATAATTACTCTGTAAGTAAATCTACTTTTTATTAATTATTTGAATGCTCGCATTAGGATTTGAACAATATTACTTATAAATTTTTATTTTCCTTTAAATGTGGGTTTTCTTTTTTCCACAAAGGCTTTCATACCTTCTTTCTGATCATGGGTTGAAAAACTAGATGAAAAATATGATATTTCTAGAGAGTTTGCATTATCAAGATCAATATTGGTTCCTTTGTTTACCAATTCTTTTATGAAGGTGGTTGGAACTGATGATTTTCCAGCAATTTGTCTTGCAATATTTTCTGCAGTTTCCATAAGTTTAACATCATCTACAACCATATTTACAAGACCAATTCTGAGTGCCTCATCAGCGTCAATATTTTTACCTGTTAGCAACAACTCTTTTGCCTTCATTTTTCCAATTAATCTAGGTAATCTTTGAGTTCCTCCAAATCCTGGGTGAATACCAAGGTTAATTTCAGGTTGACCTATTTTTGCACTTTTTGCAGCGATACAAATATCACATGCAAGTATTGTTTCACAACCTCCACCTAAGGCATAACCATTAATTGCTGCAATAACTGGAAACCTTGAATTTTCAATTTTAGAAAGTACTCCATGACCAAGTTCTGAAAATTTCTTTGCTTCAAGAGGTGTCATATCAGCCATTTGTTTGATATCAGCACCAGCAATGAAGGCTTTTCCAACTCCTGTTAATATTACCACATTTATTTTTTTGTCTTGTTCTAGATCTAAAATTGCCCCTTTGAGTTCTATAAGAGTTTCTTTGTTTAATGCATTTAAAGCTTGAGGTCGATTTATCTTAATATAACCAATGCCGTCTTTTTTTTCAACTATTATATTTTTATAAGCCATAATCTCACCACCTATTTTGAATAATCATAAAAGCCTTTACCTGTCTTTCTTCCTAAATGACCTGCTTGAACCATTTTTTTTAAAAGAGGACAAGGTCTATATTTAGAATCATTAAAACCTTCATATAAAACATTCATAATATCTAAACATACATCAAGTCCGATTAAATCTGCAAGTTCTAAGGGTCCCATTGGATGATTCATACCCAGTTTCATTACATTATCAATTGCCTCAGCTGTACCAATGCCTTCCATTAAACAAAATGTTGCCTCATTAATCATTGGTATTAATACACGGTTTGAAACAAAACCAGGTCCATCGTTGACTTCCACAGGGATTTTTCCCATTTTTTCAGCAAGATTTTTAATTAATTTTGTTGTTTCATCATCTGTTCGTAATCCTCTTATTACTTCAACTAGTTTCATTAAGGGAACTGGATTCATAAAATGCATTCCGATGAAATAATTAGGTCTATTGGTAATAGATGCCAAATCTGTTATTGGAATAGTTGATGTATTTGAGGCAAAAATTGTATCTTTTTTACATATTTTATCAAGTTCTTTAAACAAATCTTTTTTTACCTTAATATTTTCAAAAATTGCTTCTATTACAAGATCAACGTTTTTAAGGTCTTCAAGTTTAGTTGTACCTTTTATTTTTGATAGAATGACCTTTTTTTCATCAGCAGTCATTTTTCCTTTCTCAATACTTTTATCAAGAAATCGCTCTATTTTACCCAATCCCTTTTTTACAAACTCATCTTTTATATCTTGCAAAATCACATCAAAACCTGATTTTGCAGAAACTAAGGCAATACCATGCCCCATCTGACCTGCACCAATAATACCAATTTTTTTCACAGCCATATTCTTCCCCCATTTTATCTTTCAACAATCATAGAAACAGCATTTCCTCCTCCAAGACAAATTGTTGCAAGACCCCGGTGTTTTTTATATTTCTTCATCGCATAAATAAGGGTTGTAAGGATTCTTGAACCACTTGAGCCAATAGGATGACCGATTGCAACAGCTCCTCCATGAACATTAAAAATATCTTTTGGAATTCCAATTTCCTTCATTAAAGCAACAGATGCAGAGGAAAATGCTTCATTATGTTCAACTAGATCAACATCTTCGATTCTAAAATTCATACTCTTTAAAAGTGCTTTTACACCTGGAATAGGAGCACCCATAACATAGGCAGGTTCAACCCCACTGGTGTTATATCCCTTAATTGTAGCCATTGGTTTAATGTCCATTTTTTTTGCTTTTTCAGCACTCATCACAACAACTGCAGATGCTCCATCTGTTATTTGAGAGGCATTTCCTGCAGTAACAACTCCGTTTTTTTTAAAAAATGGCTGTAACTTTGAAAGTTTCTCAAGAGTGGAATCTGGTCTAATCCCTTCATCCTTGTTAAAAATGATAGGATCACCTTTTTTTTGTTTAATTTCAATTGAAATAATTTCATCTTTAAAATTGCCATTGTCTGTTGCTTTTGCTGCTTTCTGATGACTGGATAGTGCAAATTTATCACATTCTTCTCTTGTTATATTATGTCTTTCGGCAACTACTTCTCCAGTATTACCCATGTGAAAATCATTATATACATCCCAAAGTCCATCTCTTACCATAGTATCAATAATGCTACCATCAAACATTCTATATCCAAACCGTGCTTTTTCAAGTGCATATGGACAGTTTGTCATACTTTCCATACCACCAGCAACAATAATATCTGCATCATTACATTTTATAGCTTGAGTTGCAAGAACAACGGCTTTCAATGAAGATCCACAAACTTTATCAACATGAAAAGCTCCAACTTCATATGGAATCCCTGCAGTAATTGCTGCTTGTCTAGCAACATTTTGACCAAGTCCTGCAGATACAACATTTCCCATAATTACTTCATCAATATCTTTTGGTTTTAATCCAGCCCGTCTTACTGCATCCTTTATTACAATTCCACCAAGTAAAGGAGCTGAAAAATCCTTTAAAGCACCTGCAAATCTACCCTGAGCTGTTCTAACAGCTGAAACTATTACAACATCTTTCATATAAAATATGCCTCCACCGTGTGTTAAATTCAGTCTGGCAATATGATTAATACTTAAAACATTTTCCAAAATTAATTTACATCTATCTTCAAGTGACAGATATCTCCTAAACTTGCCTCAATAACATCACCTTTTGCAATTTCTCCTACTCCTTCTGGTGTACCTGTCATTATTAAATCTCCAGGTTCAAGTGTCATGATATTAGATATAAACTCGATTATTTGTTCCACAGAAAAGATCATATTACTTGTGTTGGAGGCTTGTTTAATTTTATCATTTACCTTTAATAAAATATCTAGATTATTTGGGTTAGGAACTTCTTCTCTTAATACAACATTGCTAATGGGTGCAAATGTATCAAAACATTTTGAAATACCCCATGGCCAACCCTTTTTTTTATATTCACTTTGAATGTCTCTTGCGGTGATATCCAAACAAAGACAATAACCTAAAACATAATCTAAAGCATCATTTTTTGAAATATTCTTACATTTTTTACCCATAACAATCCCAAGCTCAACTTCATGATGGAGACAGTTTGACATTTTTGGTTTTACAATTGTCTCACCATTAAAAATCACAGAACTTGCAGGTTTCAAAAATAAAAGTGGATTTTCAGGTAATTCAGATTTCATTTCTTCTGCATGTTTTTTATATGTTCGTGCAAGGCATACTATTTTTCCAATATTAATATCTCGCATTATTTTATCCTTGAAAATATATTGAATCATAATCGTTGCATAAAATCATCTAATTTAAATTTTACACCTAACTTATGTTTTAATAAAATATAGAATTTTTTGTAATACTGGATATCCTCCTAGATATTTAAAAAGGTTGATAATAAAGGTTACTTTGTTATTATATTAATATAGTTGCTAATATAACCAGCAAAAAAACATCCAAATTGAAAGTAAAGCTTTAAACAAAGGAGTAAGAAGTTTGAATATACCTCCATAATAATTTATTAGATTTTGCAAATATGTAATAAGATTTCCTACAACATCACAAAAATCTTCCCAAAAATCATCTGAATTAAGAATATCTAATATATTTTGACAATTATTAGTAATTTCAGATTTATAAGGATTCCCTAACAGAATTAAATGAACATAGACCTTTAGACTATTTACCAACCTTTCTAATTTAATTAAATCTTTAATACAAACTTTTTCACAAGAACAATCCTTGTTTCTTTTTATTGGTATATCTATTGTACCTGTTGGTCCACATAAACCGCATGTATCTTTAGCTAGTGCTGATACTATATAATCTCCTTGTTTATAAGTATGATTTACTATTAACTCTTGACCAGAAGGATAAAAGCCGGTCCATAATTTGCATGTTCCATCGCCCCAATCAATGCAATAGCAAATATTATCATCATCAGGATCTGTTGCTTTGAATCTAAACTCATGTGTACCTGGTGGAAAATTTGCTGGATTCTTTAAATTTACTTTAATCGACCTTGATTGGACACTCTTTGGGCCTGTTATAATTGGTGCATTTGGTGGATGATTAGATAGGTTAAGTATGAAATCATAAGTTGTATTCTCAACAATTGGCAGTAACACACATTCTGTCGTGTAACATTCTTTTGAGCAAGAAGCATTTTTCAAACAATAGCATATTGGGATATTTGTAACATGATAATAACCCTCATCATCACTATAGTCTTCCTCATAAGTATCATGGAAGCTTACACGCACTCTTGCTCCCGAAATAGGATTCATTAAAGTATCTTTGATATAACCTGATAAACTCCCGTTATTAGGATCTGTTACTGAGATGACAATACCAGAGTTATAAGTACTGACTCCTGGAATTTCCCTCCCAATTATACTTGGTATAATAGTTACCCCTATAAACAAAACAAGAACACCGAATGCAAGGATTTTACTTATATGATTTTTCCTCATTTTACCTCCTCCAAATTTGCATATTCACATCTAATTAGAAATATATAAACTTTTATCACATTTTTTATTCAAATCCCCTAAATTATCGATTTATATTTTAGGAAAATTATTATGGAAATAATCAATATTAACAAATATATAATCCCATAGACCTAAAGATTCATTAATATATGTTTAATATCGGGGTGGGAGTTTAATGAAGTTTATCCCAAATTCCAAATTGAAAAATGAAATGCTAAAAGAGATTGAACTAAATGATATTGATGAATTATTTTCAGATATTCCTTCAAAAATTATAATTTCAAAATTAAATCTACAACAAGGATTATCTCAACAAGAAACTGAAAATAAATTAAGAAAAATAGCTGAAAAAAATAAATCATATCACGATTTTTTAAATTTTGTTGGAGGAGGTATTAAACCACATTATATACCTGCTGCAGTAAAGTCAATTATTTCAAGAGCTGAATTTTTTACATCCTACACACCATATCAATCTGAGGCAAGTCAAGGATTTCTTCAAGCAATGTTTGAATATCAAAGCATGATAGCAGAAATTACTGGGATGGATATAGCAAATTGTTCATTGTATGATGATGTAACCGCTCTTTCAGAGGCTGCATTGATGTGTTCTAGATTAAATGGTAAAAAAACTTTTGTTATACCTAATAATATCTCCTGGGAAAAAAAAAGTGTTTTGAGAAATTATGCTCAAGGTCCAGGTATTAAGATTAGAGAAATACCATATGACGATAAATCAGGTAAAATAAACCTTTCTGAACTTAAAAAATCAATGGATGATAAGGTTTCTGGCTTATATATAGAAAATCCAAATTTTTTTGGTATTTTTGAGGATGATGTATCTGAGATAAATAAAATAGTAAAAAATAATAATTCACTATTGGTAGTAGGTGTTGATCCAATTTCTCTTGGAATAATTAAAAACCCTGCAGAATATGGTGCAGACATTGTAATTGGCGAAGGTCGATCATTGGGAAATAATATGGATTTTGGTGGATCAACATTAGGTATTTTTGCCTGTAAAAAGGATTTTTTACGGCAGATGCCTGGTCGAATTATTGGTCTAACAAAGGATATTAAGGGGAAAAGAGCATTTTGCATGACTCTTCAAACAAGAGAACAACACATACGTAGGGGGCGGGCTACTAGTAATATTTGTACCAATGAGGGTTTAAATGCTCTTGCAGCAACAGTTTATTTATCATTGCTTGGAAGTACTGGGTTTGAAGAATTATCAAAAATTAATCTTAAAAAGGCAGAAAAACTTTCTAAAAGGATTGAATCTTTGAATGGTTTTGAGTTAAGATTCAATGGGTCTTTTTTCAATGAATTTGTTGTTAAATCTTTTAAAGATCCATATACAATAAATAGGCGTTTATTGCAAAAAAAGATTTTTGGCGGCCTCCCTCTTAAAAATTTTTATCCAGAACTAGCAAATTGTATGATTTTTGGTGTAACTGAAATCCACGCAGATGATGAAATAGATAAACTTGTAGATACCCTAGGAGAGGTTGCTTATGTATAGATCAGCAATTTTTGATGAGCCTCTACTTAATGAGCTCTCGATTGTAGAAATTAAAAAAATCACACCATTAAAAAATATTCCAAATTCTTTACAAAGGAAAGAAAATATCATGATTCCAACACTTGATGAGACTCAGATAGTACGTCATTTTCATCGTTTATCACAGATGAATTATGGAATTGATTCTGGGATGTACCCTCTTGGCTCTTGTACTATGAAATATAATCCAAAAATCTGTGAGGAAATTGCTTCATGGGATAAATTTTCTAAAACACATCCCTGTCAGGATATTTCAACTGTTCAGGGTAATTTACAGATTATGTTTGAACTTGAACGTATGTTATGTGAAATAACAGCCATGGATTATTTTAGTCTTCAGCCAGCAGCAGGAGCTCATGGCGAATTTTTGGGAATGCTTCTTACTAGAGCTTATCACGAGTATAATAATGATGAAAAAAGAGATGAGATAATTCTTCCTGATACTGCCCATGGAACAAACCCTGCAAGTGCTACTATGGCTGGTTATAAACTAATTGAAATTCCTTCAAATAAAGATGGAACCGTTGATTTAGAAAAACTTGATAATACACTTTCTGAAAAAACTGCATGTTTTATGCTTACTAATCCTAATACTTTGGGTATTTTTGAGTCTGATATTTTAGAGATTTCAAAAAAGGTTCACAAGGCTGGTGCTTTACTTTATTATGATGGTGCAAACATTAATGCTATTATGGGAAAGGCAAGACCTGGAGATATGGGCTTTGACATAGTTCATTTAAATTTACATAAAACTTTTGCCACTCCTCATGGAGGTGGAGGTCCAGGTAGTGGACCAGTTGGTGTAAAAATAAAACTTGAAAAGTTCTTACCAATTCCTAGAATTGGAAAAACAAAAGAGGGTATCTATGTTTTTGATTATGATGCACCTGATTCTATTGGTAAAATCAAGGGTTTTTATGGCAATTTTTCAGTTCTTCTAAAAGCCTATATCTATATTTTAATGATGGGTAGTGATGGTCTTAAAGAGGCATCTGAGATAGCGGTTCTTAATGCTAATTATTTAAAGAAAAAAATTCTTGATTCTAAAAGCTATGATATGCCTTTTAAAAATATTAGAAAACATGAATTTGTATTGAGTTGTAATAGATTAAAAGAAGAAAAAGGAATTAAGGCAATGGATGTAGCAAAAAGACTCCTTGATTGGGGGTTGCATCCTCCAACTGTTTATTTTCCTTTGATTGTAAAAGAGCCTTTGATGATTGAGCCAACTGAAACAGAATCAAAAAAAGATTTAGATAGTTATATTGAAACATTAATTAAAATTGCTTCTGAAGAACCTAGTTTTGTTAAAGGTGCACCAAATAACACACCTGTCAAAAGAGTTGATGAAGTAGGTGCAACAAAAAATCTAGTACTTACCTGGAAGATGATTTAATCTGCCTCTTCTGTTTTTTCCATTAAGGATATTATTAATCCTATTACTCCTGGAACAACTAAAACAATAGTAATTGAATATATTCCAATATCAACCCAGACATCAGGAGAGATATCTTGGTATCTAAGACCCCAAAATATATAAAAGGCAATTCCAGCAATCAGCATTAGTAAGGATAAAACTGTGAAGAAACTAAAATTTTTTAAGCTAATATTCAGCCATTTTTGTTTTGTTTCCATTTTTTTCTCCTCTTTTTCTTCTCAATGGGGGTACTGGGATTTGAACCCAGATCGGCGGGTCTCTTCTTAGGTCATCGCTCCAGTTATTCATCATAGATCAGATGACCCTCTTTTAATCATTCCTAACTGGAGCCCACAATGATGCCGGGTTACACCATACCCCCAGTTTTTTATTCTACTTCTTTCTACTTTTTTTTTCACGTCTCATTCTTTTTTTCCGCCATTTCCACCGCATCTTATGTCTTTTTTTCCAAACTCTAGAACTACGTTTCATAGTTATATATCCTACTGTTATAGCTTGCCCTAAACAAATTCTTATATATAATTATTTAGGAAATTTAGGTTAGCAAAATTTTTAAATAAAAAATTGTTATAAATTTGAAAAATAATATTAAATAAAATATACATACCGAAAAGGAAGATGGGAAAAAATAACACAAATGCTTATGTCTTAGGATCAATTATTCGTTCACTTTATCATGTTGCAGGTAGAAGAACAACTCAGGGATTTGCAGCAAAGGTTATTGGTTCTATTATTAAAACGCTTGAACAAAAATATGATTTTTTAAAATATGTTTATATTATCGAGTCTGGTGAAATAAGCGAAAATGAAGCAGTTCAAATAAGTTCTGAAATTGAAACAATTAAACCTGAACAGGTTGGAAAGGCAATTGAATCAATTATTAGAGTTGTATATATGGATATTATTGGGAAATCAGGTTTATTTTTTATTGCTGAAATAAAAAGACGTGCCGGTGAAGAACTGATTACAGAACTTCAAAACTATGGGGTAGATTTAATTTCACTTCAAATAGAGCAACATTATCTTTATAGAAGTAGAGAACGAAGAAAGGCAAAAACAGGTCGTGATAAAACTTCAGATGTTAGTTTACTAGGTTACACATGGAAGAATGTAGCTTCCTGGGAATATGATACAAATAAAAAAACATGTATCCTATACAATAAAGAAGGTGAAGTTTTAGATAATCTGCATCTTGATGCCATTATTGAAAATTATGTAAAATCTTTATCAGAAGATCTTAGCGATATTCCTGAAGAAATTGAAAAACAAATTGAACTTTCAAATAAAGAATTAGAATTCTTATATATGCTTCATTCTAGAGATATGGATGTTGAATCTGCAATAAACCTACTACACATTGATAAAAACGAGTTTGATAGTATTGTAAAAAAACTGTTACAAAGCGAATTACTTCAATATACTTCTTTTAATGTTATTGAGCTTACAGAAATAGGTATTGATTATTTAAATAAAAGAGAAAAACAAAACGAAAATATATCTGAAAAACCTTAAAAAAGTTTAATTATCTTTTAATTCTGTTTTTTTGTCCATCCAGATATATTTACATCGGGTGCAATACCATCCCTTTGAAACCCATTTTTGTTTACCGTGTTTAGGATTTATATGTCTATAGAGTCTTACCAACCTTAGGGAGCATTTAGGGCATTTCTTATTATAAGATTTTTCGTAAGGCTCATTTCCCATCCTATACATTAGAGTATCTGCTGCAACATTATATGTATAACCACATTTTGTACAATGCCAGGCTATTGGTATCCAAGATCTTCTCCCTTCAAAGCTTTTGTTTTGATAAAGTTTTACTGCCTTAGAACGACATTCAGGGCATTTCTTGATTATTTTTATCACCACCAATGATAAGTGGTTTTTTTTTTTTACCTATTTGTAATTATAGTTTTATTTATTTAAATTTACTACCATTTTATGTAAATATGGTAGTTCAATATGAAACGAACTTCCCCGACCTAATTCACTTTCGGCCCAAAGAATTCCATTATGTTTATGTAGAATTTGTTTACAGATAAAAAGTCCAAGACCTGTTCCCTCATTTTTACGATCATCTCCGGTATAAGCTTGGTAAAACTTATTAAATATCTTTTTTAGCTCATCTTTTGAAATACCAATACCTGTATCTCTTACGATAATTTCAATACATTTATCTTTTTTAACTGCCTCTAGAGTAATAGCACCATTATCTGTAAATTTTATTGCATTTACCAGTAAATTCTTTAAAACTTGAGATAAGCGATGTTTATCCCCCATCAAATTTGGTAATACTTTAGGAATATTTATTATAAATTTAATATTTTTAACTTCAATTATAGGTTTCATATCTTCAGCAATTTCATTTAGAATTTCAATAGGATTAAGTTTTTCCATTTCAAATCTCATAGTATCTGTGTCAAGCCTGGAAACATCTAGTATATCGTTTACAAGTCCAAGTAACCGTTCAGCATTTCTCAGACTTACCTTTGCCCAATTTTTTATTTGTTCATTAGCATCTTTACTTGAAATTATCAAATCAAGGTATCCTTTAATTGGAGTAACTGGTGACTTAAGTTCATGGGCGGCAATATTCATAAATTCTGTTTTAAGACGTTCTGATTTCTTAAGCTCGTCTTCTATTCTTCTTCGTTCTGTAATGTCTCTAATGGTACAGACAACTCCAACAAATTGTTTTTCCTTTTTAAGGGGAGAAATATTAACTTCAATTGGTATTATGCTTCCATTTGCATGAACCAATTCAAGTTCAATATTTTCAATTTTTTCATCCTTTTTTCTCACATCAATAAAAACTTGTTGGAAGTAATAAACAGAGTCATCTGATAAATAATCTCTAAAAAGAGTTGCTAAAATCTGACTCTTTCTTCTAGCACACATATTTTGGAAGGATGGATTTACATAGGTTAAACGACCAAATGTATCTATTGTTATAACTCCATCTGCTGAAGTTTCTGCAAGAATTCTATATCTTTTTTCTAATTTTACAAGTTCCTCCCAAGCCCTCTGTCTTTGTGTTATGTCTTTTCCACGTATAAGAATTCCTTTTATTTCATCTTGTTCTTTTATACAATCTGCTGTAAATAAAAATCTATAAATATTTCCATTTTTAGATTTTAAATCACATTCATAATCCCTAATTTTTGATTTAATATTAGCCTGTTTTATTGCGTTTATATGATTTTTCATATCAGTTTCTGAAAAAAGTTCTTTTAATTCAGAAATCCTTTTTCCGATTATTTCTTCTCTTTTTAATCCTCCTAGATCTAACGCGTTTTGATTTATATCAAGTATTATTTCATCTTCAATATATAATAAAAAATCACTGGCGGCATCAAAGATTTCTCTAAATTTATTATCAGATTTAATAAGTTGCTTTTCTATCTCTTTTTGATCAGAAATATCTTTTATAATTCCAATTGAACCAACAATTACGCCTTTATGATTCTTTAACACGCTGATGGAGATGTCTACATCAAGTAAAGAGCCATCTTTTTTAATCATCTTTGTTTCTAGATGATGTTGCATTCCTTTACGTCTAATATCTTCAGAACGTATTTTTTTCCATTCTTCTGATGGATATAAGGTTTCAACATATCTAAAATATAAATCATCTCTATTATAACCAAGCATCTCCTCTGTGTACTTATTCCAGGATATTATTTTCTCATTTTCATCAGTTAACATTATGGCAACTGCAGAATTTTCAAAAATTGTCCTATATTTTTCTTGTGATTCGATTAACTTTCTTTCTGTTGTTTTTAAGGTTGATAAATCATTTATTAGTCCGATTGAACCAGATATTTTCCCTTCAGATCCTTTCAAAATACAAAGTGATAATTCACAATCAAAAACTGTTCCATCTTTTCTTAACATTTTTGTTTCTATTTTATTTTTTATTCCTTTTTGCCTGATATTTTCTGCTCGTATTTTTTTCCATTCTTCAGGAGGATAAAGTGTGCGAACTTCTTTTAAAAAAAGGTCATTTTCATCCATCTTTAACAATTCTTCAGTAAATTTATTCCAGTAAATAATACGCTCGTCTTTATCAACAATGGTAATTCCGATAAAGTAATTTTCAAAAATTTTTTGATAATTTTCTTTGAAATTTTCAATTTCAAGATTATCTCCATTTTCAAAGGATGTGTTAAAAATTTTTTGAATTTCATTATTTCCCTTTTTGTTTGTTAAATTTGACTCATATAAACTTAGGGAATTTTGTGAATTGCTGGTATTTTTGCATAGTAAAACATTATTTTTTAAATCGTTGGTAATTTCTAGCTCGTTACTCATAGGTTAATCCTCAAAAAATTAATTTTTTTTACAATTTTTTTAAAAAAGTATAAAACATAAACAACTCTATTGTAGGTTAACACATGCAAATTCTTGCATCCCATCTAACTTCCCATCTTCAATTTTTTTAAAAGTAGAATACATTTGTCCTTTATTAACTAATTGTTTATACAAGTAAATTATTTTAATTTTACTTTTTATCAATCCAAACCCATTTTATATTTCCCAAAAAATTCCAAACCATAGAAAATATTATTCCTATTATCATTGAAACAATAAAGTAGACATGAAAAACCTCTGTAAATATATAAAGAGCTGCATAATTTATTAAAATTCCAATAAATCTTGTTGTGTGGTCCTTTATTAATGCAATTTTTAGATTTACAGATCTTGCTTCTTTGCTAAAGGTCCATGCTCTATTTAAAAAAAAGTTAAAAAGCAATGATGCCTCTATTGAAATTGCTCCAGATATTAAATAATGCAAGCCAATTGTTGTTAGAAAATACAAAATACCAATATTTACAAAAACTCCTAAAAAACCAACAAAACAAAATTTCAATAGTTTTTGAATTTTTCCCGTAACCCACAGCAATCTTATAAGATGTGATACATAATAAAAAATTATATTAAAACCTAGTTTACTTTCTCCTTTTGTTCTTTTTCCAAAGATATAGCCAACTTCTTTAACTACTTTGTATTTACCTAATATTAATATTTCTAATAGTATCTTATATCCAATAGGATTTAAATTAACTCCTTGAATTACTTTTTTTTTAAAGGCAAAAAAACCTGATTCTTTATCTTTGATATCTTTTATGTTATCAAATAATAAATTGGCAAGTACACCTGCACTTTTTGAAATAATTTCTCTACTTGCGCTCCATCCCCCTAGACTACCTCCTTTGATATATCTACTACCAATTGCAATATCTGCCCCATTATTTATTGCCTCTATTAATTCTGGGATCTTTTCAGGGGGATGCTGTAAATCTGCATCCATTACAATTATTACTTCTCCATTAGAATAATCAAAGCCCTTTAAACATGCCGATGCAAGTCCTTTTTCATCTTTACGAATAATTAATTGAACAGCATGGTTCTTCGTATAATTTTTAACAACTTTGCTTGTTCCATCTTCAGAATTATCATCTACAACAATTATTTCTCCATTTATCTTGTTTTTTTTAAAAACGTTAAATATTTTTTCAAAAAGAATAGGAATATTTTTATATTCATTATATGTTGGAATGACAACTGATACGTTCATTAAATTCCTCAGGTAAGATCTTTACAACCATATATGAAAATTTTATCTTCAATACTTTTTAATAAATTATATTTACTGTTAATTTCTTCAAGGATTTTTAATCCTTCAAGGTTTATTTTATCATAACATGTAAATAAAAATAAGGTGTTATTTGTTGATATATCAGAAAATTTATCTGGATGAAGCCAATTTACATCCCTCTGTAAATAATATCCAGTGACTATAGGGCTTGTTGAATAAATAGTAACATTTTCTGAATAGTTTTGTTTTACAAAATCTGTGGCTTTTTCCCAATTAACTTCATATATAGGCCTTATCACAAGAAGAATAATGGATATTGTAAAAAATAAGGTTATGATTTTTTTTAATTTTTTTTCCTTTTTCTCAAATTTAATTCCTAAATAAAGAAATAATGGGACAAATACTGGTAATAAATAATATTCATGGTTTGGAAGAACTAAAAAGAAACCAGAAAAAATAACGGTAAATAGCGCTAAAGTTTTAGTTTCAATAGTTTGTGGTTTAAATTTTAAAAAAATGATTATTAAAAAAATAAAAACAATTAACGCAAGCATAATCATTGATAACTGATATGCTGGTGCATCTGTATGCATACTACCCAATCCAAAATAATTTGCTGATGAAGAAGATGATGACATTAAAAATGAGGGTTTAACAGTTAAAACATGTATTATCCATGGTAATGAAATACATATTGTTTCTATAATTAGTAACAAGAAATACTTGATGTGAACTTTTTTATAATACATAATATAAAAAATTGGCAGTATTACCAAAACCATTGGAAATTTCGTAAAAACAGTCAAACCTAAAAAAATTCCAGATAAAAAAAACCATTTGTTGTTTTTATTTGTTGCTAATAATGCAAAATAAAACGAGGCTACCATTAACATAATTGCAAAAATATCTATTTGTATAATTTTACTAAAGGTCATTGTCATTGGAAAAAAGGCAAAAAGTGCAGATGAGATAATTCCTACTTTTTTATTTGCAATAATACTACCTATTTGATATATGAGATATGAAGTAATTAATGTGCATAAAACTATAATTAATCTAAACAAAATGATACTAATTTCAAAGATTTTTGATAGGGCAGTTAAAATGTAAACAAAAAATGGGGGATTATCAAAAGGACCATCTAGATATGATCCTCCACTTGCAACATAACTTATCCTTTGTATGTAATATGCTTCGTTCCATGAGTGAACAAGTCCTAATGGCAACCAAATCCATATGATATATAAAATTAATGCAGAAACTAGTATAGAGCAGATTGGATATCTTTTTATTATAGAATATAATTTATAAAGCAGGCCATATTTCTCCTTAAATAATTTAATATCTCACATTTTTAAGTGATTTAAAAATCTTGATAAATTTTTTAACTATAAATTTGTATGAACATACATAAAGTAGATAAATAAAAGTTTCAATTTATTAATTACTCTTTTTAATAAATTTAATAACCCAATATTTGAATCCAACTTGTTTTAGCAACTACACCTATTGCAAAGAAATTTGAATAAATAAAGCCTGGAACAACTGGGATCATCAAAAGTCCAACAAATCCATTAAGATAACCTACTATCACTGGAAGCAAAAGTGCCTGAAGCTGATATAGAATATTATCATGGATATCATAACAAATAGTAATTCCTAGTCCTAAAAGCGCAACAAGAAAAGTACCTGCAGTTATAAAAAAGGGAATTCCTAAACCTACTCCTAATCCTCCACCGAAGAAAAATATAGGTGCAGTTGTTGCATTAAAATTTTCTCCTGATACAACTTCATAATCACTAGGGAATTTTTTAAAGTCAATTATGTCCTCTATTTTTATATCATTTGGAACAAGATTGTATTTTTTTAATATATTAAATTTATTTTCATATTGATCAGGTAATTTTACATTTTCTGTATTTGTTATTTTCAATTCCTCTATCAAGGCATTTTTTTCATCCTTTGAAATCGTTTGTTTGGTTAGTTGAATTTTGCCATCACCTTTTATATGATATATTTTAAATGTTGTTGACCCTGAATCTAATAATTGGTTTTTTTCAGATGAAATGTCTTGTGATAGTTCATATTCTAATGTTGTAGATATTGATTGAATATTTGGAAAGATAGCAAGAATAAGAAGTGCAGCTAATGAAATACTTAAAAAGTAATTTTTCTTTCTCATTAATTTTACGCTCCCCAAAACATGTAATGCATTTACATGTTTTAATAATTTTTACTAAATTTTATAAAAAATAATATACTAATTAATATTTATTACTTTTTACAAAATTAATTATTCTTGTAATTAAAAATTCCATAATTTTTGTATGTTATTTGTAATCTGTAATATCAAGTAACATAGGTAACATTTTTCTAAGGAGAGTATATGTTACCTCTTTTGGATAATTATAGATATTCATTAATGTTTTTCGACAAATCACACTTATACAACTAATGTTACCCCTCTCAGTGCACATTACATAAACCTATATTATTAAATATAATATATATGTAGATTTAAAAATCAAGTTATTTAGTTTGAAATAATTATCTAGATATAAATAATATTTATCTAATCTAGGTAATTACAATTTTTGATTTTTACTTAATATTTCCATAGTTTTTATACTTATATAATTCTTAGATATTTTTAAGGTTAGTTTTGATTTCCAAAGCAAAATTTCCTACTAATATAAAAAAAATTTTATAAGTTAATGTAAGATAATTCTATTAATTATAATTTTCTTAAAAAAAAAACAAAAAATAATATATTATATATTTTACAATATTCTATTATAGAGATTTTTTATAAACCCAAAATATTTAATATATTTTTCCTCTTGTAAGGTTATAATTTTAAAATTTTTTTCATATAATTCTTCTAATTATTCAATTATTAATCTTATTTTTTATATATTTGAATCATTGAAAAGTTTTTTAAACCCCTATGTTATATAGGGAATGGGGAGGTGAATAATGCCAAAGATAGGAAAAAACCACCTTATAAAAAAACCTAAGCTAGTGAAAACAACGACTTTTGCAACGTTGCTGATCGCCGCTACCCTTATTTTTAGTAGTGTTGCACCAGCAACAACGGTTACAAATGAAGAGAATGTAAATATAGAAAATATGGAACCATTGAACGCAGCAGATGCAGCAGGAATTTACGGACCTGAACCTGACGAACCAGATATGATGCAAGCACTAGAAAAAACATTTTATTATGAAGGTTCTTACAGAGGCGTAATAGTCTGGGACAATGGAATGGATTTCGACACAATATGTGCATCACAAGAAGATACCAACTATGGTCTTGATAGCCATCAAGCTGATGACTTTATGTTCGCACAAGATACCAAAATCCATGGTGTATCTTGGGTAGGCGGTTTCTGGAACGGTGTAACAACTCCATCTCCGTGGGGAATAAAAATCTACGAGGATGATGGAACTGGTAACTCACCAGGTGATCTCTATGCAGGCCCATTCATTATCGACTGGGATGATATAACAAAAGTACATATTTCAGGGGAGTACTGGGAAATGACAGTAGACATTGACGAAGTAGAATGTGCCGCTGGCGAAAAATACTGGATCGACATTTGGGGAGAACTTGATATATTCCCACAATGTGGTTGGGGAGCCCATTACTACGATATTATCATGCATATGGCTGTTTGGGGATCTGATTACTTTGGTTTCCCATACTGGACTGATGGCGTTGTAGTTCTAGGTGTCGAATTTGACATGGCTTTCCAATTGACACAGAAACCAGAGCACGATATCGCTATAGTTGAAATAATTGAGCCATATGACGAGATGGAACTCTGTGGTTGTCTACCAGTAAAAGTATCGGCTGAAAACGTAGGAATAAATGATGAGGAAGATGTAATTGTTTCTATTGATATACGCAATACATTATATGCTAACAGCTTCGAAGAACCTCTCGGCTTTGTCTGGGAGACTCTTGGCTGCCTAGATTGTCAATGGAATCTTGTACCCTTTGACACAGGTAACCCAGCAGTTGTAACCCCGCGCACTGGCAACTTTATGGCAGAGCTTAACTCTGGAGCTGGTGGAGCAGGCGGAAATTGTATGCTCGTTGAAGCAATACCCGAAGACTTTACAGGATTATGCAATCCATACTTGAGCTTTTACATGTGGCATGACCAACTCGGCAGTGAAGACTACATAGAAGTATGGGTAGATCCGGGTACTGGTATATTCCAGTTTGTTGCAGGACCATTTTATAGAATCTGCTGTCCAGGTTGTCCAACAGGATGGCTAGAACACAAAGTTTCCTTAGCTGCCTTTGCAGGCCTACCATTTGTTAGAGTAGGATTCAAAGGAGTCTGCGATGGAAACCCAAGTGCATATAATCTACATATCGATGATATCTCGAAATTTGACCAGGAGTACTATGCAGAAAAAACAGTAGATATAGCAGTTGGAGAAACCGTGGAAGTAGAATTTGACGAAGAATGGTGCCCATGTCTATGGGGACAAGCCTTCAACGTGTTTGTAGACTATGAAGTATTAGCATGTGCTAAAGTAGATACAGACCAAAATCCAGGTAATGACTGTATTAGTGATACAGTAACTCTATACTTCCCATTTGAAATCGATGTAGCAGCAATTGAAGTCGAAACACCAGATGAACCAGCTCCTGGACCATATGAATTATGCGGTACTATCAAGAATGTAGGTCAGACTGATCAGTCCTGTTTCAAGGCAAAGATGAACGTTCATGAACTTGGTGATTTAGAGCAAATATGGTTGGAAGAATTTAACTATATCTGTTATCCATACTATGAGTGGCCACCAATTGGTTGGACATATGATACAAACAATTGGCGACGATATTGTTATAGCTCACGAACAGGATCAGCTTCTGGTAGACCAGAAATATACTTCTACTGGATACCCTATGGTTTCATAGAAAGAAGCGCAATGACAACTAGTGCAATTGATGCAACTGGCTATTTTGGTCTTGTAATAGAATTTGACCACTATCTAAGTCACTTCGGTGGAGGTTATACATTATCGGTACAAATTTCTACTGATAAAGTTGAATGGACTACCATCAAAGAGTGGGTAAATCCAACAGGTTGGGGCGCAACACATGAAACAATTGAAACATCTGTCGGCGCTGGCGAGGTATTTTATCTTGCATTTGTATTTGGACCTGGAGATCCTTATAACCTTAACTGGTGGAACATCGACGACGTTAAGGTTAGTGGATATGGATTGGGCGACTCAATATTCTACAGTGAAGTCTGTATAGAAGAATTGGCTGTTTGTGAAGAAATGGAAGTCTGCTTCCCAGACGAATTTAGCCCACCACAACCATGGCCAGACTGTGAAACCGTGAAATATGCAGTAGTTCTAAGTGTTAACCCGTGTGATCCAATTGATCAAAACCCAGCAAACAATGCAAAAGGTACACTTCTTGAAATTGATTTCTATCGTGACGTTCTAGTAGCAGGTTTATCTGAACCATGTCCAACAACATCCAAGAATGGTGTAATGTTTAGTCAAGCTCCATATTCATCGAGTGATCCTTGGTCATTCTATACAAGCTCTGTAGATCTAGGATACCTATGTCAAGATGATTTCGATGGTCTCACTGGCGCTGTCGGTGAAATAGACTGGTGGGGTTTAAGCTTGTACTGGGCACCTGGCTGGATTGATTGTGACCCAACAGGAACAGAATTTGAAGTAGTATTCTATGAACCAGGAAGCACCCCCGGTGCAGTAATTAGCGTACATGAAGTCACCGATTATACCGCAGAAATCTATGACAGCTTCTCAGGTTTCACTGGATGGGCATACCATACTGAACTAAGCCCATGTGGAAATCCAGGACAATCAGGTTGGATATCTATTCAGAGTACATACAGTCCAAACGATTGTAACTTCCTATGGAGCGGTAGTCTAGAGGGTAACCAAAATGCACTCCAGAACGGTGGCCCACTTTATGATTCCTTAGCATTCGCCCTTTATGAATGTGCAGGAGGTCCACCACCAGTTGACTGCTTTATACCATGTGGAGAAGCTCCAATCACAGCAGTAATTGAAAACGCTGGAACACACGATGAGGTTGTAGATGTCTTCTTCGAACTTTGGGAGTTTATAACAGACCCAGAAGTTGGAACATTTGTAACATCAGATCAAATCGACAACGTTGCTATTAATTCTGGTGCAACATATAATGCAGAATTCGGAACCTATGACTTTGCAGAAGCAGGAGTTTATGCTGTCATTGTCCGAGCTCCTCTTGCTGGAGACTGTGCACCACTCAACAACGAAAGAACCTTCGGTATTGGTGTAGACTGTTGTCCGCCATCCTCACAGCACATCCCATCTCCATTGTATCCAGATGGAGAGAACAACTGGTACATCAGCTCTGTTAGAGTAGACATTGTCGCTACTGACCCATTATGTCCAGATCCATGTCTTGGAACAGCTTCTGGCGTAAAGGAAATACATTACATAATCGATGGTGGCGACGAAGAAATCCATGAAGGCGAATCTACAAACTTCAGACTACAAGACGATGGCGTCCACCTTGTTGAATACTGGGCAGTTGACAATGCTGGAAACGTTGAAGATCCATTTACATTCGAAATCGCAATTGACCAAACAAACCCAATTGTAACAATGGTTGCCGTAGCATACCAGTTAGAAGATGAAAGCTGGGAAGTCAAATTCACTGTTGACGCAGGCGAACAGACAAGTGGTGTTAACAGAGTGGAATTCTTCATACAGGCAGACCTTGAAAAGGTAGACGATGAACCACCATATGACTGGATCATTGCCTGGCAGGATGATTACAAGACAAAATCATTCAAGGCAGTAGCCTATGACAACGCCGGTAACTCTGGTCAAATGATTATTTCAGGTGCAGAGATAGCCAAACAAATAACCGCTCACTATTTTGCACAGCAACATATATACAGCAAAACACTAAGCATAAGCCACAACCAGCAACCACGAAGTCGTTAAAACACTAAAATCTAAAAAATGAAGGGAAGAAATATTTTCCCTTCTCATTATATTTTTTTAAGTTATTTATCAAGATCTTTTTTTTACGTTTTTTCTATAAAAATATTTTTAGAAAAATCCCATTGAGAAAATTATTAATTTCAAAAAAAGAATTTTCTTTAATATTTTTATCTTTAATTCTTGTAATTCTATCAATAAATATAACCTAGTTTAGGTTATATTTATATCCTATAAATTGATTTTAAAAATTTTTATTTACTTTAAACTATAGAAAGATTTAAGTCATATTAACACTTAACTATTTTTACTAACTAAGTCGGGGAGGCGATAAACAAATGGAAAAAAATAAAATATTGAAAATTTGTCCAGCAGTTGGAATAATTGCCTTGCTTATTTTTATTAGCCCTACCTGCTCTGCTGGAAATATAATGACAGAAAAGAGTAGTTATATAGAAGATAATTTTTGCAAAATAAAAACATTAAACATGGATCCACCTGGATATTTCCTTTATGGAGAAAAAGGTGAAAACAATTGGTACATAAGTTGTGTTTCTTTAACCTTTAACTGGGACCCTGACCTTGTAAAAGAAGTATGGATTTATATTAATGGGGACTGGAAAAAATACACGTCACCCGTAGAAATCTGTTTAGATGGAAATAACAATATACCATGGAAATGGATAGATATGGACGATCAGACTCACTTTGAAAGCCCTATTAGTATTAAGATAGATAAAACACCTCCTTTAGTAAATCTTGAAAAAAAGATCGATTCTGAAACACAAATCACATTTACAGCAAAAGTAACTGATCCTGCAAGTGGTGCAGAAAAAGTAGATTTTTATCTCGATGATAATTATAAAGAAACTGATACAGAAGCACCCTTTGAATATATCTGGCAAGGAACAGGACTACAAACAATAAAAGCTGTAGCTTTTGATTATGCAGGATTTACAGGAGAAGACACGGCAAATACAAAACCTAGGGCTAGAAACTATATATTTAAGGATTTATTATTAGGCAAACCTCTTCAAAATTTATTAAACATTATTATATGGAGCCAAAAAATCTTACAAGGTTTAATATTATAGTAACTTGTGAGAATTTTAAATAAATATTTGGGATTTAATTAATTAAATCCTTTTTTTCTTTTTCTAAAAAATGATTTTTAAAATTATTAAAAGGATAAAAAATATCTTAAATATCCCACTATAGCTCCATAACATTATCAGTAAAGGTATTAGGTGTTCTAAAATTTATTATTCCCCCATAACCATCTTCAGGCACAACCATTCCCCAAATGTCAGAATTTTCTGCAATATTATTAAAAGTACCTGTTGTATTGACACATAAATAAACCTTGTCCCCCCGATTAATAACAGGAGAGGTTAACGATGCAGATTCATCTGGATCTTCGATAATTAAAATACCAAATTGCGAGCCATCTGTATTACTAGGATCTCCATATGCAAAATTATCATCTGGAAAGGTATTGGCACTAAAAATATCATTAATGCCCTCTATTGATTCTGAATAATAACTTGTTGAAAAGTTAAGTATTACTTTTTTATTAGTATCTGATAACTCAATATATGCATTATTCAAATCAATATCACCAGTTCCCGCTCTTGGTCTAACCATTATTACCAATTTTGAGATATCTGCCCCAGTTGCAGCATATCCTTCAACGCTAAAGATATCAAGACCAGATGAAACTTCATTTGTTGTTTCTATACCAGTTGAAGAGGCCTGGATTTCAAGAGTCGCACTTGTTTGAATTAAAACATATCCAGCAATTCCTGCTATAAGGACTATTGCTATAAATACAATTAATGCTCCCAATCCAATTGAACCAATATTACTATGTTCAATTAATAGTTTTTTAGCTCTTCCCATCTTATTTGCGTCCCACTCCTAGCTAAGATTAACTGAAACTTAATGATTTAATATATATGATAGTGTAATTACATTATTACCTTTTTCTGCATTTGAATATACATATGTATATGCAGGTGCATATGTATGTAAAATTTTGTAAATCATAAAGATAATCTTTATTTTTAATTTTATAAATAGTAAGTATTATAAAATAAAATTTTGTGTTATAATACAGATGAAAATTAATGAAATATATTATTCTATACAAGGTGAAGGATTATGGATAGGCCTTCCAAATATTTTTATTAGAACAACTGGTTGTAATCTAAGGTGTTCATATTGTGATACCAAATATGCCTATTACGACGGTAAAGAACTCAAAATCGAAAATATCATCAAAGATATCAAAAAATATCAATGCAGATATATTTGTATTACAGGTGGAGAACCTTTAATACAAGATGGAATCTATGAATTAATTGATTGTTTATTTGATATGAAATATAAAATATGTATTGAAACTAATGGAAGTATAAGCATTAAAAAATTATTAAAAAATAAAGAGTTATTAGTTTCTTTAGATATTAAATGCCCTTCATCAAATATGCATGAATTAAATTTTTTGGAAAATATTACTTATCTAAAAAAAACCGATCAATTAAAATTTGTAATCTTAGATAAAAAAGATTATAACTATGCAAAAAAAATACTTGAAAAATATAAACCTGATTGCAACATATTTTTCCAACCAGTTTGGAATTCTGATCCAAGATACCTTGCAAATTGGATTATTTCTGATAAATTAATTGTAAGATTGGGTTTACAACTACATAAAATTGTCTGGGGAAATAAAATAAAAATATAAATAGTATATATAAAAACAAATATCTGAACACAAAGTATATACACATTTAGTGTATTCATGGTTGAAAAATCAACTTAGTCTCATAATAATTAATAAAAAAAGAGGTGATAAAAAATATGCAACCCGCAAATATGGCTTATGATAGAGCAATTACGGTTTTTTCACCTGATGGTAGACTATTTCAGGTTGAATATGCTCGAGAAGCAGTAAAAAGAGGAACAACCACTGTTGGTTTAAAATATAAAACAGGTGTTGTTTTAATAGTTGATAAACGTGTTACTTCAAGGTTAGTTGAACCTGGTTCAATTGAAAAAATCTTTGAGGTGGATGATCACATTGGGTGTGCAACATCAGGTCTTGTAGCAGATGCAAGAGCATTAATTGACAGAGCACGCCTCGATGCCCAGATAAATGAAATAACATATAGCGAAAAAATACAAGTTAAAACACTTGTGAAAAAAATATGTGATTTTAAACAGACATATACCCAATATGGTGGAGTAAGACCATTTGGTACAGCCCTATTAATTGCCGGTGTTGATGATACTGGTCCTCGTTTATTTTCAACTGATCCATCTGGTGCTTTAATGGAATATAAAGGTAGCAGTGAAGGATCTGGTAGAAATGGGGCAATGAGCTATTTTGAATCTAACTATAAAGATGGTTTAACAATGGATGAAGCAATTGATATGGCAATTAAAGCCCTACATAAGGGAACCGAGGGAAAACTTAATCCTGATGCAACAGAAATTGGTGTTGTAGATAAATCCTTTAAGTTTCATATTTTATCCCCAGAGAAAACAAAGGAATATGTAGCTAAGGCTATTGGAGGAAGTTAGAATTGGTAAGTTTAGATGAGGCAGTAATTGCAAGACTTAAAAAGGGAGAAGAACACTTTGAAGTTTTAGTAGACCCCTATGCTGCTGCTGATTTTATAGATGGAAAAGATATTGATATAATTCAAAATCTTGCAATAGATGCAATTTTTAAGGATTCAAAGAAAGGAACGCATGCCTCAGAAGAATCCCTAAATAAAAATTTTGGAACAACTAATATTACTGAAATAACAAAGCAAATAATTAAAAAAGGTGATATACAGCTTACAACAGAACAAAGACATAAAATGCAAAAGAATAAGAAAAATAGAATTATTGACTCAATTACCAGAAATGCAATGGATCCAAAGACAAAAGCCCCTCATCCACGTCAGAGAATTGAACTTGCAATGGAGCAAGCAGGAATTCACATCGATCCATTTAAACCAGTAAGCGAACAGGTAAAAACTATAATTGAGCTTTTAAGGCCAATTATTCCAATATCTATGGAAAATATTAGGATATCTGTGAAAATCTCTGCAGAGCATATAGGAAAAGCGTATGGTACAGTTAGAAATTACGGAAGTTTAGAGCGAGAAGATTGGCAATCTGATGGCTCTTGGATAGGAATAATAAAGCTTCCTGCAGGTATGCAAACAGATTTTTATGATAAAATAAACGATGTAACAAAAGGTAACGTATCTATAAAAATTTTAAAATAATTACATTAGGAGTAGAAACTTCATGACACAAGAAAAACGTGAAATAGTTATTCCAAGTCAACTTTTAGGCGATATCAAACAAAAAAAGGCTGGAAAAGGAACTTTCATTGAAGATGGCAAGATTTATTCAGAAATCCTTGGAGTTTTAAATGATAAGAATAAATACATCAATGTCATTCCATTAAAAGGTCGGTACGATCCCATTGAAAAAGATTTTGTAATTGGTATTGTTCAAGAGGCATTACAATCAAGTTGGCTTGTAGATATAAATGCAGCATATCCTGCGCTTTTACATGTAAATGAAGTCCCATGGGAAATAGATTATGGAGAGACCAAAAATTTTTTAAACCAGGGTGATTCCATAATGGCCAGAGTTCTTCAAGTAAATCAAGAAAAAAAATTACAAATTACTCTGAAAGATCGCAATCTGTATAAGATACGGGGAGGATACATTTTAAATGTAGAACCTTCAAAAGTCCCCAGAATTATCGGTAAAAAAGGTTCAATGATATCTCTTCTTAAAAAATACACGAATTGCCGAATCTTTGTTGGTCAAAATGGTAGAATGTGGATTGACGGAAATGAAGAGGGTATTAGAAAGGTAATAAAAGTTGTAAGAATGATAGAAGATGAAGCTCTATCATATGGACTTACAAATAAAATAGAAGTTTTATTAAAAAAAGATACAAAGGTTGTGCATTAGATGAAACAAGATATCAAATTATTTGTTGATGGAAAACGGTTAGATGGTAGAAAATCTGATGAATTACGAAAAATAAAAATTGAAGTAGGAGTGCTTCATAGAGCAGAAGGTTCAGCATATATTGAATGGGGCGGAAATAAAATACTTGTAGCAGTATATGGTCCTAGAGAAGCAATTCCAAGGCATACGCAAAACCCATTAAGAGCAATTGTAAATGCAAAATACAATATGGCTGCCTTTTCTGTTGATGATCGAAAAAGACCTGGACCTGATAGAAGAAGCAGGGAAATATCAAAGGTTATTTCTGAGGCTCTTGAAAACGTTATTTTAGTTGAAAAATATCCAAGAGCAACAATTGATGTAAATATTGAAATTTTAGACGCAGAAGCTGGAACTAGAGTTGCTGGTCTTACAGCTGCTGGAATTGCTCTTGCTGACGCAGGCATTCCAATGAAAGATATACCTGTTGCATGTGCAGCAGGAAAAATAGAAGGACAGGTGGTGCTTGATTTAGGAAAAGATGAAGATAATTTGGGTGAAGCAGATTTACCTGTAGCTATTTCACCTAGAACTGGTGAAATTCTTCTCCTTCAGATGGATGGACATTTAACATTGGATGAATTTAATAAAGCCCTTGATTTAGCAATAAAAGGTTGTTATAAGGTTTCAGAGTTTCAAAAGAAAGCATTAATGGATAAATATCAAAAAATTACAGAGGTGGAATAAACATGTCTATTACTCCTTCATTAAAACGTGATTATCTTGTAAAACTAGCAAAAAATGGAAAGAGAGCTGATGGACGTGCCTTTGATGAGCTTAGAAAGATTCAAATTGAAACAGGAGTTGTTTTAAAAGCGGAAGGATCTGCAAAGGTTAAAATCGGAAACACCCAGGTTCTTACAGGTATAAAAATGGATGTTGGTGAACCCTATCCTGATACTCCAACAGAAGGAGTTATGACTACCGCTGCAGAGCTTATCCCTCTTGCATCTCCAGATTTTGAATCAGGCCCACCAGATCAAGAGGCAATTGAACTTGCACGAGTTGTAGATAGAGGTATACGAGAATCCAAACTTATCGAGGTTGAAAAACTATGCATCGAGCCAAATGAAAAGGTTTGGATTGTTTTTATTGATATTCATATACTTGATTACGATGGTAATTTATTTGATGCTGCTTCTCTTGCATCACTTGCAGCGTTAATGACTACAACTGTTCCTGCAGAACGATTTGAATTAGGTGAAAACTATCCCCTTCCTCTAAGGGATCCGCCTGTTTCTTTGACATCAGTTAAATTTAATGGAACTTGTGTAATGGATCCATTTCTTGATGAGGAAGAAATTGCTGAAGCAAGACTTACTGTTGCAGTTGATAAGAATAGCGATATTAGAGCAATGCAAAAAGGTCTTAACGGAAGTTTTACAAAAGAAGAGATAAAAAATATTATTAATGTATCAATTGTTAATGGGAAGAAAATTCGAGAAATATTGTTTAAAAGCGTAGGTAAATAAAAATGGCAAAGAGAACAAAAAAGGTTGGTCCAGCAGGAAGGCTTGGTTCAAGATATGGAGTTAGAACTAGAACCAAACTTAGAAACGTTGAAGTAATACAAAAGGCAAAACATAATTGCCCAAGCTGCGGCCATCTAAAAGTAAAAAGGATTAGCACTAGTATATGGCAATGCAGAAAATGTGGAGTGAAATTTGCAGGAGGTGCATACATTCCAAAAACAGAAGCTGGTCAAAACATTGAAAAAATATTAAGAGGTGAGCTTAAAACTTCAGAAATTCGATCAACACCTGCTCAAGTTAAAGATAAAGGTGAGAAGGCATGACAGGATACAAATGCGGACTTTGTAAAAAAAGTGTAAAGTTTGATGTAAAAAATATTGGAATGCAATGCCCATACTGTGGTAGTAAAATTTTTTATAAAGAAAGACCAACAATAGCCAAGAGAATTAAATCAAAATAAAATTCTATTTATTATGAAAAGTGTAAAATTTAAATTTATTTTTGATACTCCAGATGATGCAGAAGTAATTACCAGTTCACTTGATCCTGAGATAAAGCATAAAATTCCAAAAACCAATGTTAAATTAGAAGTATCTGAAAAAACCGTTTTTTTAGAAATTGAATCAATAGATACTAGTTCGCTTAGAGCAGCGATTAACTCTTATCTTCGTTGGATTATTACTGCAATAAATGTAAAAAAAATTGTTTAAAGCTCAATTGTTTCCTCTCTTTTGGGACCAATTGAAATAAGATTGATAGGTATTTTTAGTCTCTCTTCAATAAATTTCAGATAGATTTGTGCTTCTTCTGGCAGATCAGAAAAATTTTTTGAGGATTTATCGATTTTTTCCCAACCATTAAACTTTTTATATATTGGTTTACATTTTTCTACATCTTCAATTCTTGCAGGGAAAAAATCTATTTCATTTCCGTTTAAACTATAGTTTGTACAAATTTTTACATAGTCCAGTCCATCTAAAACGTCTAGTTTTGTAATTGCAAATTTGGTAATTCCTGAAATCATACAGGAATGGCCTACAACAACAAGGTCAAGCCAACCGCATCTTCTAGGTCTTGAGGTAGTGGTTCCATATTCTTGGCCCTTATCTTGAAGATGCTTTCCAATTTTATCTGATAACTCGGTTGGTAAAGGACCATTTCCGACTCTTGTAGTATATGCCTTTACTATTCCAATAATATCATTAATATTTCTTGGACCAATGCCTGTTCCAATACTTGCACCCCCTGCAATAGTATGAGAAGAGGTAGTAAAAGGATACGTTCCAAAATCTATATCTAGCATTGCACCTTGTGCACCCTCAAGTAAAATATTTTTACCTGATTTTATTGCCCTGTTAAGCTCTATATGAGTCTTTGTAATATAGTCCTTTAAAATATTTCCATAACCTATATATTTATCAAGTATTTTTTTAATATCAAGTTTAATATCAATTTTATAAACATCAAACAGTTTTTGTTTAATTGGAATAATTTCTTTAAGCTTTTTTTCAAGGAATTTTTTATCTAGAAGGTCAATTGCACGAATACCCTTTCTAGCAACTTTATCACTATAACAAGGGCCAATACCTCTTTTTGTTGTTCCAATTTTTTTACTGCCAAGGTAATCTTCTTCTGCGCCATCAAGAATCTTATGATAAGGCATGATAATATTTGCCCTATCACTTATCAGAATCTTTGGGATAATCCCACGTTTTTTTAATTTGTCAATTTCCTCTATTAAAATCTCAGGATCAACAACTACACCATTTCCAATAATTCCTGTTTTTCCTTGAATTATTCCTGATGGAATGATATGGAGTTTATATATCTCATCTTCAACTTTTATTGTATGGCCTGCGTTGTGGCCACCGTGCATTCTTACAACGTAATGAGCGTCTTTTGAAAAATAATCAACAACTTTTCCCTTTCCTTCGTCACCCCATTGTGTTCCAATTACCAGATTTACTGCCATTTTTTCACTTACAAGGCATAATAAAAGTTATAGATAAATATGATGTCTTAAAAAAATCTTTAATATAAGTACAAAATAACTATTTTTCAGGCATATAATTCCATTTATATGTCTTTATAGTGCTAAAATAGGTATAATTTTTTAAAGCATTAGGAAATTTGATAGATAAATCTTCCATTATTTCATGTAGATGATTTGCATTATTTAAATAAAACATTAATTCAAGATCAACATAACCTATTGACTTCATAGTATGGTTCAAATTTGGATTCGCTTCTATATATTTGAGAATTTTACTATATTTTTCAGGTTCTTTAAGAACAATATCTGCTTTGTAAAATTGATAACCTAATTTTGGGAAGTCTACATTAACCTTGAATCCTTTAATTACACCTGTATTCATTAAATTTTTTAATCTACTGTTTATTGTGCTTGTAGTTGTATTAAGTTTTTTTGCTATCTCTATTATTGGCATTCTTGCATTTGGAGTGATTAACCCTAATATCTTGTGATCTAAATCATCAATTTCCACTCTTTTTTCACCTCCATATACTTCAACCTTTGTTCTATCAGATCTTTCAATTGTATTTTCATCAAAGAAGAAAGAGTATCTATACATGCTTTCTCTAAGATAAAGAGAAAATATTTGATTTGCAAAATAATCCCTATATTTTATCATAGTTTTTTCCCAGAAATAATTGAATTCAGGTACATTTTTCACAACCATGACTAATGACAAATCATGGCTCCCATCATTTTCATGAACAAATCCAACATATTTACTTTTTATAAAATAATCGATTATTTCTTTCTTGATTTCTGGTGTTACATATTGATATTTAAGATAGAATCTAGGATGGGTGTAGCCTAATGGACTTGTGTCAATAACGGTGTAAAAATTTTTAATTATTCTTTTTTCCTGAAGTTTTTTAACCCTATTAGCTACTACATCTTTGTGTAATCCAACCTTTCTACCAATTTGAGAAAAGGATTGTCTTGAATCAACATCTAAATAAAACAGTATTTTCCTATCTTTTATATCTATTTTTTCCAATAGACCTCAACAAAAGTGATATATTCTTTTATCTATTTTACAATTATTGATATTTTTATTATTATACACCTATGTTAACTGTATTGTCAAGTAACATAGGTAACATTTTTCTAAGGAGAAGACATGTTAACTTTTTTGGATAATTATAGAT
>JABAOF010008380.1_pt3 | contig 37790 bp, 37 predicted proteins | sample 7062171 | NCBI WGS metagenome assembly JABAOF01 (sample SAMN14538628, study PRJNA623070) | marine sediment metagenome | biome: marine biome [ENVO:00000428]; feature: marine pelagic biome [ENVO:01000023]; material: deep marine sediment [ENVO:00002113] | place: India: Gulf of Khambhat ...
CAATTCGCGATGATGGAGATGGTCCCGGTGGGCGCGATGGTGGTCACCGTCGAGTTCCGGCGGGGCCGCTCGTCCTGGTAAATGCTCCGGGGCCAGTTGGGAAAGGGGCCCCGTTCCTCGGCAAGCCGCGCCGATTCATCATGCCCCTTTTCCTGCATGAACCCCATGACTTCCACAGCCAGGTTCAGGGCCTCCTCACTGTCGTACGGGACCCCGAGCTCGAATAACAGATCTGCCCAGCCCATCACGCCAAGCCCGATTCGCCGGTTGGCCTTCACCGATGCATCAATCTCTGGCAGGGGATAGGGGTTGGCGTCGATGACGTCATCCAGAAACCGGATGCTCAACCGGACCACCCGCTCGAGGGCATCCCAATCGATGTGGCCCTTGCCGTTGCCTGCTGCCGCCCTGAAGAACTTCGCCAGATTGATCGAACCCAGATTGCAGGCCTCGTTGGGATAAAGCGGCTGTTCGCCACAAGGGTTAGTCGCCTCCACCTGAGCCAGGGTCGGCGTGGGATTCGCCCGGCCTGCGTTACACCGGTCGATGAAGAAGAGACCGGGATCTCCCGTCCGCCAGGCGGCCTTCACGATGCGGTCAAAGACCTCCCGCGCCCTGAGCTTTCCCACGACCTCCTTCGTATGAGGGCTGACCAGTTCATACTCCCCATCTCGCCGAAGGGCCTCCATGAACTTTTCCGTGATGGCGACCGAGATGTTGAAGTTGGTGATCCCCCCGTCAAGCTTTGACTCGATGAATTCGAGAATATCGGGGTGGTCCACGCACAGGATTCCCATATTGGCGCCGCGACGGGTCCCTCCCTGCTTGACTGCCTCGGTGGCGCCATTAAAAACGCGAAGGAAACTGACCGGGCCGGATGCCTTGCCTCCGGTCGAGCGGACGGTGGCATCTTTGGGCCGCAGTCGAGAAAAGGCGAAGCCAGTCCCACCTCCCGACTTGTGGATAATGGCGGCCGCTTTCACCGCCTCGAAGATCTCCTCCATGCTGTCCCCCACTGGCAGGACGTAGCAGGCTGAGTACTGGAGACCATTTTGCTTCCCCGCGTTCATCAGGGTTGGAGAGTTCGGGAGGAAGAAATCGTCCACCATGAGATCGTAGAACTGACAGGCAACTTCGTAAATCTCCTCGGGCGACTTCCCCCATTTCTCTTCTGCGGCAGCAATTTCAACCGCGACCCGCCAGCACATTCCTTCCGGGGTCTCTAACACCTTGTCCCCTTTCCGGGCCAGATAGCGCTCCTGCATGACCCGAACGGCGGACTCGGACCAATTCCCCTTCTTGGCGGGTGGATTCGGGAAGCGCTGAAGGAACCTCGCTCCGCTTGCTTTGCCGCTCGATACCTGTCGGGGATTCAGCTTCATCCACAGCCTCCCTTTACGATGAAAATCTCCCGGCAATTAAAAGGTTCCTGCGAGAAGCTCACAGCTAATTAGCAATTTATCCACAGATTTTTCCACAACATTTAGTATGTCCGCGTGAAATATCCCACAACATATTGTGGTTGTCAAGGGAAAAATGCATAGGAGGGCAAAATTTTTTCAATGCCTTTGCGGAGGGTGCTCATCCGGCCGTCGAGCCCGGTCTCAACACCAAACCAATGCACGGTTTTCCCGCCAATAGGAACGACGCCTTGCGTAAAAATTCTCTTGCCTCGACCAGGGGCAATACATAAAATGAAGGGGTTCCTGCCTGTTTTTCACCCGCTTCTGTTATTTCAAGAGAAGGGAGGGAGGAGTATGACCTACATCGTCTGCGAACCTTGTATCGGCACAAAGGACCGGGCGTGCGTGGAGGTTTGTCCCGTCGAATGTTTCTACGAGGGGACGGACCAGCTTTACATCCATCCAGAGGAATGTATTGACTGCGCCGCCTGTGAGCCGGTCTGCCCGGTGACTGCTATCTTCCCTGAAGACAGCGTCCCTGAACAGTGGAAGTCATATACTCCAAAGAACTATAAATTCATCGAGGAGCACCCGCAAGCCCCGCACGCGTTGACCAAAGCCACCTTGGGAAGCCAGGATAACTTCGCCCTCACCTTCACGGTCGATGGCAAGTCCATCACGCTTCCCCCACCTCCTGCGGGCTTCGGTGGCCCGGCGCCCCCGCCTCCCAAGGTTGAGGCTCCGCCCCCTCCCAAGGCTGAGGCCGCTCCAGCTCCTCCAGCAGCGGCACCAGCCCCGCCAAAGGTGGAAGCGGCGCCCGCGGCGGCCGCTCCTCCTGTGGTGACGCCTGCCGCCGCACCGCCTCGGGCGGTAACACCCCCCCCGGACGCTCTTTCGGCGGTGGCCGAAGCGGCGGCCGCGGCAGCCGAAGCGGCGGCTCGCGCGGCCGAAGCGGCAGCAGCAGCCATAAGGATGCTCCAGGGAAAAGCTGAGGGGCGGACGGGTTATGGGGCACCGTCCGCCCCAGCAGTGCAGCCCCGAGTTGCTCCCGCAACAATGCCGGCCGAGGTACCTGCTGCTCCACCGAAGGCGGCCGCACCAGCCGCAGTCAAGCGTGAAGCCGCAGAGCCACAGCGAGTCGCTCCGGACCCCGCCTTTGAACGGGCGAAAGAGGTCCTGTACGCCCTGATCGATTTTGAGTCCGGCGCACGGCCTCCGGACTCCGAGGAGCTCGCCCAGGCTGAGGAGACTGCGATCACTCTGTACGACGCGCTCGCTAAGGCGGTCGGGAAGCGGGATTACACCCTTGAAGACCTTGAGAAGAAGGATGTGGCGTTACGCCAGAAGATGGAACTGGCCAACGCCATCCTGGACCGAGTGGGCAGGGTCCGACTGCACATGGAGATCCAGCGACAGCGAGGCCGCACCCGGGAGCAGGTCCCCGGCGCCGTCGTAGCCTTCTTGATTGCCGGGGCCTGCTCGTTATTAGGGTTCCTTTACGTATGGAACTATAGCTTTTCTGCCACGGGCACCCCGAGCCTCGAGAACCTGCTTCGTGCCCCGCTGACCCCTGAAGGGTTCATGCCCTTTCTGGGGTTCAACCTCTTAGCGGGATTCTTCGCCATTTTCGGCGTGTTGGCCCTCTTCAAGGTGGCCCGATCCCTGGCGGAGGTCTACCAATTGGAGGCCCTCCGGCCGACAGAGTTCGGTGCCGCCTCGCTCAGGCCGCGGCGCTGGTCCTGGCTCAACCGCTTGCAGGTCGAGTCCCAGCGTATCCTTGAGGCCGAGCGCATGTTGCAGGCTTTGGCGGCCAAGAAGCGGTAATTACCCTTTTGTGATCGCGGGGGTCCTCCGCCCTCGGAGGGTCCAAAGGGCGACGGCCCCTCCAATGACCACGAAGGCGAAGAGAAAGAGGATCATGGCCTGCCCGTGGCTTGCCATGTAGGTCTGAACCCAGAGCAGCAAATAGAGCTCGTTGCCGCTCTGCCTCCAGGCCTGGCGATAGGCCTGAAGGGCCGCAGGGTACTCTCCTCCGGACTCATAGGCCTTCCCCAGCGCATATAGCGCCAGCGTGTATTCCGGATTCGTCGCGAGCGCGCGCTTGAGGCGCGTGATTGCTTCTTCGGTCTTCCCCACCTTCTGGTACGCCAACCCAAGGTTGGTTTGGATCATCGGGTTTTTCGGATCCAGCGTAGCAGCCTTTTCGAGCGCCGCGACCGCCTCCGGATATTGGCTCGTCTTATACGCAATCCAGCCCAGGTCATTTAAGAGGGCGGGGTTTTCTGGGTCTAACTTTATCGCCGCGAGGTAACGCTTCATCCCCTCTTGGTAGTCGCCCCGCGCTTCAACCAGGGTGCTGCCGAGCCCGGCGTGGGCTCGGGCCATCCGGGGCTGTAATTCCAAGGCGGCCTCAAAGGCGGCCACGGCATCGTCATAACGGCGCAGCTCCACTAGGACCCAGCCGCGGTTGACCAAGGTATCGGCGGCTCTCGGCTCTAGCTCGAGGCTTTGCGCAAAGGCCTCGAGCGCTTCATCCCAGCGTCGCTCCCGCCCATACAAAACCCCCAAGAGGTTCCACACGATGAAGTCGTCTTGCTCCCGGGCGATCGTGGTCTTGAGGAGTTGAATGGTCTCTGCGGCCGTGTGCTCTTTATTGTAGACTTCCCGGAGCCGATCGAAGGCACCCGGATGCTCTGGAAAGATCAGAAGGGTCTGTCGGTACGCTGTAAACGCTTCCTCGTTCCGCCCCGTCCGCTGGAGCACATCCCCTTGCTGATAAACCAGCATCGCCTTCTCCTCCCGCTCAAGCGAGGCGTAAGCCGGCGAGAGTGCAGAAAGGGATATCCCGACGAACCACGCGACGACAACGCGTCTCATCCCCTTCTTCCTTGGAGAAACCGACCCAGCATGAACAACACAATACCGATTCCCAGGAGGAGGAACTCGGGCCCCATGCCGTGCTCCTCGGTGATCCCGATGAAGAGGGCCACGCCCAGATTGGCCATACCCAACACCTGTAGCCCTCGGCCTAAATAGTACATCACTCCTCCCGTGCCCTGGAAAACCTCATGACTATAACCGAAGGCCCCAAGGGTGTCAAACCTCGAGGACTGCGCAATTGGGAAGGATGGAGAAAAGGGCCTTGCAATACCGGTAGGACCCCGCTAGAATCGGTTCGCCTTGGGAGGGAAGCAGCCATGGAACAGCTCCAGGAAATCCTATTCAAGCCCGACAACATTCCAATCACACTGCTGATGATCTCCGTCGTGATCTGCCTCTACGCCGCCTTGAAGCAGGCCCTCAAACATGACCGGCTCATTGAAGAGGGCCGCGAGGACGAGATCTACGAGGACATGATCAAGTAGGCCCTCCATGTTTCTTCTGGTCCTGGTCGCTATTGCGATCGGCTTCCTCCTCATTGCTCTCTTGGTCTTTGCCAAGCCAAGCAAGCCGGCAGTCGAACGAGAGGGCCGCCGCCCTGACGCGTCTTCCGAGTTCACCCATCTCACCATGCCAGACTTCAACCGGCTATGCCTCAAACTTGTCGAGGAGATGGGGTTAGTCATCAGCTCCACCGTCCGCAGTGGACCGCGTGAGCTGGAGATTGCAGCCGTCAATCCTCAGCCAATTACGGGGGGTGATTTTATCATCCACTGCACGCATCCTGAGGACGGTTTCGTGGCTTCAGCACAAGTGAACGCCCTCCGAGACCAGGTCAAGGGTGAGCAAGCTGCGAAAGGTATCTTTATCACCACCGGCTTTTTTGCCGAAGAGACGTCGAAAGTGGCGGAGGGACCTCCGCTTGAGCTGATCAATGCAAAGCGCCTTGCAGAGCTGATCCAAGAATACCGCGTCGCTGTCTAGCCATCGGTGAGTCGGTCTTCGGTCTCCGGTCCCCGGTCCCCAGTGTCCAGTCTCAACTCTCCCCCTTCCCCGCCGGCTCGACGGTCAGACGATCCCCCGTCCGATCATATACATCGCGACCACGGCGAGCAGCCCGACCATGACATCTCGCAGGTGGGACTCCGAGAGGATGCTCGTCCCTTTCGCGCCAAGGACGGCTCCGAGGATCCCTGCCACGATCGTGGGGATCGCAGAAGCAACGTCGATATGGCCCAGGCCATAGTGAGTCATGGCGCCCACGAGTGCCGGAATCAGAATCGCGAGGAGCGACGTCCCTGCGGCAATGGGCGCCGGCACGCCGACGATCAATATGAGGAGGACCACCAAGAGCGAGCCTCCCCCCAATCCAAGCAAACCTGCAAGGAAGCCCGTGACCACTCCCACGCCGAACCCGTGCAGCAGGCTCACCGGAAAGAAGTAGTCGGATCCGTGGATTGTTGCCCGTCGCATGACGATCCAGAAGGGACGGGTCGTCCCACTCCCCAAGACCGGAGGACCCGAAAAGGGCGTCCGCTGCGTGGACTGCCAATACAGGGCGACGGCGGCGGCGAGAACCACCACCCCGAAGAATAGCTCGAGAAGGTTGTTTGGAAGAATGCCGCTGCAATAGGAACCAACAGGGACCGTGAGGAGTGCTCCCGGAGCCACCACCGAAGCGACCATGAGGTCCCGGGTCCCCTGTCGATAGTGGCTGATCGCCCCCGAGGTCGCGACGCACGCGACGAAGAGGAGGCTGAGGCCAGCGGCAGAGCGCATCGGCACATCGATCATGGTGAGCAGCGGAATGAAGATGAATCCGCCCCCTACCCCGATCAACCCAGAGATAATGCCCGTCACAGCTCCGATGAGGATCAGTTCGAGAGTGAAGATCATTGCATACCAGCAGTCAGCGGTCGGCAATCAGCAGGCAGCAAGTAGCTATCCACCATCAGCAGTCAGCCATCAGCCGTCAGCAATTCAAACCCGGAGCAATCAGCCCGGACCCTTTACAGCTGGCAGCTGATAGCCGATTGCGAGTAGCTGACGGCTGGTAGCTGATTGCATGTCGACGCCTCGGAAAGAGATCAGGCTGCGCTCCGCCGGGCAGTGCCTGCTGCTACGACAAACGCTATCACAGCGAACAACACCGTGATGACGAGGGAGAGGAGGAGCGGAGGGACCTCCCCGGCTCCAGCGGGGCTCCCCAGGTAGAGACACCGGCGCAAGGCCGCGACACCGTACGTCAACGGGTCCAGCGTCATGGCCCACCGGAGCCACCCTGGAACGCCTGAGGCGGGAAAGAAGGCGCCGGAAAGGAGCCAGATGGGAAACAGGATTAAATTCATGATCGCATGGAATCCCTGGGTCGAGTCCAGCCGCCACGCAATCACCAAGCCGAGACTCGTCAGGCCGAAGGCCATGAGAAACATTACGCAGACCGCCGCGAGCGCCGAGAGGATGCCGAGGGAAATGCCGGCGGCCGGTGCAAGCAGGAGAAAGAGCACCCCCTGTACGAGCGCGAGGGAGGTACCGCCGAGCGCCTGCCCGAATACGATGCTCAGTCGCCCCACAGGAGCCACAAGGACGGCCTGCAAGAATCCCTCGCGGCGATCCTCCACGATGGAGATGGTAGCAAAGATGGCGGTGAACAAGAGGATCAAGGTGATGATCCCAGGATAGAAGTATTCAACAGAGCCGGTCTCTTGCGGCGTTCCAGGAGGTCGAAACGAAGCACTGAAACCTCCGCCGAGGAGGATCCAGAAGAGCAGAGGTTGGACGAACGCCCCCACCAGGCGACTCGGCTGGCGGCAAAACCGCACCATCTCCCTCCACCATAGGGTTATCACGGCAAGCGCAGATCCTCCCAGGCTCTGTTTACACATCATCGCCCCAGAGTCGGCGACCAGTGAGATGAATAAAAACGTCTCCAAGTGTCGGCCTTCCAAACGCCGCAGACCGCACCGCACCGGGAAAGGCTTCCACGACCTCCCGGATGAACTCATGCCCGGATGGGCGCTCCACACGCAAGGCTCCGTCAACCAAGACCGGCTGACATCCGAACCGCTCGCGCATCTGCTGTTGCAGCCCTCCAGGATCGTGGGCATCGATCACCACGACGTCACCCCCGACGATCCCCTTCAACGCCTCCGGTTCTCCCATCGTGACCATCCTCCCTTCGTGGAGGACTCCGACCCGGTCACACTGCTCGGCCTCGTCGATGAGGTGAGTCGTGAGCAGGATGGTGATGTTTTCCTGCCGACGCAATCGGTGAAGATACCTATTGAAGTCATGGCGGGCGCCCGGATCGAGACCCGTACTTGGCTCGTCCATGATCAAGAGCTCGGGCCGGTGTATCAAGACCTTGGCCAACTCGGTTCGCCTGCGCAGCCCCCCAGAAAGCGTCTCCACGAGGTCGCGGGCACGATCCTCCAACCCTAGCGGCTCCATAATCTCCCGAGCGCGGCGCCGCAGGGACTGGCCCCACAGCCCGTAGAGATGTCCGTGGTGCAGGAGGTTCTCCATCACCGTCAGCTTCCGATCGAGGCTCGGGTCTTGAAACACCACCCCTAAATGCGGCCGGACCACATGGGCCTCGAGGGCGAGATCATGGCCAAACACTCGGACACGCCCACCCGTCGGCACAAAGAGGGTCGACAATATCTTGAACAGGGTGGTCTTCCCCCCGCCATTCGGGCCAAGAAAGCCGAAGATCTCTCCTCGGGGGACGGTAAAGCTGACGCCAGCGAGCGCTTCCCGGTCTCCGTACGCGTAGCGAAGCCCCTCGACTTCAACGGCAGCATGCTCCATTTCCCGTCCTTGTTCAGTCATCCGCGAGACTCTCTACCCCACTCACCACGAAGATCCTCGGGATTGAGGATATAATCCAGGCTCAGCCACAGGCTCCGAGAGTACCGGAAGAAGAAGAGCGGAAACGAGACGGCGAAGGCGCCCCAGAGAACCAGCTGCTGTGGTAATGACATGATGATGAAATAATCGAGCGCAAAGTACCCGACGATAGCCACCAGAGCGGTCACCGCATAATTGATGTAGAGCGCGCCAACGAAGTACCCCTGCTCCCGCTCAAACCGGAGATTACACGAGAGGCACTCAGGATACATCGAGAACGGCCCCCGGAATACGGGTGCCGCACCACACCTCGGGCATCTCAAACTGAGGCCCCTGCCGAGAATTTGTCGGATCCGTCGAAAATCCATTTATCATACCCTTCCTCAAGCACAAATGCTAACACACACCGGGCGGCGCCGGTACTGCGGTATCCTGAGGCCCTCCTCCAACGACAGTCGTAAGCCTCACCATCGGAAAGGCCGCTAGCCATCAATTCTGTGTATGACTTCGGACACATAAAGTGATGATCTATATCATGGAATATTCCATTCCAAAATATTAACGTGTGGATAGACGGTATAATCTGTGGACAGATCGATCTATGGATTGCTATCCCACTATCGCGAAAAGGAGGAGATGATGGACACCCCATGGATTCTCATTGCTGCTATCCTGACCGTCGCAGCCCTCTACGTCCTGGTTCCTCTTGTTACTCATACCTTCTTTCGCTACCGGCCCCGGAGGCACCTGAGATGCCCCGAGACCGGGAATGAGGTGGAGGTGTGTGTTGATGCCTCCAGGGCTGCCTTCACCGCAGCGTTTGGTGAGCCCCTTTTGCGCGTCAAGGATTGCTCCCTCTGGCCGGAGCGGAAGGAATGCGACCAGGGCTGCCTCAGGCCTTCCGAGTCGTAGTTCCTCCGTAACATCTCAAGGTGCGGTGAGCTGGTACAGCATCACATAGACGATGACGCCGGTCACCGAGACGTATAGCCAGATCGGAAGGGTCCAGCGCGCAATCTTGACGTGCCGGTCAAACTGTCCGTTGAGGCCACGATACAAAGTGGTCAGCGCCAGGGGGACGACGAGAGCGGCCAGCAAGATGTGCGAGACGAGGATGGCAAAGTAGACGGGTCGAATCCAGCCCTGTCCGGAAAAGGATACCGAGCCTACCTGGTAGTGGTGGATGAGATACGAGACCAGGAAGAGGCAGGAGACACCGAAGGCCGTCCCCATGCAGATCTTGTGGCCTCTCACCCGTTTCCGTCGGATGCAGAGGTACCCCACCGTGAGGAGAACGGCGCTCGCCCCGTTGAGGAAGGCGTTGACAGCGGGCAGGCCGGAGAGGGTGTAGTCCTCCTGGACCTGCGCTTGCCGTCCCAACAGAATGAACGTCACACCCAACAGGACAATCACAGAGAGAAAGCCGATACTCGGCAGGACCACTCGATCTTTCATGTGGTCATCCCCGTCGCACGTTCGCTGATCCAAAGCCGCGTCGAGAGCTCGATTTTTCGCGGACATCTCCCGACACACGCCGTGTACTCTGAATCAGGAGCAGGGGCATCCCGGTGGATGTCAATGGCCGGTTTCGGATTGCTGGAAAGTGGATGCCGTTTGGTGAGGGACTGCGGAGTGGTCGGGAACCAGCGCAAACACCAACAGGACGCAGAGAATTAACGGCGTCAGGGCAATAAGGCCCAGCGTCCGCGACTCGAACTTCAGGTGCATAAAGTACATCGCCACCAACGACGCCTTCGACAATGCGAGACCCACAAGGAGAATGGCGATCACCACCCTGGCCACCGGGGCGTAGATGACCGCGACCTCGATTATCGTGAGCGCCAGGAGCCACCAGAAAATGGCGATGTAATTTGGCGTCTTGTGATCGGTAGCCATTGCGATCCCCACCCCCCTTTACAGCAAGTAGACAAAAGTAAAGACTAGGATCCACACCAGATCCACGAAGTGCCAGTACAAGGCAGCGATCTCGATGTCATTGGCAGTCTTGGGTTTCAACTGGCCGCGCAAGGCTTGGATGAGATAACAGGAAAGATATATCACCCCTCCTGTCACGTGTGCACCGTGAAACCCGGTGATGGCGAAAAAGGTCGTCCCGAATAGCGAGGCCCCCCACTTGTTGGCCGTGAATCCCAGCCCCCCATGGATCAGGTGCGTCCACTCGTACGCTTGCATGCCCAAAAACATTACCCCACCGAGAATGGTCAATGCAAGGAAGGTCTTGTACCCTGCCTGATTACCCTGTTGAATCGAGGCCAGCGCATACACCATGGTGACACTGCTGCAGATCAAGAGGAATGTCATCACCGCTGTGAGCGTGATCCCGAGGACATCTGCAGGAAGAGGCCAGTCAACGCTTCCGTATCGGAGGACACCGTATCCGGCGAGCAGCGCCCCAAAGGACATGGCGTCCCCGGCCAGGAAAATCCACATCCCCAATTTGCCCCAGCTTTCAGGAGTGAGGGGCGATTCCGTCGGTTCGTCAGACGGGTGCATCGCAGCGACCTGACTCACTTTTCACTCTCCTTCTGCGTCCAGGTGAGCGGTGGACGAACACCTTTTTTCCCCTCGGTTCCGACCCCACGGCGGTATGTGTAGATCAACCATCCACCAATGGCACCCACAACGACATACGGCATCGCCAGGAGGAACAGGATGCTCGAGTTGAAACCTGTGCCGGGATCAGTCCCAAGGGCGGAACCGCCACAGACGGAACATGCCTGTGCGGTCCATGGACTGAGCATGACGATTGCCCCAATCCCTAACACAAGGACCGCCCATGGATTCATCACGAATCTGCGGGCTTTCAATGACATTCGAATCCGCGCTCGCGCAGCCAAGAGCCTCCGCTCCAGATTTAGCTCAGATAGACCAGCGTAAAGAGGACAGGCCAGAGGCCCACTACAAAGTACCAATACATCCCACAAAGCTCGACGCCGATCCGTCTTTTAGCCGAGTACCGGTCGGCCCCCGCTCCAGCCAGCACGACTAACAGCCAGAGCACTGCACCGAACACATGGGCCCCGTGTACTCCAATCAGCGTATAAAAGGTGGCACCGTACGTTCCGCTCGACCAGGTCAAACCAAAGTCTACCAGGCGAATCCACTCGGAACCCTGCACCCCGAGGAAGACCATCCCCAAGAGCGCCGTCACCAGCAACCATCTCTTCAGCCCCTGGCGGTTTCCCCCGCGGATGGCGCGAGTCGCGCGCCACATCGTATACGCGCTAAAGAGCAGGATCGCGGTGTTGATACTGGTCACTCCCACCGGAAGATAGGGCTGACCAGGTGGTGGCCATGTCGCGCTCCCAAGGCGGAAGACCAGGAAGCCACCGATCAGGCCAGCGAAGAACATCGCCTCTGCCCCGAGGAACATCACCATCCCCAGGTGCGCGTTGCTGACGGGCGACGTGACGCGGTCGTGGTCACCGCCGCCGAAACGATCCCGAGGGAATTCCGGAGGCGGGCCCTCGTCAAAGTTCGGGGGAGCTTGCGACAGTTTCTCGCCCCGCCTGTTGACAACCACTGTCTCCACGCCCGCTGCCATGTTCACCGCTCTCATCCTCTTCTCTTACCAGCCGATCGGGCTGCCCATGCCTAAAAGGGGACCTTATCCAGCGCCATCAGCGTGAGCAGTACCGGCAGGTACAGAAGGGACGCCAACAACAGACGTCGGGCCGCCGTCTCGGAACGGGAAATTGCAAGACCAATCCCACATCCAAGGAACCCCATCCCGAGGACGAAGGCTCCGAAAAAATATACCGAGCCGGCCAGGCCGATGAGCGTCGGCAGCAGGCCCACGGCAAGCAGTGCCAAGCAGTTGCTCACAATCTGGCGTCCCGTGCTCGCCCCGTCCGGCTCGACCACCGGGAGGACACGGATACCCGCCCGCGCATAATCGTCCCGATACAGCCGCGCAATGGCCAGGGAATGTGGGATCTGCCAGAGAAATAGGATGGCAAAAAGGACCCAGGCTTCCAGGCCTAGCTCGCCCCGAGCTGCCCCCCAACCAATGACCGGTGGCAGGGCACCCGGAACCGCCCCCACGACGCTGCAAAGAGACGTCTTCCGCTTGAACGGAGTGTAGAGAAAGAGATAGCTCCCCACACTGATCGCGGTGATCGAGGCGCTCAGGTTGTTCACGAGCAGCGTCAGATACAGCAGCCCGCCGCCGGTGATCCCGACACCGAAAACGAGCGCTTTCACGGGTTGGAGTCGCCCGTCGGGCAGTGGCCGAAGTCGCGTGCGCTCCATCCGTGCATCCAGATCCCGCTCTAAGTACTGATTCAACGCTAGCGTCCCACCCGCCGAGAGCCCTATGCCTAGAAGGGTATGGACCAATCGGATATAATCTGTCGTCCCCGACGAAGCCACGTAGAACCCGACGACCGTGGTGACCAAGACCATCACCACGACCCGGGGCCTCGTCAATGCTAGAAAATCCGCTGCTTGTCTCTGTACCCGCATCACTTCGATGTCCTTCGCTCCCCCTCGAGCCCTATGCAGGCGTCTCCCCCGATCTGCCTGCCGGATGGGGTGGGACGAATCCCCGCACACCTGCACGGCTCCGAGTCACCAACAGACGATAGACGCGCAGAGTTAAGACAAGGCAGGTGGCCAGCATGAGCGCTCCGATGGCAACGTGCGTGGTGCTGAGCACCACCAGGCTCAGGGAGTCTGAAGTCCCTTCAAGAGTAGTAAGCTTGCCTAAGTAGGATCCGAGCCCCAGTCCGAGTTGCAGAACGAGCAATCCGCCCAGAAGAATGACGGGCTGTACGAGTCTTGGTTGATCTGCATGCCCCCTCATGATCACAACTGCCAGAAAGAAGACTTGGATGCTTACCAGGACCGCGAACAAGAGATGTGCACCAAGCGCGAGGCCCGTGTGTCTCAACACTGCCCCAGCAATCAGCTGCACATAAATGACACCTGTCGTAAGGAGGGAAAGGGATCGTAATCGCCCGGCATCAGCCACCTGGATCGTCTCTGGGGCTTCGTTCCCTTCCCGCGATGTAAAGAACGCCAGGCTCACCGCCAGCGCGAAGAAGGCCTGCGCGAGGGCCGCATGGACGATGGCAAGTGTTTGTTCAAGGAAGACGACCCGGAGACCCCCGAGGATCCCTTGCACGATCACTACACCGAGGGCCATGATCCCGAGCCAGCGGAGCCATTCTCGCGGCTCTGAAACCCAAAGCCACAGCGCCAGCATCAACGTCAGGAGACCGACGCTCGCCCCGATCAGCCGATGACTGTGTTCGACCAAAATGCCCCCAACCATTTTCGACCAAGGAAAAAGGAACATGTTATACCCAAATGTCGTCGGCCAATCGGGCACCGCAAGCCCTGCGCCCGTGCTGGTCACGAGGCCGCCGACCAGGATTAACACGAACGTTGCCCCAGCGGTCGATAGCGCAAACCGGTGAAGCCACATGTTCCCTCGGCGACGAATCGGGAAGGATTGATACCGTTCGGACATGCGGTCTGTCCTCAATGCGTTGCCGGGGCGGGCACGGCACGGGGCGAATTCTGCGGCAGATAGTCCTCAGCCACCTCGGGCACGCTGTACTCGTACGGACCGTGGTACACGACCGGGAGCTTCTCTCCCCAGTTGCCGTGCGGCGGCGGCGAGGGTGCACTCCACTCCAGTGTATTCGCCTGCCACGGGTTCTTTTCTGCCTTTTCTCCGGCAAAAAGGCTCCAGAAGAAATTGATGAGGAACGGGATCTGGGACAGGGCAAGTATAAACGCGCTCACGCTAATAAAGACATTGATCGGTTGAAGCGGTTGTAGGAACTCATATTGCATCGGGTTCCAGATCCGCCGCATGTGTCCGCCGACGCCGAGAAAGTGCATCGGGAAGAAGACACAATTGAAAGCAACAAACGTCAGGAAGAAGTGGATCTTCCCCAGCTTTTCGCTCATCATTCGGCCAAACATCTTGGGAAACCAGTAATAGACGGCCGCGAACAGGCCGAAGACGATGCCCGCCACAACGTAGTGGAAGTGTGCCACGATGTAGTACGTATCGTGGATGAAGATGTCGACCGGCGTCGAAGCCATAAAGATGCCGCTGAGTCCCCCGATTACAAAGATCGAGACGAACGCCAAGGCGTGGAGCATCGGCGTGGTGAACCGGATCGAGCCGCCCCACAGCGTCCCGAGCCAATTGAAGGTCTTGATGGCTGACGGCACCGCTATCACCATGGTCGAGGTCATGAAGGCCGTCCCCAATACCGGGTTCATTCCGCTCATAAACATGTGATGACCCCAGACGATCCAGCTCAGAAAAGCGATGGCGATCATGGAGAGGGCCATCGCGCGATAGCCGAAGATCGGCTTGCGGGAAAAGGTCGAGAGGACGTCCGAGGTCACCCCCATCGCAGGAAGAACCAGAACGTAGACCTCCGGATGACCGAAGAACCAGAACAGGTGTTGCCACAACAAGGGCTCACCGCCGCCCTCGGTAAGGAAGAAGTGCGTCCCGGCCATGCGGTCGAACAAGAGCATGGCGAGAGCCGAGGTAAATACCGGCAACGCCAGCAGGAGCAGGACCGCGGTGATGAAGAGTGACCAGATGACCAGTGGCAGGCGAAACCAGGTCATCCCCGGGGCTCGCATATTGACCACAGTGGTAATGTAGTTGATCGAGCCCATCAGTGAGGAGATGCCGAGGATAATCAGGCTGATGCACCAGAGGTTCTGCCCCCAGTTCACGCCAGTGTAGATCGGCTTGGCGGTCAGGGGTGCGTACGACGTCCAGCCCCCGGCCGCGTGTCCTCCGGGGACGAAGAACCCCGCCAGCATCACCACACCGGCCACCGCGCCGACCCAGAAGGAGAGCATGTTGAGGACCGGGAAGGCCATGTCCCGGGCCCCGATCATGAGGGGGATCAAGAAGTTGCCAAAACAGCCGATCATGATCGGCATGACCGCAAAGAAGATCATGATCGTGGCGTGCATGGTGAAGAGGGAATTATAAGTCTCCGGCGGGACGATTCCCTCGAATAGGAAGGGTTCCGGCACCCAACTGAGTCCCGGCACCGGTGTCTCGGGCCAGCCGAGCTGCCAGCGCATCAACATGGCGAGCAGGCCGCCCACCACCAACATGAAGAGGCCAAGGAAGAGGAACTGCCTCCCGATCATTTTGTGGTCGGTGGAGAAGATATACGTGCGCCAGAAGCCCAGCTCCTCGTGATGGGCATGTGCCGCATGCGTGGCACGAGCTGCTACCGGTTCAGCCATTATTCACCTTCCCTTTGACAGTTCCCTGACGGATCAGCTCAAGAAGACGAGACCAGACCCTTCAAAGCCGGGCCCACCAACGCCAGGTCACGACGAAGGCCATTGCTCCTTCACCCACTTCTCGTAGTCCTCGGCGGAGTGCACGGTGAGATGGCCGAGCATCCCGGAATGCCCAAATCCGCACAGTTCAGCGCAGGGGATCTCGTACACGCCGGGCTTGGTCGCTTCAAACCAGCCTTGGATCGTGCGCCCCGGCACGGCATCCTGTTTGAGCCGAAGATTGGGGACAAAAAAGCTATGGATGACGTCTTTCGAGGTGAGAAAGACTTGGACCACCCGGTTGACCGGAACGTGCATCTCGTTGTCCAGTTGTAAATCATCCGCCGTGTCGAACTTCCCGTCCGGCCCGGGATAGAGAATCTCCCAGTTAAACTGCTTGCCAGTGATGCGGACCTGAATATTACTGGGCGGGACCTGTTGCTTGATTCGCCCCCACAGTGGCTTGCTCATAAAGGCGAACACGACAAATATGACGGCAGTGATACTAGTCCAGGTGAGCTCGAGCACGGTATTGCCATGGAGGTAGGTCGCACGACGGCCCTCGCGGTGCCGGTACATGAACAGAAAGGCTAGCATCGCTGCCGCCACCAGGAAGAATGCTGCCGCAGTGATGTAATAGATCACGTAAAAGAGAAAGTCGATCTCCCCCCCGTAGCTCGAGACGTTCTCCGGGAGCCACCGTAACATATCTAACATAGGGATTTCTCCGTCCTGCTCATCACGTGGTCCTTGGAGCTATTTCTAGACAAAGAAAATACCGTGCGCACAAAGGAGACACACGGCGTCAGCAACGCGGCTACCTGCTTACTTCGCTCAACCCGAAGCGACAGGCCTTACGAGGTGCAGGATCGGACAATCCCTCGAACTGATCCCGACTCGCTCAAAGACCGATCCAGATCATAATTGGGGATGACCCGGACTGTCAAGCTTTATGATTGTGAGCAGTCAGCCGCGAGATAGCTGGGCAGGCTAGCAAGTTGGATCGCTCAAACGCTAGAAGGCTAAAATGCATCAGGTCTTCTGGCGTCCTAGCATGCTAGCCTGTATTGCTGATCAGTCGTCGGTTATCGATCTGGACCCCCTCTCGTGCGGGCAAGGTTGCGCGGATGAGAGGGGTCCGGTAACGGCGACACGGAATCCGGTTCCCGTGACTATTTCTTGAGCTCGAAAGCGACAGACGCCGTTTTGCCCGCCTCTACCGTCACCTCCTGCTTCGTCGTCCCGAGGGTCTCGTGCCAGAGCTCGAGGGTGTACTTCCCGGGCGGGACATTCTCGATCTTGAAGTTACCTTTCTCGTCGGTGACACCCACGTAAGGATGATCCGACACCACGACCCACCCCGCCATCCACGGATGGGCGTCACAGGTGATCTTGATGGTCTCGCCCTTCTTAAATTCTACCGCCATCTTTTTCCGGAAGCCGGGCTGCGCCCGATTGATGGCAGGATTTGCCTTGCTGTAGCTGTGGAAGTTGTGCAGGATGCGGTCACTGTTCAGGACCGTGAGCTTCCCGGGGGGTGTGACGACGACGTGAGGGCGAAACACGCAACCCTTTTGATCCAGGGTCGCCCCTTTGCCGTCCCACTTCCCCGTGGCCCCCTCTACCGAGACTACGGCCCACTGAACCCCGTTCGTCCCCTTATCCACGACGAGGCTCTCGTCGAAAATGGGGGCCTTCCCGCAAACCTCCTTGTCCTTGGTGGGGGGAACCTCCTTTGGGGAGGGTGGCGTTCCGGCAAATTTCACCACGCCACCAATCGTTCCTCCCGCGGCGGTGGCGACGGGAACGCTCGCCAGCGCACTCAGCCCGAGAACGAAACTTGCGATCACAAAGATGGTCATACCCTTTCGCATGGCATCTACCCCCCTCTGTTTTTCACTGCGGCCCGAGACTTAACAGATACTCCCGCAAAGCCAGAATCTGCCTCTGCTCATCCCCTCCCAGGATCTCGTCCGGCCCGGAAAACTCGTCCAGGAAGTAGCTCGGCATCTTCGTTCCGGGCTGAACCTTCTGAGGGTCCTTCAGCCACGTCACAATCCACCCCGGCCTCAGACGTCGGTACGCCAAGGCAAAATCGGGCGCCCACCCCTCTGGCGGGCCTTCCGGCTTCTTGAGCCCTTGCATGTGACAGCTCCCGCACGCGAAGTACTCTTGCGAGGCCAGGGCCCTGCCGGCCTCCACCAACTCCGGCTTCAGCTCCTCGGCCGGCGGCACGAACTCATAGGGAACCTTGAGCCCCGCCAGGGAAACGAAGTAGCTCGCCAGATCCGCCATTTCGCTTTCAATGAGGTCGAATGTCGGCATCCGTATCTGCAACCAGGGCCGGATGGGAGTCGGCCGATTGAGGAACTCGAAGAGCCACTCGGCCTGGACCTTTTCCCCTTCGCTCAAGCTTCCCTCCGTTAAGACGAGGGGAGGGGGTGCTTCATTCAAGCGCCCCTCATATCGGATCCGGACATCTCCCCCTCTCCCCTCGATAATGTGGCATCCGACGCAGTTATACCCGCGGACCAGGCGGCGACCCCTCGCAATGGCCTTCCGCTCCGCGGTTTCCTCTTCACGAAATCGGTTGGGAACATTAGCATCGGTGAAGCCTTTCAGCAGCACCCGGAGGGTCTTCACTTCCTCGTCGGAGAATCGGAAGTTGGGCATGCGCAACTGCTCTCGATCGGTCCGATAAATCTGCGGATCCTTCAGCTTCCAGAACGTCCAGTCCTCCCAGGTGTGATGGACCTCGACCGCATCCCCAAAAGAGAGCTGCAACAGCCGTTTGTGCCCGAAATTGCTGATCTCCGGTGCAATCTGCTTGGTGGTCTCAAATCCCCGAATCTTATGACACCCGAAGCAGCCCCTGAGCCTGATGAGTTTCTCCCCCTCTTCGATCCGTTCCTTCTGTTTGAGCCCCTCCAAAAGGGCCGGCGGCATCCCCTGTTGCTCCCCGAGGGTCATCAGGAAGGCGGTCAGGGCGCTGGCCTCTTCGTCGGTAAGCCGAAGGCTTGGCATCGGCGTCCCAGGCCGGATGGCACTGGGATCTTTCAGCCAGCGGAAGACCCATTCCGGATCCTTGATCTTGGTAGCCACATTGCTGAGATCCGGTGCAAAGTCTCGACCGATCAGCTTGCCAAGTGCAGTTCGGGTGACCTTCTCTTCATAGAGCGAGCGAATGGCGTGGCAGCCAAGGCAGCCGACCCGTTCATAGATCTCCCTCCCCGTTTCCGGAGAGGCATCGGGGTTAAAGCGACCCGGCCCAGGCGGATCCGGTTCTGACTTGTCCAACAGATAGGCCGCGATGGCGGTCGCGTGTTCCTTTGAAAGGCTAAAGTCCGGCATTCGGGTGTGGGGGAGATACGATTGAGGACTTTGGATCCACTGAATGAGCCACGCCGGTTCCACCTTATTCCCGACCCGCGTGAGATCCGGGCCCACCTTGGGCAGCCCTATAAAGCCCTCGGCCGGATGGCACCCATGGCATCCTAGGATCTCGAACATTGTGATCCCCTTGGTCAGGGTGGGGGCCAAGTCAACCCACTCTACCTTGGCGTCCTCGCCTTTCTTTACAGGGGTGATGAACTCGGACCGTTCCAGGTGGCATTTGCGGCAGGAAGACTGCACGAGCTCGCCCCGGAGGAGCGGGAAATCCCACAGGATGTGGGAACTGCCTCCGTATTCCTTGCCAAAGCCGTGCGGCGTATCAGGAATCCGACCGTCCACGAGGGTCTCGTAATCGAGGGCCGTCCCCTGACCTTCATGGCAGATGGAACAGCCATACTGACTCACGGGATGTTTCCCCAGTATGGCTTCGCGCTTTGGATGGGTCTGAAAGGGCGGCGGGGCGTTCTCGAAGCCCGCCCGGTCAATTCCCAGATGGCACGTCTGGCACCGGTCGACCCGGAGCGTGAAGACGTCGAACTCATTTTTGTCGATGCCCTCCACCACCACCTGCTTCACTTCCAAGGGCCGGGTCTCGATCCCCTCCAGCCGCCGTTCCAGGCGCAATACCTCCGTGCTAATTTCCTTGGCCCTGTCCCGAATCTCTTGGATGCGCCGGTCGAATGCCTTCACCCGCTTGTTCGCCTTGTCCAGGGAGATCTTGGCGGCGTTCACCTGCGGTTCGAGCTCACGCTCTTGCTCCTGCAGGCGTTTTACCTCGGCCAGCTCGTCGCTGTAATCCTTTCCCTCGTGCTTCGCCTTGTCCCGCCAGTAGAATGCCTCGTCCAACTCGCTCCGGGTAAATCGGAGTTCCTGATTGATGTCCGCATACGCCGCTTTCTGTCGGGTGACGTCCCGGACGGCCGCCCGATAATCGGGACCCTTTTTGGCCTCCTCGGCCCATCGCATCTCTTCTCGCAACGTCTGGAGTTTTTCTTGAATCTCGGGCTGATTGAGCCGCGCCCGGGCCTGTTCCAGCTCCTTCTGAACCGTCTGGTATTCGAACTGATTGAAATCGATCTGGTATTGGATCCAGGGCCGACGCGAGACCGCTTCATCCCACAGGGCCCACACGGTCGTTCCGACCAAGATCATGCTCGAGACAAAGAAGATCATCCGGAGGGATCGCCGTTCGTCTGGGACAAACTTCCGCCGCGGCATTGTTACGTTACTCCGTGTGTGGCGTAATGAGGGAATCGCTCGGTCAGACGTTGAACCAGGGCGTGACCCAGAGGTACTTAATATTGAACGCGATGCGTAAAAACATCTTGATCGGCAATCCCAGCATCGTCACGAAGAGGAAAGCGACGATCCCGTAGCGAATGGGTCCCAGCTCTTGCAACACGGGACTCGTCTTGTGCTTCCAGAACCAGAAAGCCACGGGCAGCCCAACCATGTAGAGGGTCACCACCACCAGTCCCACCAGCTCCACACCAAAGATCTTCGGATTTCCCAGATAATAAAACGGTCCCCAGTACGGCAGATCGACATTCGTGAGGGCAATCACCTTGTGCGGGTCCCATACCTCCCACGGCCAGAAGAGGTTCCAGCCCGGGCCCCTCAGAAAGACCCCCGTTACGATCAGACTCACCCAAAGGACGAGGAACCCGAACAGAAATGTGGTGACCGCAAATTTCCGCTCTGCGAAGGTGTAATAGCCGTTTCCTTTTGGATTGATGTCGATATACGGGATCACCATGAGTCCGACGATAATCAGCGTAGGGAGCACCACCCCGGCGATCCAGGGGTCGAAGTAGACAAGCATCTCCTGCAGGCCTAGGAAGTACCAAGGGGCCTTGGACGGGTTGGGAGTGTTGGTGGGATTGGCCGGCTCCTCCATGGGGGCGTCGATGTAGATAGACCAAACCATGAGGAAGGCCATCACGATGACGGAGGCGACAAACTCTGACCGGACGAGATAGGGCCACGAGTGGATCTTATCCTCAATGGGTTTAATCTTGGGCTTTGGAGGCGCTGCCTTGGCCTTCTCGGCCACCGCCGCCCGTCCAGGTCCCTCTGCCACTGTTGTCCACCCTCCCATATTGACGGGTGCAAGGGCGAGCCCCTGGCCCATGCTACAGGGGTCCCGAAATCCCTCCGTCCTTACGAATACGCCAGAAATGCACAATCATCAGCACGCTGGCCAAGATGGGGAGAAAGATACAATGCAACACATAAAACCGGAGCAGCGTCGGAGGGCCCACGATCGTCCCCCCGAGAAGAAACGCGCGGGCATCGTACCGGGGCGTCACGCCGACCAACTGGGCAAAGGGGCCTTCGTGACCCAACAGCGGCGTTGCTCGGGCCATGTTCGTCCCGACGGTGACCGCCCAAATCGAGAGCTGGTCCCACGGAAGCAAATAGCCCGTGAAGGAGAGGAGCAGGGTGAGGGTGAGGAGAATCACCCCGATGACCCAGTTGAATTCCCGAGGAGATTTATAAGAACCGGTCATGAAAACGCGAAACATATGCAACCACACGGTGAGAACCATGCCGTGGGCCGCCCACCGATGCATGTTCCGGACGAGCATGCCAAAAGGGACGTCAAACTGCAGATACTTCATGTCGGCATAGGCGTACTCCGCCACCGGCCGGTAATAGAACATCAGGACAACACCTGTCACCGTCAGAACTAAGAACAGGAGAAACGTGATCCCCCCCATACACCAGGTAAACCGGACGCGGATGGCGTGGCGCCTGATCTTGGGTGGGTGGAGATGCATCCAGACGTTGGACATGATTTGTAATGTCCGGTTCCGCGGGGTATCGGCATAATCATGGCGAAACATCGAGCGCCAGACCTGCGATTCCAAGATCGTCTTTTGCAAATCCTTCAGCCGCTTAATCATGTCTCTCTCCCGTGAGCCATCTACACCCTCAAGAGACTATCCGGATATTGTTCGTCCGGATTCTCTCCTGGCCTCATACTATACACAACCGACTTATCAACCACCAAGTCCCCCTCTGGACTGAGCGCGATCCTCGCACGGTCCAAGGGTCGAGGGGCTGGTCCTTCAAAATTCAGCCCACTCATATAAAAGCCGCTTCCATGGCAGGGACACTTATATTTGTTGTCTGCCGGTATCCAGTTCGGCGTACACCCCAGGTGGGTGCAGATCGCCAACATCGCGAAAAAAGTTCCGTCTTCGTATCGGACGATCCAGACCCGCTGGGATTGCTTGAAACGTGTATCCACCGTCCCCGGTTGGAAGGTATCCGGACGACCCGCCTTGAAACGCGGACTCGGCTCGAATAGAACCCGCGGGAACATGAAGCGAAGAAAGGCCACCGAGATGGTCGATAGAAAGGCTAATACTCCGCCCCACGCTGTCAGCGATATAAAGTCCCTCCGGGACCAGATCGTTGTCTCGCCTACCTCCTCGGTCTCGACTCCCGCCTTCGCGATCTCAATCCCTGTGTCTCTGGCCATTCCTGCCCCGAGTTTCCTTGATATCAGACAAAAGCCCCGCCCGCTCAACCTGGGCGGGGACATTACTACATCGCGCCAGTGACGTTGTCGAAGGCGGGAATCAACCTTTGAGGGCACAAGAGGCCCTGGAGGGATCCGCGTTAATCTCCACGGGGGAGGCTTGCTCGCCACTCACTCCCCCAGACCTTTGAGCCTGACAAAGAGCCCGCCCCTTCAAAATCAAGCAGAACGGGCCTTCTTCTTAAGTTCTTTTTCTAATGATAAGCGCGCCAAATGTCAAGGGTAAAATCACCGTCGTCATGCCATGGCATGCGCGTCGTCATCTTCTGGCACGAGACGGATGGGGAGGGATCTGAAAGCTCCTTACTTGCCTGCGGCCTTGGCCCTTTCCTTGAGCGCCTTGCCGTGCTTTGTCAAGATCTCTCCCATCCGCTCCAGCATCTCTTGCTGCATCTGCTGCCGGAGCTCCGGCGTCATCTGGCCCATGGCTTCACCGTACTTCTGCATCATCTCACCTATCAGGGTCATGATCTCGCCGTGAACGGACATCATGGCTCCCATGATCGCTGGCGACCCCATCATGCCCATACCGGGTCCCATCATGCCCATACCGGGTCCCATCATGCCATAACCACCCATATGGCCCCTGTGGGGCGTTTGGTAGCCCAACGCGGACCCGCCCAAGCCCAGCACCAGGATTAAGGCTCCCGTCGTGATCAATCTCTTCCGCATCGCACATCCCTCCTAAATGGTTCACGGTGCACAGTTCACGGTTCACAGTGGGAAAAATTACGAAATTCGAATTTCGAAATTGGAAATTGCAGTACCTCGGTCATCGGTTGTCGGACTTCGGCGAGCTCGCTTCGGGTCTGAGCGGTTCGGCCGAGCTCACCGTCGAGGCCTCAGGGTCGAAGACAGTCGAGCCGTCACCGGCCATCGAACGCGGCGTCTAGCCCCAATGACCAGTTGCTTCTACCATGTGGCGTCAGGAAAAGTGCAGACCCCGCGATCCTCCCCGACCCGCTTGTACAGCCGGGAAACCCTCCACGGCTCGCCGAGGATGCCATCATGGATGGCCCAGCTTCGCCCCCGTACGGTCTTTTCGGCTCCCGGTTGACGAAAGGGGATGGAGCTGTCGAGGCGAGCGTAGAGCGCACCCCCGGGCTGAAACTCCCGGTGGACTCGCTCCATCTCCTCCCGGCGGACCGAATACTCATAGTCGAAGCCATATCGCTCGTAAACGATTGCATTGTGATAGAACATTGCCTCTAAGGCAAACAGAGCGTGTCCGCTCCACCCGGCGAACTCGTCTACCAATCGGACCGCTTGCCTCAGCAGGCCAAGTCCACGCCGCGTCTGGCCTGGGGCCAATCCGGCCCGCATCGCGCGGTTCTCTTCCGGGAGGTTTCGACCTTTGGTCCCGAGGTAGGTGTCCTGTCCGACCAAGTCTCGGTCGATGGCGAAACGCTCAGATCGAGGATCACTGATGATAACAAAGGCGAGCTCGATCTCGTTGTAGGCCGCCGTCTGAAGTCTAATGAGGTAACACCAGTCGGGGTCCTGTGGCCGGGCCCGGACGCCGATCTGCACCATGCCCTCATCTGGAGGACAACAGAAGTCGACCAGGCGATTTCCTGCCGGATCGGTGAAGGCAACCGCATCAACCTGGAAGGTGGTAAAGATTGCCTCGGGGATGAGCCGCCGGTAGATCGCCTCTCGCTCCTCCCGGGGGAGCTGGTTTATCTGGAGGAGAGAGAGGCGCGACGGATCATGTCCCATTCCCAGCGTATCCCAGTCCTCAGGGTCGAGCGATCCCAGGAGGATTCGCTCGTCCCGCTCGGGGGTGAGTGCCGTCCTGAGGAGTCCTATACCGATCCCACGTCCTCGCCAGGGGCAGGCGACCTCCGATGCCGCCACTTCGTAAACCCCCTTGATGCGCCTCCGTCCCCACCGGCTCTGCGGATGGAGGACGCTCATGCGATACCGAGGCATTCCAAAGCGTCCGGTGATCGATCGCTTCCGGCAGAGACGGAGTAGCGTTCAGGTCCTCAACGACCTTGGGGCAAGGAGCGAGTAAGGTCCGCTGGTCTTGCCCACCCCACCGGTTCCGCGATCGGAGGGGGAGGATGGGGGTGGTGATTACCGAGCCTTCGATTTTCCCTTGGTCTTCCGGGGACGCTTCCGGGAGGTTGGGCGTCGGCCGCTCCTCTCCTGGCGCTGGAGGAGGGCCCGCACGAGGTCAGTCTTCGTAATGATACCGACGAGGCTTTCTCCTTTTACGACGGGGAGGGCCCCGATCCGGTATCTCAGGAGAAGACGGGCCGCCTCTTCGATGGGTGCCTCCCGATGAATGGTCACCACCGCCCGGGCCATCACCTCCCAGATGCGGACCTTCTCGGCCAGATGAGGGATCTCGTGAATCTCGAGGCCCACCGCTCGGGAGGGAAGCGCGTGCCTGAGATCCCGGTCGGTGACGATCCCCACCAATCGACCCCGTTCCACAACGGGCAAGTGTCGGATCCAGTTCTCCCGAATAATCCTCCAGGCGGTCCGGAGGGTTTCCTGGGGGGAAACGGCCACCGGTCTCCGCTGCATCCAGTCTTCAACTCGCACGGTCAACCTCCTCGGACGGCCGGACCCGCTCGGCCACATCCAAGAGGGGATATGCCGTGCATAGCATACTCCTATTACCCTTCCAGACACAAGACTCACTTGCTCGTCCCCAATTCCTCATCAATCCCAGATCCGCCCTGATCTTCCAGCGCCTTGTGGACCGCGCGCAGCAGCTCCTTGTTCCGAAACGGGTTGGTGAGGTAGGCCGCGACCCCGAGTTGCATGGCGCGGTCGTAGCTGCGCCAGTCACCGAACGCAGTGATGAGGCAGACCTCCCTCAGGGTCTGGCTGGATTCACCCTTTCTGGGGGACTTCCGTCCCACCTCAGCGCCGTCCCCGTCCAGCCTCGACTCGGGGGACACGGCGATCCTCGCGGGGTTTCCGCTCCCGCGTGCGGGGTTTCTCGAGCGAAGTTGCCTGCGACTGATCCAGCCCAGCCATGGCCTGGAGCAGATCGATGGTGGTGACGATCCCCACGAGGGTCGAGCCGCGGAGGACCGGCAGACAACCGATGCGATGCTCTACCATGAGCCGCGCCGCTTTGTGGGTTTGAGTGTCCGGAGTCACCGAGATGACTCGCCGGATCATGACCTCGCCCACCCTAACTTGCTTTCCGCGGGCACGGAATCGCTCCACGTCCGCGGAATCGGAGATAAACGAAGGGAGGATCTGACGGAGATCACGATCGGAAATGATGCCGACGAGCCGCTTACCTTCGACGACCGGCAGATGCCGGATCCGATGGGTCTGAAGCAGCTCGAGAGCTTTGTGAAGAATGGTGTCGGGGCCGACCGTAATGGGATCCACGGTCATGTACTGTTCGACTACCATCTTCTCCTCCTTTGCCTTCGGATACAACCGGGGCCGCAGTGCCTGCTGATTATCCAGGCACGTATTCATTGGTGCTGAGAACCCGCTGGTCGACCCCCACCCACTTCGCGGTCTCCATAGCCACCTCCCGACCTATTCCGCCGCGCGCGCGTAGTAGATGGTCCATCGTTCTGGCCGGATCCAGGAAAACAAACTTAGGCACTCGCCCCGTGAGAAGTCTCTTTCTCTGCCCGAACGACGAGTACCGGGTCTGCCGAATGCCGGACCACCCGATCAGTGACGCTCCCACGGATCCAGCGGTCTACTCCGGAGCTCCCGTGGGTGCTCATGGCGATCAGGCAATCGTCCACCTCCCGAGCCATGTCAATAATGGTGGCTGCGGGCTGGCCGTGCACCACGCGCCCCTCCACCAACAAGACCCCTTGCTGGCGAAGCTTCTCGCGGACTCTATCAAGGTAGTCCCGAGCCTCGGCATCCGCCCTTTTGACCAGGTCCTGAACGTAAGCAAATGGGTAGCCCGCGAATTCAACAAAACGCAAGACGTACTCCCTCGCAGACGGGGTGACCCTGACCAAAGTCACTTTCAGGCCCAGGCCCTTGGCAAGCAGGGCCGCATGGGGCACAACCTGCTCCGCGAGCATCGAACCGTCCAGGGGGACGAGAATCGTTTTGAGCTTGAACGTTGATTCGAAGACCTGCCCCTTCCGAGACCGGACAATGAGAAATGGGCGGGTACTCGCGTGGAGGACTTTGTCTGTCGTACTCCCCAAGAACCAACGGGTGATCCCCGATCGCCCGTGAGTACAAAGAACAACCAGGGTCGCAGGTTCCAACTCGGCTTCTCTCACGATGGAAGCGGCAGGACTCCCCTCATCCGCTGTGAAAGAGACCGTTAGCCCACCTTCCCTCAGGGACTTTGCGACTCTTTCCAGATAAGAATCTACGTGGTCCCGCATGCTGGCGAAGATCCGATCAACGTACAACCCATGGGAAGGATCTGCCAGACTTGCCGAGACAGGTTCAAATACCCGGAGAAGCTCTACACGGGTCTTCAGCGCCCTCCCCAGGACGCGCACGTACGGCAGTACCTGCTCGGCTACAGACGATCCGTCCAGTGGAACAAGAATCCGCGTGTACATGGTGCTCCTCTCCTTTCTTCATCGCGGCGTGCGCCAACGCCGCCGCTGCACCCTCTCGTGCTCGTCCCTGATCCGTGCAAGGACCGCGCGACCCACGCTTCTCATCCCCTCGCCGCGGAGGACCAGCATATCGTCTTCTTTTTTTGTTCCTCTGATCACACGATCAGCAGAGACAGAAACATTCCTCGGGCGGAGGTCAACGGAGGTACACCACTGCGTCCCCCCGACGTATGCGGGCCGGTGGTGCCGGGTCCTCCGCCGGGAAACCGATGGGGACGATGGCTACCGGCCGGAGATGCGGAGGAAGCTCCAGGAGCTTCTTGACCGCTTCTTCGTCAAAGGCCCCCACCCAGCAAGAGCCGAGGCCCTGTGCCTGGGCTGTGAGGAGCAAATTCTGGACGCTCGCCGCCACATCCATCAGACAATAGAGCCGTACGCCCCGCTCCCCATATCGCCAAGCGATGCGATGGTCGGCGCAGGCAACTACGGCCAAGGGGGCCTGAGCGATGAAATCCTGATCCAAAGCCGCCCGGGCCAAATCCGCCTTCAGGTTCTCGTTCAAGACGAAGTAAAAAATCCGGCTCTGCAGGTTCCCGGCGCTCGGGGCCCACCGCAGAGCATCGATGAAGGTGTCGAGGGTCCGCGGCGCAAGCGGTTCCTTCTTAAACTCTCGGATGCTCCGCCGCCCCCTGATGGCTTCCAGCACTTCCATCCCTTCCTCCTTGTCACCCCTCAGGTCAGAATTTCTTGGAGCTCCGACCCCTCAAGCACCTCCCGATCCAAGAGGAGCTTGGCCAGCCGATGCAGGGTCTCCTGTTTCTCCCAAAGGATCGTCCGAGCCCTCTCGCACGCCTCCTCGAGCAGCATCTTCACCTCTCGGTCAATGGCGCGGGCGGTCTCTTCGGCATATTCGCGGGTGGTGGGGACACTCTCTGGCAGAAAGAGGGGACGCCGTTTTTGCTCGAACGAGACAGGGCCCAGCTTTTCACTCATTCCATATTCGGCCACCATTCGCCGGGCCATATCCGTCGCCTTGAGGAGATCATCCTGGGCCCCTGTGGAGCTTTCTTGAAATATGAGCTCCTCGGCACATCGCCCCCCTAAGAGGACGGACAGGCGGTCCAGCAGTTCAGAGCGGGTCAACAGATACCGATCTTCGGTCGGAAGCTGGAGGGTATAGCCTAAGGCGGCGATCCCCCGCGGAATGATGGAGATCTTATGGACCGGGTCAGCGTGCGGGAGGGTGGCCGCCACCAGGGCGTGGCCCGACTCGTGGTACGCAACGATCTCCTTCTCCTTGGCGCTGATCACCCGGGCCTTCTTCTGCAGTCCGGCTAGGACGCGGTCGATGGCCTCCTCGAGGTCGTCCATCTCGACATCGGCCTTGCCCCGCCTGGCAGCCAAGAGCGCCGCTTCGTTCATGACGTTCGCCAAATCCGCCCCGGCAAAACCGGGCGTCCTGGCTGCGATGATCCTGAGGTTCACCGTAGGCGAGAGCTTCACGTCTCTTGCATGAACTTTCAGGATGGCCTCGCGCCCAACGACGTCAGGTCGGTCCACCAGGATCTGTCGGTCAAACCGACCGGGCCGCAGCAGTGCAGGATCGAGAATCTCGGGCCGGTTGGTGGCCGCCATAATGATGACCCCCTTCCGGGGATCGAAGCCGTCCATTTCGGATAAGAGCTGGTTCAGGGTCTGCTCGCGCTCGTCGTGGCTCACCTGAGGGCTCATCCCCCTGGCCTTCCCAAGAGCATCCAGTTCGTCAATGAAGACGATGCAAGGCGCCCGGGCCACAGCCTGCTGGAAAAGGTCCCGCACGCGAGCCGCCCCCACTCCGACAAACATCTCCACGAACTCAGAGCCGGAGATGGAAAAGAAGGGGACTTTTGCCTCCCCCGCCACTGCCCTTGCTAACAGCGTCTTTCCGGTCCCAGGCGGGCCCACGAGGAGGACCCCCTTGGGGATCTTTCCCCCCAGGATCTGGAATTTTTGGGGGTGCCGCAGAAACTCGACGACCTCCTCGAGTTCCTCCTTGGCCTCCTCGACCCCAGCCACATCGTCAAAGGTCGTCTTGACCTGGTCCTGGGCGTAAAGCTTTGCCTTGCTCTGGCCCACGGAAAGGAGCCCATGGGGCGGTCCCACCCGTTGGTACAGAAACCTGAGGAGGAACACCACAAGAACCAGGGGGACGACCCAAATGAGGAGATTCCCGATCCAAGATGTCTCGGGGACTCCGACGAAGCGGATGTGATGTTCCTGCAGATCCTTCACCAGGTTTGGGTCCTCCACCCGGAACGTGTAGAAGGCTTTTCCCTCTGCCACCGGCTTTCCGCGTTCGATGATCGTCCCCTGGATGGTTCGGGAGGAGATCTTGAGATCCTCCACGTTCTCCTCTGCCACCAGCCGTTTGAACTCGCTATAAGGAATATGCTCACCCTGCCGTTCGAGCAGCAGACTATGCGCGATGAGGAGGGCCAGGAGTGGGATAAGGAAGAGCCACAGGGGAAACAAAGCAGGCTTATTCATCTCTGACCTCTTCTCCGGCGGACACGAAACCTCACCATCGATCCCTTCCGGCACTCACGCCAAGGGGCAACACCCTCACCGGTTCAGACATCACTGAACACAGATCGGCGCCGCGAGGTTGGTCTACACGGGCTCGGAGAACTTGAGCGTGGTCGGCTTGACCAGCCGGTCAAAGTCGGCGAAATCCAACTTCATCACCTCGGTGTGAGTCCCGGCGTTGAACGCGATCTCTATGTTATCGGTCAGGCTCTGGGCCACCAGCACTGGCAGCCCGTACAGGTTGCCAAACGGCGGCATCGCCCCGGTCTCGCAATCGGGGAAGACCTCTTTAAATTCCGCCTCGGTGGCTAGCTCCACATTCGCTGCGCCCGCCGCTTTCTTGAGCAGGTGCAGATCGATCTTGTGCGCGGCGGGCAGAACCACCATGGTCATTCGGCTGTCCATCTTGACTATGACCGTCTTGGCCAGCGCCTTGCCCGGGATATGTGTTGCCGCAGCGATCTCCTGTGCCGTGTAGGCTGAGGAATGGCTCATGGTGGTGTAACGCACCTTATGTTCATCCAAAAATTCCTTCAGTCTCTTCACTGGCATGGCCCACCTCCTTCGCCTCTGCTTCATCCGCAGCGATACAACCGCGGACACCGCATAGTTTTTCAAGTGTCTCCACCTATGAAAATAGGCATTTTCAGTACTCTCTCAAGAGCAAAAGGTATACCGTCCTCCCATACACCCCATGTGCACTGGAATCAGGGGGCTAACTCACAGGAACTGAAAGGTTTTTTGGCCATGGACCCACGGGGGGGGACGACACCAATATACGCACAAGGCCATAAACTGGGACAGGGCTGCCTCAGCCGGAGGGTGCAGGCGGGACGTAACCTCCCGTCGTATGGAAGGGATTCCTTCTGAGACCCAAGTGCCCCGGGTCCCAGCACTGCCTCATTTTGCGGGGATAAACATGCCGAGGCATTACGGGGACTGGAGAAAAAATCCGGCTCCGATCTGACGGGCAATCTGACCGGGCCAACCGATCGAGACAGCTTTCCTTACGAAGGAGACGGGGACCCTCCGGAGAGTGTAGTCCAATGAAACCGGAGGCAGGCCATCAATGAGGCAACGGCAGAAATCTGGGACAAATGGGTCTCAGCGGACAACCCTCATTTTTCGTGAGGTTACGTTGATATCGGAATCCATGCTGCGGCATCCCTGCCCCGCCAGGGAGCTTCTGCTTTTCGCCTGGCTGCCTTGCCTTGGAGTCCAAGTCCAAGACATGCTTTATTTCTTAATGAGTTAGCGAATTCATGTTGCCAATCAGATCACCGCTGGCAAACCGGCACTCCTCTTGCTCCTGACCTACGTCAGGTCGGGGCAGTCTATTTGGTCATCCTCTGATGTGCTCTCGTAGCGCAGGCGACGGCGAGGAAACACATGCAACCCCGTCTCGTGCCTTCCTTCCGTTGCCGGATTGACCCAGTCCATTTTCTGTCGCTTGGCTCAAAAGATGCATGGCCGACCACTTAAAAACCCTTTGATTCATCCTGGCTTAGCCACAGAATCAAAAAGATTCTGATGAGAAAAATGGAGGGGCTGATGACTAGATCGAAGGAAACGATTGATGGAAACGAGGCAGTAGCGCACGTAGCCCACCTGGTTAATGACGTCATCGCCATCTACCCCATCACGCCCTCATCCCCAATGGGCGAGTGGGCGGACCAATGGTCCGCAGAGGGGAGATTCAACATTTGGGGGACCGTCCCCTTAGTCATCGAAATGCAGAGCGAGGGCGGCGCAGCCGGCGCGGTGCACGGCGCGCTTCAGGCCGGTTCGCTGACGACGACGTTCACCGCGTCCCAGGGCTTGCTCTTGATGATTCCGAACATGTACAAGATCGCCGGGGAACTCACTTCCACCGTGTTCCACGTGGCCTCCCGTTCCGTCGCGGCCCAGGCCCTCTCCATTTTCGGTGATCACAGCGATGTCATGGCCACCCGGGCCACCGGGTTTGCCTTACTGGCGTCCAATTCAGTCCAAGAGGCAATGGATTTTACGCTGATCGCGCAGGCCGCCACGCTGGAATCTCGTGTCCCGTTCCTCCATTTCTTTGACGGCTTCCGTTCATCTCACGAAGTGATGAAGGTCGAGCTCCTTGCCACGGAAGACGCCCGTGCCATGATTGATGATGCCTTAGTACGGGCCCATCGCGACCGGGCACTCTCCCCGGATCGGCCGTTTGTCCGCGGCACGGCGCAGAACCCGGACGTGTTCTTCCAGGCTCGTGAGACGGTCAATCCGTACTATCTGGCCTGCCCGACCATCGTGCAGAACGCCATGGACAAATTCGCCCGCATCGTCGGACGGCAATACCACCTGTACGACTATGTCGGCGCGCCAGATGCGGACCGCGTGGTGGTATTGATGGGCTCCGGAGCCGAGGCGGCCCAAGAGGTCGTGGAATATCTCGTGGCTCAGGGCGAAAAGGTCGGTGTCCTGAAGGTTCGTCTGTACCGCCCCTTCTCGGTGGAGTCTTTCGTCGCCGCGCTGCCTTCCACGGTCCGGATCATCGCCGCGCTCGATCGGACCAAGGAGCCGGGTAGCGCGGGCGAGCCCCTGTACCTCGATGTGGTGGCGGCAGTCAACGAAGCGATGGCTCACGGCGAGGCGCCGTTCCAATCGTTGCCTCGGGTCATCGGCGGGCGATACGGGCTCTCTTCCAAAGAGTTTTCTCCTGCCATGGTTAAGGGTGTCTTCGACGAGATGGCGAAGACAAAGCCTAAGAACCACTTCACCGTTGGCATCCATGACGACGTGACCCACACGAGCGTGGATTACGACCCAACCTTCTCCACCGAGGAGCCTGACACCGTGCGGGCCCTCTTTTACGGNNAGACCGACTACCACGCCCAGGGCTACTTCGTCTTCGATTCGAAGAAGGCTGGGTCGGTCACCATCTCGCACCTGCGCTTTGGCCCCAAGCCGATTCGCTCCACGTACCTCATCGACCGGGCGAGCTTCGTCGCCTGTCACCAGTTCTCGTTTCTGGACCGCTTCAACGTGCTTAAGGCGGCCGAGCCCGGCGCTACCTTCCTCCTGAACAGTCCCTACGGGCCAGAGGAAGTCTGGGATCACCTCCCCCGCGCCGTCCAAGAACAGATTATCGACAAGAAGTTACGTTTCTTCGTCATTGACGGCTTCAAAGTGGCCCGGGACGTCGGCATGGGAGGGCGCATCAACACGGTCATGCAACCCTGTTTCTTTGCCCTGAGCGGTGTGCTCCCGCGTGAAGAAGCCATCGCCGCGATCAAACGCTCCATAGAAACCACCTACGCCAAGCGGGGCGATGCCGTCGTGCGGAAAAACATTGCCGCGGTCGACAGTGCCTTGAACCATCTGCACGAAGTCCAGGTGCCGAATCAAGTAACCAGTGCCTTCGATATGCGTCCGCCGGCCCCGCCGGAGGCGCCCGAGTTCGTCCGGAAGGTCACCGCCACCATGCTTGCACGGGAAGGGGATGCCCTGCCGGTCAGCGCCCTGCCAGCTGACGGGACGTATCCGAGTGGAACGACCCAATGGGAAAAAAGCAATCTCGCGTTGGAGATTCCGGTGTGGGATGCGGACTTGTGCATCCAGTGCGGCAAATGCGTGCTGGTCTGCCCTCACTCGGTCATCCGCGCCAAGGTGTACGATCCCAAGCTGCTGGCCAATGCGCCCGCCCCCTTCAAGTCTGCGCCGGCGCGCTGGCGCGAGTTCGGAGACCTGCACTACACGTTGCAGGTTGCGCCGGAAGATTGCACCGGCTGCACCCTTTGCGTGGAGGTGTGCCCGGTCAAGAACAAGACCGAGGTGCGTCTCAAAGCCATCAACATGATGCCGCAGCCCCCAATCCGCGACGAGGAGGCCCAGAACTGGAACTTCTTCCTCACCCTCCCCGAGATGGACCGAGGGGTGCTGAGCCTGTCCCAGGTGAAAGACACTCAGTTACTCGAGCCGCTGTTCGAATTCTCGGGCGCCTGCGCAGGCTGTGGCGAAACGCCCTACCTCAAGCTGATGAGCCAACTCTTCGGTGACCGTGCCATGGTTGCCAACGCCACCGGCTGTTCTTCAATCTTTGGAGGCAATCTGCCAACCACGCCGTGGACGTTCAACCGCGACGGACGCGGACCCGCGTGGTCCAATTCCTTGTTCGAAGACAACGCCGAGTTCGGCCTGGGCATGCGGCTGGCCCTGGATAAGCAGACGGAATACGCCCATGAGTTGCTCACCCGGCTCTCGGGACAAGTTGGCGACGACCTCGCTCGGGGGCTCCTCAACGCCAATCAAACCACCGAGACCGGCATCCAAGAGCAACGCGAGCGCGTAAAGCAGCTCAAAGAGCGGCTGCGCGGCATCAACACGCCTGAGGCGCGTGATCTGCTCAGCCTCGCCGATGTGTTGGTCAAGAAGAGCGTCTGGATCGCCGGAGGCGATGGGTGGGCGTACGATATTGGCTTCGGGGGACTGGACCATGTGCTGGCATCAGGACGCAACGTCAACGTCCTGGTGCTCGATACCGAGGTCTACTCCAACACCGGTGGCCAGGCGTCCAAAGCGACACCCCGCGCGGCGGTGGCCAAGTTTGCCGCCGCGGGCAAGCCCGTGCCTAAAAAGGACCTGGCGATGATTGCCATGACCTACGGCAATATCTACGTGGCGCGCGTCGCGATGGGGAGTAGCGATACCCAGACGGTGAAGGCTTTCCTGGAAGCTGAAGCGTATGACGGGCCATCCCTCATCGTTGCCTACTGCCACTGCATCGCCCACGGCTACGATATGGCCCACGGGTTGGAGCAGCAAAAAGCCGCCGTCCTGTCCGGATACTGGCCCTTGTTCCGTTACAACCCCGACCTCGTCAAGCAAGGCAAGAATCCGCTCCAGCTCGACTCCAAGGCGCCCACCCTGCCCTTGGAGAAATACATCTACAACGAAACCCGCTACACGATGTTGGCCCGTAGCAAACCCGACCAGGCGCGGTGGTTGCTGGAAAACGCGCAGGAGGACGTGCGGATGCGCTGGCGGCTCTATGAGCACTGGGCACGCATGCAGGTGAATGGCAAGACCAAGGAGGACCGCAATGACTGATCTCTCTACGAGCTACCTCGGTCTTACCTTGAAGAACCCGTTGGTGGCCTCTGCCTCGCCCCTGTCCGAGGACATCGACAACATCCGGCGGATGGAGGATGCAGGTGCCGCGGCCGTGGTGCTGCATTCCCTGTTCGAGGAGCAGATCACTTTGGAAAGCCATGACCTGGATTTCCATCTCACCCACGGCACTGACTCCTTCGCCGAGGCACTGAGTTACTTCCCGGATATGACCGACTACAATCTAGGGCCCGAAGGCTACCTGGACCACGTTCGTCGGGCCAAAGCCGCCGTGGACATTCCCATCATTGGCAGCCTCAACGGTATCTCAACCGGCGGTTGGATTACGTACGCTCAGAAGATCGAGCAGGCCGGCGCTGACGCCCTCGAGCTGAATGTTTACTTCATTCCCACCGACCCGGAGATGACAGGGACCGAGATCGAGCAGATGTATTGCGACCTCGTCCACGACGTGAAGGCCAGTGTCCGCATCCCTGTGGCTGTCAAAATCGGCCACGCCTTCAGCGCCATTGCCAATATGGCGCGGCGTCTCGACCAGGTGGCTGCCGACGCGATCGTGTTTTTCAACCGCTTCTACCAGCCAGACTTCGACCTAGAACATCTCGAGGTCGTGCCCAGCTTGACCTTGAGCAGTTCCTACGAACTGCTTCTCCGGATCCACTGGGTGGCGATTTTGTATGGACACCTCCGCGCCGACCTCGCGGTGACTGGCGGGGTACACACGGCTCACGATGTNNTTCGAGCGGATTTGGCGGTCACCGGCGGTGTGCACACGGCACAGGATGTGCTGAAGAGCATGATGGCCGGGGCGCGGGTGGCGATGATGACCTCCGCGCTGCTCAAACGTGGCATCGAGCACCTGACGACACTCGAGCGCGATCTCGTAGCCTGGATGGAGGATCACGAATACGAGTCTATCCGCCAGATGCAAGGGAGCATGAGCCATCGGTCGGTGGCTGAGCCCGCCGCTTTCAAGCGGGCCAACTATATGCGCGTGCTCCGCTCTTACTCTCTTCGCATGTCGGCTCTCTGACAAACCCCTCAAGCCGGCACGGTGACCACCGTGGGCATACATCACGGGCGAGCGGTCGACCCGGCAGCGGATGCATTGAGGGGGAATCGTTCTTACAAGTAATGGCCGAGCACATCGTCGCGGCGGGGGATGGCCTGGCGCAGCCGCTTGCCGACCTCGGTATACTCTCGCTCCATCGCGTCGCTGACGGAGGGAAGCGTCTCCTGAAGGGCGGCGAGAAAGTCCCCCTGGGTGACCGTCTTCGCCTCCACGTCCCCGCGGAGGGCTAGCTGGGCAGCCTTCATGCAGAGGGATGCCAAGTCGGCTCCGGTGTACCGGTCGGTTCGACGAACGAGGTCCTCCAGGTCCACGTCTCCTGCCAGCGGCATGCGGCGGGTATGGACGGACAGGATCTCGCGCCGACACTGGGCATCCGGCACCGGCACATACACGAGCGCATCAAAGCGCCCGGGCCGCAGCAGCGCCGGGTCGATGAGATCGGGCCGGTTGGTGGCCCCCAGGATGACCACGCCACGCAGCTCCTCCAGCCCGTCGAGTTCCGACAGAAGCTGGTTCACAATCCGCTCGGTGACATGTGGCTCTCCCACGGCCATCCCGCGCCGGGGTACGAGAGCATCGACTTCGTCGAAGAATACGATGGCGGGAGCCACCTGGCGGGCTTTGGCAAAAAACTCCCTGATGCGCTGCTCTGACTCGCCGTACCACTTCGAGAGGAGGTCACTCCCCTTGGCCAGCATGAAGTTGGCTTGCGCCTCATTGGCGACCGCCTTGGCCAGCAGAGTCTTCCCGGTGCCCGGAGGACCGTACAGGAGGACCCCCTTGGGGGGCCTGATCCCCAGACGTTCGAAGGCCTGGGGATAGGTGAGGGGCAGCTCCACGGTTTCGCGCAGGGTTCGTTTGACCTGGGCCAAACCACCGATGTCCGCCCAAGTCACCCGGGGAACCTCGATCAGGAGCTCGCGCAGGGCCGACGGGCGGATACGGCGGAGGGCCTGGCTGAAATCCTCGTGGGCCACCACCAAGCGTTCTAGAATTTCGCGGGGAAAGGTCTCCATAGTCAGGTCCAGCTCTGGGAGGACTCGCCGGAGGGCGTTCAGGGCGGCCTCCCGGCAGATGGCAGCGAGGTCCGACCCGACGCAGCCGTGAGTGAGGTCCGCCACCCAGTCCACATTCACATCGGCGGCTAGCGGCATGGCCCGCGTGTGGATAGTCAGGATCTCGCGCCTGCCGTTCCGATCCGGCACCCGCAGTTCGATCTCCCGGTCGAACCGGCCAGGGCGGCGTAGCGCCAGGTCAACGGCAGCCACCCGGTTCGTGGCTCCCATGACGATGACGTTGCCCCGCGGCGTCAGGCCATCCATCAAGGTGAGGAGCTGAGCCACCACGCGGCGCTCCACCTCGCCCGTCACCGCTTCGCGCTTCGGCGCGATCGAGTCGAGCTCGTCGATAAAGATGATGGCAGGTGGGTTCTCTTGCCCTTCCTGAAAAATGGCTCGAAGGCGCTCCTCCGACTCGCCGTAGAATCGCCCCATGATCTCGGGCCCGTTGATGGAGGCAAAGTGCGCCTTAGCCTCGTTGGCCAGTGCTTGGGCCAGCAAGGTTTTCCCCGTCCCCGGGGGGCCGTGGATAAGGACCCCTTTGGGGGGAGTGATACCTAGGCGATCAAAAAGCTCTGGATGCTTCAGGGGGAGCTCGACGACCTCGCGAATCTCGCCGATCACGTCGCCGAGCCCGCCGATGTCGTCGTAGGTGACGTCCGGGACCCTTGCCTCCTTGGCCTCCACGTACTCGGGAAGAAGCTCGACCTCGGTCTGGGCAACGATGCGAACGACGCCAGCTGGCACAGTGCTGGCTACAATCAACCGCACCTCGCCCAGTCCAACCGCCAAAGATCCTAAGAGACCCCGAAACAACTCTTCCGGATACATTCCAGGGGGGATCATCTCACGAGAGCGCAAGGCCGTTCCGGCCGAGATCAGGTCACCTTTCACCACAGGACGGTAGACGAGCGCCTGGCGAAGAGCCTCGCCGGGTGCGATTATGCGGATACCCTTCCGCGCGGGGGCCAGCGTGACTTTCTGGGCATCCCGCCAGGCTGCCTTCCGGACGTGCACGTAATCCCCGATGCTGGCACGGGCGTTCGTACGGATCACCCCATCCATCCGGATCACATCCAAACCCTGGTCGACCGAGTGGGCCGG
>JABAOF010007379.1_pt1 | contig 37746 bp, 39 predicted proteins | sample 7062171 | NCBI WGS metagenome assembly JABAOF01 (sample SAMN14538628, study PRJNA623070) | marine sediment metagenome | biome: marine biome [ENVO:00000428]; feature: marine pelagic biome [ENVO:01000023]; material: deep marine sediment [ENVO:00002113] | place: India: Gulf of Khambhat ...
GAGTAGGTAGCTGCCGTATTTATCTTAAAGCCGGCTTAGATAATACTAAGCTGGCTTTTTTTATGCTGTAAAACTAAAAAATTAGATAAGTTATAAATAGGTAAAACACCATTTCTCAAGTCTTTGATTACACCATTGAATCCTTAAAAAACACGGATCAATCTTTTTGTACATTCACCTTTTTCTTCTAAAAAATGCCTTCATTAAAAAAGCAGCTTCATCTGCCAATACACCTTGTGTAAGGGTGGTTTTGGGATGAAAAGGATATTGTTGAGGAAAGTACCGGCTATAACCATTTTTTTCGTCGGCTGCGCCATATACAATCCGCCCAATTTTACTCCAATACAAAGCACCGGCACACATCAGGCAAGGCTCTAAGGTAACATACAGTGTGGCTTCCGGTAAATACTTCGAACCCAATGCGCCAAATGCCGTTGTTAATGCAATAATTTCTGCATGTGCTGTGGCATCTTTCAATAACTCCACCTGGTTATATCCACGTGCTATAATTTCATTGTGCTGTACAATAATGGCCCCAACAGGCACTTCATCTGCATCAAAGGCTAATTCAGCCTGCTCTAATGCCTTTCGCATATAATAAGCATCATCTTTTAATATATCCATAAAAAAAATTGAATGATACCATTGTTTTGTTATTTCCCAAATGCAAAGTAGCGTATAAAAAAACAAACCCTCGTAAAAGGGTTTGAAGTAATACAATGACTGATTTAATGGTTTAAGGTAATTGTCTGATTTGAATATTTCTAAACCAAACATCATTTCCGTGATCCTGTAGGGCAATATGGCCTTTTTTAAACATCCCAAAGCCCGGCATGTTTTTAAATTTGCTATGGGCAATCATGTCTTGCCAGTTATTGTCCCATAAGGTTGTTTTTACTACAACTGTACCATTTAAAATAAGTTGTAATGTACTGTGGTTGGCAATAATTTCTGCTTTATCCCATTCACCAACGGGTTTAACCGTTTCTTTACTACAGGCAATTAAGTCATACAAATCGCCGGCACGATGTTTATGAATTTTGCCATCGGGGTGGCCATCATTATCTAAAACCTGCATTTCTAATCCCGTATTCCATGTTTCGTTGTATTTGGCCGGATTGTCTTGAACAAAAAATAAAATACCGCTGTTGCCATCTTTCGATATTTTCCACTCAGCTTTAAAATCGAAATTAGTAAAGGCTTTATTGGTAACCAAATCGCCACCACCTTCTGTTTGATAGCTTTTTTTATCGGCAGCATTTAAATGAATTGCCCCATCCTCAATTTTCCAGGCATTACCTACAGTGGTTTTGCCATAACTATGCCAACCGTTAAAGGTTTTGCCATCAAATAAAGACACCCATCCATGTTGAGCATTTAGGATGGGTATCTCAAAAGTTTTCTTTGTAAACGCAAAAGAAACAAACAATGCGCTCATGATAATCAGCGCCGCAGTTAATTTTTTTGGTAGCATATAATATATTTTAAATGATGAATTGCTTATCGGCATATCGGCACTGCACATTTCTTTATACGTCAATACAAATACGTTATTATTATTTTTTCAATAACAAAATATATTTAACCATTTGTTCTGCATCGGCAACAGATAAATTAGGATGTGGTGTCATAGGTACCTGGCCCCAAACACCTGACCCACCTTTAATAATTTTTGCGGCCAGCATAGGTATATCTTTATCGGTATATTTATTGGCAACATCGCGGTAAGCAGGGCCAATTAATTTTTCGTCTACTTTATGGCAGGTTAAACAATCATTTTTTGCTATCAGTGCCAAGCCTTTTTTATAATCTGGATTGTCTGATAAATCGGTTGATGCAGTTGCGGGTGCAGGTGAAGCTGCTTCAGTTTGTGGGGTAGAAGTGCTTGCAGCGGCTGACTGATCGCCACTATTCTGATTGCTGTTTCCACAGGCATAGGCCAGAAAAGCCATGCTGATTACGATTGACATTTTTTTCATAAAAAATAAATTTTTTAAATAATGGTGCAAAGTTATTTCAATCCCAATACCGAACGGTTAAAATCTTCTGAAGCAGCAGTGCCTGCAAAATCATCAAATGCTTTTTCGGTAACATGAATAATATGGTTACTGATAAAAGGAGCTCCTTCTTTGGCACCATCTGTTGCGTTTTTAATACAACATTCCCATTCTAATACTGCCCATCCTTTATAATCGTAAGTAGCTAATTTGCTGAAAATAGCTTTGAAATTTACCTGCCCATCGCCCAGCGAGCGGAACCTGCCGGCACGGTTTACCCAATTCTGAAAGCCGCCATAAACCCCTTGTTTACCGGTTGGGTTAAATTCTGCATCTTTTACATGAAAAGCACGGATGCGTTCATGGTAATAATCAATATAGGTTAAATAATCTAAGCATTGCAGTAACAAATGAGATGGGTCGTATAACAAACAGGCTCTTCGGTGTTGCTCCACTGCATCCAAAAACATTTCATAACTAACTCCATCATGCAAATCTTCGCCAGGGTGTATTTCATAACAAACATCTACATCACATTCATCAAAATAACGCAAAATAGGCAACCAACGGTTAGCTAGTTCTGTAAAGGCAGTTTCTACCAATCCGGCAGGCCGTTGTGGCCAGGGATACATCATGGGCCAAGCCAATGCACCACTAAAAGTAGCATGGGCACTCAATCCTAAATGTTGCGATGCTTTAGCAGCATAGCGCAGTTGCTGGGCTGCCCATTCGGTACGTGCCTTGCTGTTGCCATGCACTTCGGCAGGCGCAAAGCTATCAAACAAAGCATCATAAGCAGGATGCACGGCCATTAGCTGCCCTTGTAAATGGGTAGACAGTTCGGTAATTGCCAGGCCATAACTATTTACCAATCCCTTCAATTCATCGGCATAGGTTTTACTTTCGGCGGCTAATTGTAAATTAAAACAACGGGTATCCCAGGTAGGTATTTGAATGCCTTTGTAGCCCAAACCCGCGGCCCACTCGCAAATAGCAGGCAGGCTGTTAAAGGGGGCATTGTTACCCATAAACTGTGCTAAAAAAATACCTGGACCTTTTATTGTTTGCATAGTCAATTATTTTTTGTTATCAGCAATAGCACAAGCATTTGGCTGTTGTTGCGTCGCACACTTGTACGTTCAGTAATGCTATTCGTCAATGCTACTCCGTAAATAGCGTCCATTTTTCTGATGAATGTGCAGAGGCTATCACACTGTCAATAAATGCCATACCACGTACGCCTTCCGCTACCGAAGGAAAGTCAAGCATTTCGGCAGTAGGTTTTTCGCCCTGTTGTTCAGCTAAAAGGGTAAGGGCAAAGTTTCGGTAAATATTACCAAATGCTTCTAAATAACCTTCCGGATGACCGCCCGGCGTGCGGCAATTGTGTGTGGCAAAAGTAGAGAGGCGGTCGGCATAATTACTGCCTGCTCTCAGTATTTGTGTAGGCGCATCTAACCATTTTACCCATAAAGTATTGGGCTCTTGTTGCGCCCATTCAATGCCACCTTTTTCGCCGTAAACCCTTATTTTCAGTGCATTTTCTTCGCCGGCAGCTACTTGCGATGCCATTAAAACACCTGCAGCACCGTTGTTAAATTTCAACAATACATTGCCATCATCATCCAATGCCCTGCCTTCCACCATTACATTCAAATCGGCACACAAATGCGTAATTTTTAAACCGGTAATATATTCGGCTAAGTGAGCTGCATGGGTTCCAATATCGCCCATAGCACCACTTTTACCACTTTTTTTAGGATCAGTACGCCAAGCCGCCTGCGCATTGCCTTCGCGTTCAGATAATTTGCTGAGCCATCCCTGCGGATACTCTACCCAAACTTTTCTGATTTTACCTAAAGTATTTGCCTGAATCATAGCTTTTGCCTGCTTTACCATGGGGTAGCCGGAATATGTATGTGTTAAACACAAATGTAGTCCCGTTGCTTCCAGTGTTCTTTTCAATTGTTTGGCTTCCTCCAATGAAAAAGTAATGGGTTTTTCAATTACTACATGAAAGCCCAAATCCAATGCCATCATGGCCGGGGCAAAATGAGCAAAGTTGGGTGTAACAATGGTAACAAAATCTATTCGTTTATCGGCAGGCATTTTACTTTCAGCTTGCAACATTTCATCGTAGGTTAAATAGGTTCTTTCTTTGGGTAAAAAAAGCATTTCACCTGATTGAATGGCTGTTTCAGGATGAATGCTCAATGCACCGCAACTCAATTCAATCAGGCCATCCATATTGGCTGCAATACGATGAATGGCGCCAATAAAGGCATCTTTGCCGCCGCCAATCATTCCCATACGTAATTTTCTTTTCATGGTTCTAACAGTTTTGGAATAATAAAAAAAGAGCCGTTATTAGCTAAGCAATCGTGTATCATTTTTAATAAAACAGATAACTGATAACTGTAGGCAATGCAATAAGGCTGATTAGTTGAAAGGCTTTGTTAAAGCTTACATTCATTTCAACACCATCAAATGTAAGCTTTGTGTATTATAAATAAACAGATTTGCAAAGCGTTAAAAAAGAATTGATTTTTATCAAAATCTCCTGCAAATGCTGCTGGTTAAAAAATTACTTTTACATTTAACCTTCAAACGATTTATCCCTAACGATTGATTATGCAAGCCAACATTCAAAAAAACAAGTTATTTGTTGCCAGTTGTTTAGCCTTATTGGTAACCTCGCTTTCCTTCGGTATCAGGGCAGGAATATTAGACACCTTGGGTACACAGTTTCAATTGAATAAAGCAGAGTTGGGTGCTATTGCAGCTACTGCTTTTTGGGGATTTCCGCTGGCCATTATTTTTGGCGGTATCGTGGTAGATATCATTGGTATGAAGCGGTTATTGATTCTAGCATTTGTATTTCATTTAGCAGGTATTATTTTAACCATTTATGCCGGAAAATTTGGTAGCCCCTATGCTGCTTTATTTATTTCTACTTTATTAATTGGGCTGGCTAATGGCACGGTTGAGGCTGCTTGTAATCCCTTAATTACATCTTTGTATCCGGATAATAAAACCACCAAATTAAACCACTTTCATTTGTGGTTTCCGGGTGGTATTGTAATTGGTACACTATTGGTGTTTTTATTAGATAAAATAGGAATTGGCTGGCAAATTCAAGTAGGATTAATGATTATACCTACTTTAATATATGGGTATCTGTTCAGTAAATTACAATTTCCTGTAACAGAAAGGGTTGCAAAAGGTGTAAGTACTGCAAAAATGTACCGCTCTTTATTGAACCCCTTATTCATTATCATGATTATTTTAATGTTTGGCACAGCCATTACTGAGTTGTTTACAGGACAATGGATTGATGTTTTGTTAAAAAATGTAAGCGATAATGCCATTCTGTTATTAACCATTGAAACCGGTGTAATGGTGGTGGGCCGTGGTTTTGCAGGACCGGTGGTACATCGTTTATCACCTGCAGGTGTGCTATTATTCTCGGCCATATTTTCAGCCTTGGGTTTGTATATACTAGGACATACAACCGGTAATTTATTGTTTTTGGGTGCATTGGTATTTGGTTTAGGCGTTTGTTATTTCTGGCCTACCATGTTGGGTTTTGTTTCTGAAAATTTACCCGAAACCGGCGCTGTAGGGCTTAATTTAATGGGCGGTGCAGGTATGTTTGCAGTTTCGGTATACACCATTTTTATGGGTAGCCATTACGACAATTTACTGGCTGCGCAATTACCGGTAAATGCCGATATTAAAGCGTTTATGGAAGCGCCTCCCGGTTCAGATATGGCCAATCAGTTAATTGAAGCCAAAAAAGCAGCCGGCCCGGCTATTATTAATACCACTTTTGTAATTCCTATTATTTTAATTGTGGCATTTACCGCATTGTTTTTCTATAAAAAAAAATCAAAAAATAAAACAATGGTCGTTGCACAATCATAGCAGCACTTCTCAATTTTTCCTTATCCTTTTAAAATAGCAGCATGTATAACAGGCGCAAAGCAATTCAAACATTATTTACCGGAACAGCAACGGCTGCCGCTGCTCCCTTTTTATTGAAAATGAAGCAATCTGGTGTGGCGTTTGAGCCCGAAACTTCAGCTTTAAAAGGCAATATCAATCATGCAGTATGCAGGTGGACGTATCAATATTTACCTTTAGAAAGCTTGTGTTCCACCGCAAAACAAATTGGCATAAAAGGCATTGATTTGGTGGGACCTTCTGATTGGCCGGTTTTAAAAAAATATGGCCTTAATTCTTCTATGTGCAATGGCGCCGAATTAAACCTTACCGATGGTTGGGCTGATACCAAATTTCATGCAGCATTAATCCCACGTTATAAAGAACACATTGCATTAGTTGGACAAGCAGGTTACAAAAATTTGATTTGTTTTAGCGGTAGTAGAAGAGGTATGGATGATGAAACAGGCTGGAACAATTGTGTACAGGGATTGAAACAAATTATGGGCGATGCAGAGAAAAATAATGTGACCATTGTAATGGAATTGCTCAATAGTAAAATAGACCATAAAGATTATATGTGCGACCACACCAAATGGGGAGTAGAACTGTGTAAACGTATTGGGTCTCCTAATTTTAAATTGTTGTACGATATCTATCACATGCAGATAGATGAAGGCGATGTGATAAGAACCATTCAGGAGTATCACCCTTACATTGCACACTACCATACCGGTGGCGTTCCCGGCAGACACGAAATTAATGACACACAGGAATTGTATTACCCCGCAATAATGAAAGCCATTGTAGCAACAGGGTTTAACGATTTTGTAGCACAGGAGTTTATACCAACAGGCAATGATAAAATTGAATCATTGAAAAAAGCCATTGCTATTTGCGATGTGTAAGCTTTTGTATAAAGTATTGATAAAAATGAACAACGGTTGATGCAAAGTATAAAAAAGAAATAGCTTTAATAGTGCTTGTTTTTGAAATTAAAATAATTTTTCACATTATAATTTATACATTTTTTTATGGCAGATAACTATTTTGATGCAATTGTAATTGGTTCGGGTATTAGTGGCGGATGGGCTGCTAAAGAATTAACCGAGAAGGGTTTAAAAGTGTTGATGTTAGAACGTGGTCAAAACATTGAGCACATTAAAGATTATGTAAACGCAAATAAAGATCCTTGGGAGTTTCCACACCGGGGAAGACCCACACAGCAAATGATTAAAGACCATCCCGTTTTAAAACGCGATTATGTATTGAATGAATTTAATGTAGACTGGTGGGTAAATGAACAGGAATCTCCTTATACTGAAGTAAAACGTTTTGATTGGTTTAGAGGTTATCATGTAGGTGGCCGTTCTTTATTATGGGGCCGACAAAGCTATCGCTGGAGCGATTTTGATTATGAAGCTAATGCTAAAGATGGTATTGCCATTGATTGGCCGGTACGTTACAAAGAAATTGCTCCCTGGTACGATTATGTTGAAAAATTTGCCGGTATTAGTGGTAATAGGGATGGATTGGCACAACTACCCGATGGGCAGTTTATGCCGCCTATGGAAATGACTTGTGTGGAAAAAGATGTAGCAGCCCGCTTAAAAGACCATTATAAAGGCGCCCGTAGTATGATTATTGGCCGAACCGCCAATATTACCGTGCCACATGAAGGCCGAACCAATTGCCAATACAGAAATAAATGTTGGCTAGGATGCCCATTTGGTGCTTATTTTAGTACACAGTCGGCTACCTTGCCTGCCGCACAAAAAACCGGTAACCTAACGTTAAGGCCTTGGAGTATTGTTACCAAAATATTGTATGATAAAGACACCAAAAAAGCTACCGGTGTTGAAGTGTTAGATGCGCAGAATAATCAAACCTATGAGTATAAATCTAAAATTGTGTTTCTCAATGCTTCTACGCTAAACAGCGCTTGGGTGCTCATGAATTCAGCAACCGATATATGGCCCGATGGTTTGGGTAGCAGTAGCGGTGAACTGGGTCATAATTTAATGGATCATCATTTGGGAGTAGGTGCTTCCGGAATTGTAGAAGGCTATGAAGATAAATACATTTATGGCAGAAGAGCTAATGGCATTTATATACCCCGTTACAGAAATTTATTTGGTGATAAACGCGATTATTTAAGAGGTTTTGGTTACCAAGGAGGCGGAAGCCGGGAAGGCTGGAGCCGCAATATTCCTGAATTAAGTATTGGTGCTGCATTTAAAGAAGCATTAACCGAGCCTGGTACTTGGACCATGGGCATGGGTGGCTTTGGCGAAATTTTACCTTACCATGAAAACAAAGTAACCCTCGATAAAAACAAGAAAGATAAATGGGGTTTGCCTGTTTTAGCTATTGACTGCGAATTGAAAGAAAATGAATTGAAAATGCGGAAAGATATGCTGAATGATGCAGTGGAAATGTTAGAAGCAGCCGGTGTTAAAAATGTACAAGGATGGGATGGTGATGGTACACCGGGAAGAGGCATCCATGAAATGGGTACTGCCAGAATGGGTAACGATCCTAAAACTTCTGTGTTGAACAAATACAATCAGGTTTGGGATGCGAAAAATGTATTTGTTACCGATGGTTCTTTTATGGTATCTGCAGCTTGCGTAAATCCTTCTTTGTCGTACATGGCATTTACAGCACGTGCTGCCAATTATGCAGTAGAAGAATTGAAAAAAGGAAATATTTAATAATCTGTTGAAGTTATATTTTTCAACTTTTTAAACAGTCATCACATGCCGGGCAATCAACCCAATATCGCAACAAAAGCAACAGAGGCCAATACATATGATGCCATTGTAATTGGCTCAGGTATTAGTGGTGGATGGGCAGCTAAAGAGTTAACTGAAAAAGGATTGAAAACCATTATGCTGGAACGTGGCCGCAATTTTGAGCATATTAAAGATTATAAAACTGCGCAATGGGATCCCTGGGATTTTCCGCATCGCGGAAGGACCACCGAAGCACAACGTAAGGCCTACCCCGTTATACATCGCGGATGGGCAGCTAATGAAGCAGTGATGGATTATTGGGCCAATGAACAGGATTGCCCCTATACCGAAATAAAACCATTTACCTGGTGGCGTTCTTACCAGTTAGGTGGTCGCTCCATATTGTGGGGCCGCCAAAGCTATCGCTGGAGTGATTTTGATTTTGAAGCCAATGCCAAAGACGGTATTGCAATCGATTGGCCGGTACGTTACAAAGAAATTGCCCCCTGGTACGATTATGTTGAAAAATTTGCCGGCATCAGTGGTTCTTTAGAAGGACTTCCGCAATTACCCGATGGGCAATATTTACCTCCTATACCGCTAAACTGTGTAGAAAAAGAAGTGGCTGCCCGTTTAAAAAAACAATACAACAATCAGCGCCATTTATTTATAGGCAGGGTAGCCAATATTACAAAGCCTATTCAAAGCCGCACCAATTGCCAGTTTAGAAATCGTTGTTGGGAAGGATGCCCTTTTGGCGGATACTTTAGTACACAATCATCTACCCTTCCGGCAGCTATAGCAACCGACAAACTAACGGTACGCCCTTTTAGTATTGTTACCCGGATTATTTACGATAAAAATACCCAAAAAGCCACCGGTGTAGAAGTATTAGATGCCGAAACCAATCAAACCTATACCTATTATGCAAAAATTGTATTTCTGAATGCCTCTGCCTTAAATTCGGCATGGGTACTCATGAATTCTGCAACCGATATCTGGCCCGATGGACTGGGCAGCAGTAGCGGCGAATTAGGACACAATATCATGGACCATCATTACAACTGTGGTGCATCGGGGATAATGCCGGGATTTGAAGATGTTTATTATGATGGTGGCAGAAGGCCTACCGGTTTCTATATTCCCCGTTTTGCAAATTTGTTTAATGACAAACGAAACTACCTGCGTGGTTTTGGCTACCAGGGTGGTGCCAGCCGCGAAGGCTGGAGCCGGGAAGTGGCTGAATTAAACATCGGTGCCAATTTTAAAGAGGCATTAACACAACCGGGTACCTGGACTATTGGCGCTACTGCTTTTGGTGAAATTTTACCCTATCATGAAAATAAAATAACCTTAGATCCAAACAAAAAAGACAAATGGGGTTTACCTGTTTTAGCAATGGATGCTGAAATTAAAGACAATGAAAAAGCCATGCGAAAAGATATGGTAAACGAAATGGCACAAATGTTAACAGCAGTTGGTGCTACGCAGGTAACTACCTGGGACAATGGCCATGCCATGGGCCACGGTATACATGAAATGGGTACTGCCCGTATGGGTACCGATCCTAAAACTTCGGTATTAAACAAATACAATCAGGTTTGGGATGCCAAAAATGTTTTTGTTACCGATGGTTCATTTATGGTATCTGCTGCTTGCGTGAATCCCTCATTAACTTATATGGCATTTACGGCAAGGGCAGTGAACCATGCAGTAGATGAGTTGAAGAAAAACAATATATAATAATGGGTTAAAATGTTGCCATAGAAAATAATGATCGAATAATTGTTAAGACAGTGAAAATTAGATTTTTTAATTGAATGAAATAATCAAGTAAATTTCAGATATGCCACAGGATACAGCTCATGTCAATATTAATTCAGGAGGTGTTCAAAAAAACACTTATGATGCCATAGTTATTGGGTCTGGCATCAGTGGTGGATGGGCTGCCAAAGAATTAACCGAAAAAGGATTGAAAACGCTTTTATTAGAAAGAGGCAGAGATGTAGTGCATATTAAAGACTATCCAACAGCTACATTAAATCCCTGGGATTTTACGCACCGGGGTCGCATGCCTTTAAAAGTAACCACTGAAAATCCGGTAGTTGCCCGCTGTTATGCATTTGGGGAAGCTTCGCAACATTTTTTTGTAAAAGATACCGAACACCCTTATGTTCAGGAAAAACCATTTGATTGGATTAGAGGGTATCAGGTAGGTGGAAAAAGTTTATTGTGGGCAAGGCAAACCCAACGTTGGAGCCGATTCGATTTTGAAGGTCCGGAGCGGGATGCTTTTGCCGTTCCCTGGCCTTTTACTTATAATGAAATTGCGCCATGGTATTCGCATGTAGAAAAATTTGCCGGTATCAGTGGTAATAAAGATGGACTGGAAACATTGCCGGATGGAGAGTTTTTGCCACCCTGGGATTTGAACTGTGTGGAGAAAACCATTCAACAGCGCATTATGCAGCAATATAAAAATCGCTATGTAGTGCAAGGCAGGTGTGCGCATTTAACCAAACCCAATCCCATTCATGTGGAACAGGGGCGTACGCAATGCCAGGCCCGTAGTTTGTGTGAGCGTGGTTGTCCGTTTGGCGGTTATTTCAGTTCAAATGCTAGTACCATTCCCTGGGCACAAAAAACAGGTAATCTTACATTAGTGCCCGAAAGTGTTGTTCACTCTATTATTTATGATGAAAAACTACAGAAAGCCACCGGCGTTAGAGTAATTAATGCTGTTACAAAAGAAGCAACGGAATATTATGCCAAAATTATTTTTGTAAATGCATCTACCATCAATACCAATTTAATTTTGTTGAATTCTGTTTCCAATCGTTTTCCAAATGGATTGGGTAACGATAGTGGATTACTGGGCAAATTTATTGCCTTTCACAATTACAGAGGGCACGTTACAGCTTCGTTTGATGGACCGCAGGATAAATATTATTATGGGCGCAGGCCAACACAAGCCATGATGCCTAATTTTAGAAATGTATACCATCAGGAAACTGATTTTTTAAGAGGCTATATGGTGCACTACAGTGCAGGCCGGGCAAGGGCTTCAGCCGATGGTATCGGCGCTGCATTCAAAGATGCCATTACCGAAGCCGGCAACTGGTATGTAAGCATGATGATGCAGGGTGAAACCATTCCCAAAGAAACCAATCACGTACGTTTAAGTACTACTGAAAAAGATGAATGGGGCATTCCACAATTAATTACTTCGGTTGCCTATGATGACAATGATGAAAAATTATTGAAAGATTTTCTAACTCAGGGTAGTGAAATGCTGGCAGCTGCCGGTTGTACCAATATACAAACACACGACAGCAAACAGGCACCCGGATTGGATATTCATGAAATGGGTGGCGTAAGAATGGGTAAAGACCCCAAAACTGCTTTGCTAAATGAATGGAACCAAATGCACCATTGCAAAAATGTGTTTGTTACCGATGGAGCCTGTATGGTAAGTACCAGTACACAAAATCCTTCTTTAACTTACATGGCCATTACAGCAAGAGCAGCAAATTATGCAGTTGAACAATTGAAAAAAAACAATATATAATTAAACTTTTAAAATACATGTTATGGATAGAAGAGAACTTTTAAAAATGGTTGCACTGGCTACCGGCGGTGTGATGATAGGCGGCGAGTTTTTACTCAGCGGCTGTAAAAATGAAAAATCGGGTGCAGTTGCCTTTAAGCCCGATGATATTGCTTTTTTGGATGAAGTAGGTGAAACCATTATTCCAACTACTTCTTCTCCCGGAGCAAAAGCAGCCGGAATTGGTAATTTTATGAAAGTGATGGTGACTGACTGCTACACGGAACCCGATCAAAAAGTATTCATGGAAGGCATCAGCCAATTAAATGAATTCTGCAAAAAAGAGAACGGTATCGGCTTTATGCAGGCAACACCGCAGCAAAGAACTGCGTTGTTAGAAAAAATTGATGCTGAAGCAAAAGCCTATCAGAAAGAAAAAAATGAAAAAGAAGCGAAATTAAAAGAGGAAGCAGCAAAGGAAAGAAACAAAACCATTGCTTTGTCGCCCAACCATTATTTTACAATGATGAAGCAGCTTACCTTATTCGGGTATTTTACTTCTAAACCCGGTGCTACCCAAGCTTTGCGCTATGTGGCAGTGCCCGGTCATTATGATGGTTGTATGCCTTATAAAAAAGGGGATAAAGCCTGGGCTACTTAGTAGATGGTGCATTTATCCAACATTGTTTTAATGAAATATTATACCATCAATTACCTTTAAAAAAAACAACATGTCAACCAATCGTAGAAATTTTTTAAAAATGGGCGGCCTTTCTGCGCTGGCATTGGCAGCCCCTGTAAAAAAAATGGCCACTAATATATTAACCGATGTTGCCAACCATACTGAAGGCGATCTTTCTAAATTTGGTTTGCAATTATGGACAGTAAAAGAAGATTTAGCCAAAGATCCTAAACAAACACTCAAAGCTGTGGCATCTTATGGCTATAAGCAATTAGAAAGTTTTGAAGGAAAAATGGGCATGTTTTGGGGAATGACAAATAAAGAATTCAAAAAATATTGCGACAGCGTGGGTACAAAAATTATTTCCTCGCATTGCAATATCAATACCAACTTTGAGCAAAAAGCTGCTGAAGCTGCCGAAATTGGTATGGACTATTTAATTTGCCCTTACAAAGGACCACAAAAAGATATTGACAGCTTTAAAAAAATAGCAGAGCAGTTTAATCAATGCGGTGAAATTTGTAAGAAAAACGGAATTCGATTTGCCTATCATAATCACGATTATTCGTTTAAACCTGTAGATGGACAAGTGCCTCAGGTTGTTATGATGAATGAAACAGATCCACACTTGGTAGATTTTGAAATGGATATTTACTGGGTAGTAGCTGCCGGTGAAAATCCGCAGGAGTGGCTTAAAAAATACAGTCATCGGTTCCGTTTATGCCATGTAAAAGATTTAGCAAGAACTGCCAATGGTGGCCATGAATCCTGCATTTTGGGCAAGGGTACTATTGATTATCCGGTAATTTTAAAAACAGCCAAAGAAAATGGCATGAAATATTATATTGTTGAACAGGAAGCCTTTACCGGTACTACACCTTTATTGAGTGCTAAAGCCGATGCGGCTTATATGAAGGCATTTAAATTTGCTTAATATAACATAGTTTATTTTTAAAAGCGGTGAACACTTATGCTGTTCATCGCTTTTTTATGCTTACATGAGCGGATGGCTTTTTTATCTTTTTTTGTAATGGATTGTTATGATAAACTTTTTTTTAGTAACAATTGCATTGTAGAAAATAGCAAGTATTAAAATGGCAATATAAGTTACAATGTTAAACCAGGTATAGTGGTCTAAGCCAAATGGCAATGACCAATGCTTTAAACCCGATAATAAAACCAAACAAACCCGTGCAATATTGCAGGCAATGATGATAGCCAAACCAATTATAGCCCAAATTATTTTAAACCACCAACGGCCATAATGCGTAATAACAAATGCCAGCCAAAAACTGATAACCGCAAAACCAAGACAGGAGTAATTTAAAATAATGCCATATTCATCGCTAATGGTTAACACATCCGGCTGCGGACTGTACATATAATATCCCGAAGCTTCTAAAATTTTTCTGCTACTTTCTAAAACAACAGTTCTATTCAGTTGGATATAATTAATTGAAATAATGATAGGGTGTAGTAAGTCCCCATATCATTTTTGTACCCCAGTAAAATAAACCACCCTAAAAATTGTAGCGCATACTTCCAAACGCCAGGGGAAGCAATGGGCACATGTTCTATATTTTTTTCGCGATGGGTAGCATGTATTCAAAAATAAGCGCAATTCAGAACTATTGTATAAAATATTCGGTAAACTTTTTGTGTGTAGTAATTATCCGCTCATTATTTGGTGGTATGGAATGTTAAAATTTAAAAGCATGTAGTGTTAAAATATATTAATTATTTGTTGTTTAACTTTCTTTTTAGGCCATCTGTTGGTAACTTGTATAGCTACTAAAAATGATTTCTTCACAATAAAAATATAGTTTATGAGTGCACAAAAACTTTTAATTGGCGTTTTATCCGGGTTAGTGGCTGGTGTTGCCATTGGGTTATTAACTGCTCCCGCCAAGGGCAGTGATACCCGTAAAAAAATTGCAGATACTGCAGATGATATAAAACAAAAACTTCGGCATTTACGCGGACAGGCGAATAATGAATTGGATGAATTAAAAGCCGTACTTGAAAATGAAACCAGCGGTTTGCGTGATGATGTAAGGGAAAGAATTTTAAAATTAGTGGAAGCCAGTAAAAATTCGTATCACAGAATGGCAGAAGATGCTAAAATGAGTTAAACATTCAGTGCTGGGTGGTTGCTCTATTGCAATCCCTTTCATGAAAAGAGGCTGCTTCTTTATTGAAGCAGCCTCTGTCTATTTTAAACGTATTGGTTAAAATTCAGGGAGAACAGGTTTGGTTTGCATAATGCCATCAATTTTTGCCATTACCTCAGTGGTTAATAGAGGCAACACATCCAATGCTTTTAAATTACTGGTTAATTGTTCGGTTTTGGTGGCACCTAAAATAGCCGTAGTTACATGCGGGTTTTTTATGGTCCATGCTATACTTAGTGCAGCTACAGAAACGCCCAATTCTCCTGCAAATGCGGTGAGTTGCTTTACTCTTTCTATTTTTTCAGTAACCATTAATCGGTCTTTTAACCATTCAAAACCTTCAATGCTTAAGCGGCTGCCTTCGGGTATGCCATTGTTGTATTTACCGGTTAATAAGCCTGCAGCCAATGGGCTCCAGATAGTAGTACCCAAACCTACATTTTTAAAGATTTCAAGATATTCGTTTTCTAATTTATTTCTTTCAAATAAATTATACTGAGGTTGCTCCATGGAAGGGCCAATGAGGCGATAATCACGTGCTATTCGATGGGATTCCATAATTTCAACCCCACTCCATTCACTGGTACCCCAGTATAAAATTTTGCCCTGGTTAATGAGTGTATTCATGGTTAATACTACCTCTTCAATAGGAGTAGTTTTATCGGGGCGGTGACAGAAATATAAATCGAGATAATCTGTTTGCAGGCGGTGTAATGCTTCATGGCAGGCTTCGGTTAAATGTTTTCTGCTTAAACCGGTTTGGTTGGGTTTGTTGTTTTTACCACGCCATCCAAAAAATGCTTTGGATGATAGGATGTAAGATGTTCTGTCCCATCCTTTATTTTTTAATACCCTGCCCATCATTTTTTCACTTTCGCCCAATGCATAGGCTTCTGCATTGTCAAAGAAATTAATACCATTGTCGTAAGCAACACCCATTAGCTCATCGGCAATACCATCATTAATTTGTTTGTGAAAAGTAACCCAACTGCCAAAGCTTAAAACACTTAATTGTAAGCCGGTGCGGCCCATTTTTCTGTATTCCATATATTACGTTTTTATGGTGATTGAATCTTTAATTATAAAGAACTATCCGGTACATTTAAAAAACTGCTTTGCCCGGCATTGCCATAACCTACTTTGTACACTTTTATATTGGTAAGATCCTGATTGGAAGAAAAACCTGTACCGTATAATTTTTGACGAATGGGGTTGGTTTGACTGATAATTACCGGTTTATCAGTATAATAGGTTCCTTTTAACTGATCCCAAAACAATTCATTGGTAAACAAGGTATCGCCTTTAATGTTAAAAACAATTACACTATCACGCAACAACACTTTGTTTTCATTTTCCAGATAAGAACCAAATCGGGCAAATAAACGACTGTCAATTTTTGCGGTGCTATCATAAAAATCTACATGTAGTGTTCGGGGAAATTCAATTTTTACAGTATCATATTGATAGCGCAACATGTAGGGGGCTTTTAAAACAGCTTTAATGCGGCCTGCCTGGCTAAACTGGCTTACAATACCCGTACCTTCTTCAACCCCTAACTTTTTTTTTCCTAAATTTTCTACTTCATGAATATCATTTTCGCAGGAAATGGCCAATGAGCTAATGAATAAAATAGTAAACCATTTTTTGATGTAAAACATAGTGCGCCTCCTGCATAAATGAATGGCAAAATTACAATTTGATGCCCATATCTAAGGATTATTTAAACGATTGATGTATAATAAACCTTTAAATAACAAATCTTCATCGGTATACACCGGATTTTTTAAATAGCTTTTAAAAAAATTCATATCTCCACCGGTCATGCTCACTTTTAAATTAGAAAATTTTTCGCTGTAAGCATCAATCATACCATCAATTTCTTTTGCCAAACCCATCAGTACGCCACTTAATAAATTGGTTCTGGTATCATACCCAATCAACGGGAAATTACTGTCGGCTTGTACTAACGGTAATTTGGCTGTTTGTTCATGCATGGCTTTAAAGCGCATGTGCATACCAGGTGAAATGGCGCCACCTAAAAACTCATTGAACGGGTTAATATAATTATAAGTAACACAGGTACCCAAGCCTATTGCTAAATTGTGTTGTTGTGGAAATAAATGAACGGCTGCACTGCAAATAGCCAGCCTATCGGAACCAATGGTAGCAGGTTTGCCTATAGGGGTGGTAATGGGTAATTTGCTTTGATGATTTAATAAATGAAAGCTTGTTTTTTTTGTTAGTAAATCAATTATTGCTTCATCGTGTTGAATAACTGAGGATAAAATGCTATGTGAAGGCTGATAAGTATCCAGTAAATGCAGTATCGTTGGTACACTGTCATCGGCTAATGGAACAACAGTTGTTAAAGTATCATTTATAAAAATAGCGCCTTTTAAACGGGTATTGCCAAAATCTAAGCACAGTGTAACCGACATATGTAATGGGTTTAGTGGTTAAAAATTAAATCCTTTCAGTTCTTTAAAATGACCGTTTAATTTTATTTTTTCTTTTAATAATTCCATGCCCTGTACCAAAGGTAAAATTTGCAATAAATGCCTGCGTAAAAATTCAATACGTTCCAATTCTTTAAACAGGCAGAGTAAAGTTATTTCCTGCTCATGTGTAAGCCCAACATGATGGGCAACATCATAACTCAGTAGTTCTTCTTCTTTCTTTTTAAAATCTTTGGTTACCTGTAATTGTTTAAATAGTTCACGAATATTGCTGAGTACGGGTTTTAAATAGGTGTACATTGGCCTAATTTGGTTGGTTGGATAGGTAACTATGGCGCCACTATACAATTTGTCGGGTATTTGTTGTATGATTTCTAAAATTTTAAATACTGCAATCCCTTTTGTTACAATATCCATTTTGCCATCCGCATGTATGGTAACTATTTCTTTTATTTCAACCAAGGTACCAAAGTCGGTAATTTTGTTATTAGCTACAACGGGTATACCAAATGGTTTATTGTCTGCATAACATTCTGTTATCAGTTGTTTGTAACGCGGTTCAAAAATTTTTAAATGCAGTATTTCATCCGGATAAACAACTATGTTTAAAGGGAAAATGGGAATAAAATTGGTCATTTTGTAAAATTGAGAAAATAATTGATAGACACACTCATTTGTCAAAGTAATGATTAATGATTTTTTTCGGTTCTTTGTAACCAATTTTGAATCTGTCATCACCGGTATCAATTGAAAAGCCGTTGTGTTATGGTATCATTTTATTCATTTCAATTTGCATGTATTTATGAAAATATCCGGGTTTACCATCATTAAAAATGCCATTATCAACGATTATCCCATTGTGGAAGCCATTACCTCTATTTTGCCGGTGGTAAATGAAATGATAGTATTAGTGGGCGATTGTGAGGATGATACGTTGCGTTTAATTGAATCAATACCCGATCCTAAAATCAAAATTCATCATTCTGTTTGGGATAAAACGCTACGTGCCGGCGGAACTGTGTTGGCAGTTGAAACCAATAAAGCATTTCAACTAATAGATCCGGAAAGCACCTGGGCATTTTATATTCAGGCCGATGAATGTGTGCATGAAAAATACCATGCAGCTATTTTGGCAGCCTGCAAGGAACATCAATACAATATTAAAGTAGAAGGTTTATTGTTTCAATACCTGCATTTTTATGGAACTTATGATTATGTGGGCGATAGCCGCACCTGGTACGATCATGAAGTACGCATTATACGCAACGATAAAAGAATTACTGCCTACAAAGATGCGCAGGGTTTTAGAATTGGTACCGAGAAATTATGGGTAAAGCCTGCCAATGCTTATGTATATCATTATGGTTGGGTAAAAAGCCCCGAACAAATGATGCGTAAAAATAAAAATATGGCTGCTTATTGGAATCATGCCTCTATTCAGGCTATTGCCAACTCGCCACAACAGGTGTATAATTTTGAGGAGTATGATTCTATTGAAAAATTTACCGGTACACATCCGGCTGTAATGCAGCAACGTATTGCCGCTAAAAACTGGCAAATAAATTTAAATATTAACAAAAAACGTTTTTCGTTTAAAGATAGATTGTTGTACCATTTCGAAAAATTAACCGGTATTCGTCCGTTCGATTTCAGGAATTACCGTTTATTATCCTGATGGTTGAAGGCCATTAGGGCCAGTGGCCACGCATGTAAAAAAACACCAAACTGAAAATTTAAATTGCTTTCTACCAGGCAGGATGCCATAATGGCCATACTCCAGGCTATTACGCCTAATTGTTGCTGTTGCCATCCCCAAATTATGGGGTATAACAACCAAATAGTCCAGGCCAATACACCCAACCACCCACTTCCCAATAACCAAAATAACCATTGGTTAAAAGGCCATCCAAATTGCAGGGGTTGTTGCGGAAAATATTTTTTTCCATATTGCTGCATGATTGGTGCAACACCTGCCCATCCAACGTTATAAGATTTATGTTGTATGGCCTCAAAAGCTATATAATTTAAATTACGCCGGGCACCATCTGAATAGTTGCTGTTAAAAACAGAAGGCTTAAATTGTTGCCAGTCATATAGGGTATAAGCTATTTTTTTTTGTACTGTAGGGAGAATAAAATAACTGCAACAGGCTATTGCTATGATACCAACGGTTAACCATTTATGGTAAGGTATTATTTTTAAAAATGGAATAAACAGTAGCATAATGGCCAATATTACCCAGGCAGTTCTTACCGATAAAAAAACAATCAATAAAAATGTAGCCACTACAACAGATAAGCGGAAATTATTTGAAAAAGGATAATGAAATAGAAGCAGAGCAAAAGCACTGCATAAAAAAATACTGTAACGAATATGATCATGATCCATCCAAACAGGCATGGATTGTCCGCTGCCGTATTTGATAACTGCCTCCTGAAAATGTGTGGCATACCAACTCAATGGGTAAATACTACTCAAAAATGCAACAACAATCCAAATACGAATTATTTTATTTCCATCAATAGAAGCATATAACAAGTGTACAGCAAAAAAAGCAATGGGATAGGTACATAGGTTTAACAAAAAATCGTAAGTATCTTTTTGAAAAGGAAGTTGCCAGGCTCCTACTACAAACAAGACCAAAGGTATTAGCGACCAATACAATAATGGGTGTTTTTCTTTGGGAAATGGATGTTGTAATTTAAAAGCTATGAGAGTAATGAGCCACACTGCCATGCTTATAGAGAGCACTGCCCTGCTGAATAATAAACCCAATAGCATGAGTACAAATAGCCCTGTAAGCAGACAATGTATGGTGGGCTGTTGCCATAAAAAATTGCGATTTGTTGTTTTTTTAAACATATCAATACAGGTATACAGTAATTTTACGCACGTCAACAGGGTTCTATGTGGGAAAATTTACGGAAAGATATTCAAAGCGGTGATATAAAAGCACTGGCACGGGCATTAAGTTTGATTGAAAATGAAACACCCGGCTATTTAAGTTTTATGCAATCGCTGCAATTGCAGCACAATGCCAGAGTAATTGGTATTACAGGGCCACCTGGTGCCGGTAAAAGTACATTAACGGATGCGTTAATCGGGGTATTGGTTGCATTGGAAAGAAAAGTGGCTGTATTGTGTGTTGATCCATCTTCCCCCTTTCATTTGGGGGCATTGTTGGGCGATAGAATACGCATGAACCAATGGTATGCACACCCACAGGTGTATATTCGTTCATTGGCCAGCCGTGGTAATTTAGGCGGATTGCATCCTAAAATTTTAGAGATGACTGATGTTTTAAAAGAGGCACGTTTTGATGATATTATTGTGGAAACAGTAGGTGTAGGCCAAAGTGAAATTGAAATTGCCGGTTTGGCTAATACAACGGTGGTGGTATTGGTACCCGAGGCCGGTGATGAAATACAAACCATGAAAGCGGGACTGATGGAGATTGCCGATATTTTTGTGGTGAATAAAGCCGACAGGCCCGGAGCAGCTTTATTTGTAAAAAATTTACAACACATGCTAACTCCTGTACAAACCGATAATAGTTGGAAAACACCTGTTATCAGTACCATTGCCACCAACGGTACAGGCATTGCTGAATTGATTACATCTATTAACGCACATAGTTCTATATTACAAACACCGGAAAGAAAATTATGGCTAATGGCCGATAAAGCCTACCGCTTGTTGCAGCAAAAATGTATGAAAGGAATACAACGCCAACAATTAAAAGCACATTTGTCTAATTTTGTGCATCATCCCGGTTTTAATTTGTATCAATGGGTGGAGGAGATTTTATAGGCAATTTAATAGCATAATTCACTTTAAACGGCTACTTTCATTGCTTAACACACCCAACATGAATCGATTATTGGCTATTCAGCTTTTAATGACACAAAAAAAGTTAAAAAATTATATAGAAATAGGCGTTTTTAATGGACACATATTTTTTAGAATAAAAAGTTTCTTTAAAATAGCAATTGATCCAGATTTTACGTTCACCAAAGCCCGAATTTTAGGAAAAATTATTTTAAACCCTTTTAACTTATTCAACAAATATTTCAAAAAAACCAGTGATGCTTTTTTTGAAAACGATGCAAAAAGTGTTTTTGGTGATAAAAAAATTGATATCGCGTTGGTAGATGGTATGCATGAATTTGCTTTTTCGACACGAGATGTTGAGCATATTTTAGAAAGGTTGAATGAGAATGGCGTTATTATTATGCATGATTGTAATCCTTTAACTCCTGAAGCAGCTTGCTCGTTTAATGAATGGCAAAATAGAAATTTTTCCGGTACTTGGAATGGTGATGTATGGAAAACAATTTTATACTTGCAATGCTGCAGGGCAGATTTGGATGTGTTTGTATTAGATTGTGATCATGGTCTTGGTGTTGTATCAAAATCTAAAGGACATCATCAACAGACATCATCGTTTAATTATTCTAAACAAGAAATAGATCAATTAACTTATAACGATTTTAATGCAAACAGAGTAGCTTACCTGAATTTAAAATCTGCAGACTATTTTTATGATTATTTTCATTTGAAAATATGAGGTTCAATTTTATTGTTTGAATAGAATCGCAATTTTTTTAAAATAATTTTTTATTTGTATAAGTTTTGGTATAATCGGTTCGTTTAAAACTTCTGTGAAAGGCGCTCCTCTTCTTAAATAAAATTTGGATAAAGTACTGGACGTAATTCCCCATTTTCTGATGAAGGTATAATAGCCGGGGTTTTTCTTAACCCTTTTTACCGAGCGGGAGCCAAAATGGTATACCCTGCTTTTACTGACTCCTTTAAAATAGCGAATACCTGTTTGCCATAATTTCATGGAAAAGTCAGGATCGGAATACATACCCGGTGAAAATTCTATGCTGTAACCACCTACTAAGTCCCATATACTTATATGTACAATATTGGGCGGCCAGGTTGCTCCTTGCCAGTCGTTCATAGGAAGGCTTGCAAATTGTTCATGTAATGCCTCTTTTTTAAATGTTGCAAGGTCGGTTCCAAAATTATGTTCAATAGCACATTTACTGGAGGCTATTGGTTCAATAGCAGTAGCAGAAATAAAAAAATAAGGATGGCCAATGGATTGTATTTCTTCCCATAAGTACTGATCCCAGTTGGGACAAACATACATATCATCATTCATGTAAAGTATGTATTCAGTTGCTACCAGTTTCCTGCAGGCATTTAGCGCATAGCAAACACCAACATTGTTTGCGCTGTGCAGAAAATCAATGTCCTGTTGTGCTTGCACCCACGCTAATGTTCCATCTTTTCCGTCATTCACAAACACAATAATTTGATGTGGATATGCAGAGTTTTGTCGAATACTTTCAATGCACAATTGCAAATATTCTAAATTATTCCAACTGGGTATCAGTATAGAAAAATATGCTTTTTGAATATTTTTTTGCTTTGGGTAAAAATGAATGTCTATTTGTTGGCTCATGGGCTTAATTAAAGTATACAAAGCTAACATTCTATTGATAAACGGCACGGGCAAAGCACATATATTGTAGAACTAATTTATTTTGATGGAAAACTTTTGTAGTACCATTTTTGTTTACTTTGCTCACTATAATTTCTAAATTAAATTATTTTCATGCAAGAACCACATGTTTTTAAAGCAGAACCAACTGCAGTAATGGTTGAAAAAGGGAAAACCTATGCCTGGTGTACCTGCGGATTAAGTCAAAAAAATCCTTTTTGCGATGGGCACCATAAAACTATTGAGGGTATGCCCTTTAAACCGTTAAGATTTACGGCCGAAGAAGATGCGGAAGTATGGTTGTGCAATTGTAAGCATACAAAAAATCCGCCTTATTGCGATAGTACGCATCAGCAATTTCAAAAGTAACGTTATAGTTGGCTCTGCTCACTTTGTTGCGCATCCAACTTGTTTTTTTCTTTTTCAGATTGAAACCAGCGGTAACCAATATAGCCGATAATTAAAAATGGTGTTGCTGCTAAGTATAAAATTCCCGCATTCAAACCTTTAGCAGGTCCTTCTCCTAATTGTTCGGCAGTTTTGGTACAAATAGAACATTGCGCTACAGCTGTTGCTGTGCCCACTATGATAAATACAAGCCCTAAAAATATTTTGCTTCGCCACATTTTCATATTCATGCATTTTAGTGGCAAAGATATACCAAATCAATGCTTTACTTCATTTTGTAACAACAAAAGCGGCGTTAAAAAGCAAATTTTCCAACACCAAAAAAGCGGGTTAAGTAAACTTAAATTAAATTAAAGTAACAATAAATTCATATTCTATTCATATTCAGGTAATACTACTGTTTGAATTTTGGTAAACCAATTGATATGAACAGAAGACCTGTAGATGTTGTTGTGATGAGTGATTTGCACCTGGGTACTACCGGCTGTCATGCTCAGGAACTGGTTAATTACCTAAAAAGCATTTCACCCCAAATTCTAATTTTAAATGGCGATATTATTGACGTTTGGCAATTTCGGAAGCGTTTTTTCCCGCTTGCCCACATGCAGGTGATTAAAGAAATTCTAAGCTTAGCTACCAAAGGCACAAGGGTTATTTATATTACCGGCAATCATGATGAGGCTTTGCGCCGCTATACTCACTTTGATGTAGGCAATATTCAGTTGGTAGATAAAATGGTGATGGAAATTAATGGGCACCTTTGCTGGATTTTTCATGGCGATGTGTTTGATAATACCACCAAAGGCAGTGCCAAATTACTGGCAAAATGGGGTAGCCACGGCTATAACCTGCTGATTCGTTTTAATAGGTTGCTTAATCATTTTTTACAGATGATGGGCCGCGAAAAAATGAGCCTTTCTAAAACTGTAATGAACCGTGTAAATAAAGCAGTCATTAAAATCAACAATTTTGAACAAACAGCTGCCGAAATAGCTATTGAAAAAAAATATGAATATGTTATTTGCGGGCATATTCACGAACCACAAATGCGGGTGGTGGAAAATGAAAATGGAAAGGTTACCTATTTAAATAGCGGCGATTGGGTTGAACATTTAACGGCATTAGAATTTTATAACAATGCCTGGCACATGTATACCTACGATGATAAAGCATTTGAAACCGCTAAAGTGGTAGATATGAATAAAAAACTGGCAAGTCCGGATGTGGTTACCGATGAAATTGCCTTATTTGTTCATTCCGTATCGCAATCTTTTCACACTGTACCCGGACAAATAGCTTTATCAAAACCTTTTTAAACCTATTTCATTCATCATGAAAATATTTTACGCCATACAAGCTACCGGTAACGGCCATATCAGCAGGGCCGTAGAGTTGTTGCCCTATTTACAGCAATATGGGCAGGTAGATGTGTTTTTAAGTGGCAGTAATAGTCATTTAAACGCTAATCTTCCCGTAAAATTTACCAGTAAGGGCATGAGTTTGTTTTATGGGAATAAAGGTGGATTAGATTATGTAAAAATGTTGCAATATTGCTCGCCAATTCGTGCATACAAAGAAGCAAATGCACTACCGTTAGATGATTATGATGTGATACTGAACGATTTTGAAAGTATTACTGCATTGAGCTGCTATCTCAAGAATATTTCCAGTGTTAATTTTGGCCATCAGGCTGCGTTTAAGTCGCCCAATACCCCCCGGCCTTCTAAACGTAATGTTGCCGGTGAACTGGTTTTAAAAAAATATGCACCCACTACCGCTTATGTGGGTTTGCATTTTAAACGATACGATCATTTTATTTATCCGCCGGTTATTAAAAACGATATTTTAAATGGTATTTCGGAAGATAAAGGCCATGTTACGGTATACCTTTCTCATTATAGTGATGCAGTAGTAGCTAATGCTTTAAGTCAGCTACCCGATATACGGTTTGAAGTGTTTTCAAAATTGGTAAAACAAAGAGAACAGAAAGGGAATATTACTTTTATTCCGATTGATAATGCTTCATTTACCAAAAGCATGTTGCAATCACATGGTGTAATTACCGGTGCCGGTTTTGAAACACCTGCCGAAACTTTATACTTAGGTAAACGCCTGCTGTGTTTGCCCATTAGAGGGCAATATGAGCAGTTGTGTAATGCTGCAGCACTGCAACATTTTAATGTGCCTATTATTGAAAAAATAGATGAGCATTTTGCTGAAAATGTTCAGGCATGGCTGAATGGATTACCACAACAACAACTTACGCTTTCGCATGATACTTATGCCATTGTTCAGCAGGTAATGGAAACCGCCAAAGCAGCCAAACTGTTGAATCAAAACACTTTATCGAACATATTGAATGAAGAAGATGTTTGGGCTATTGGTTAAATTGTTGTAAAGTGTTTAAATAGTATTTTCGGTTTTATCTGAATATCGAACATCTGTTCCGGTTAGCAGAATTTGCCAGGCTTTTTCTATTTCGTTTTTTTGAATGTATTGAATGGCATAGCGGTGTAATTCTTCTTCCATTTCTGCAGGGCTGTTGGCGTAATATTGTATAATCTGTTTCAGTTGCATATCTTCAAAAGCCGCATCAATAGCCGGAATACTGCTTACATTGGCCAATTGTGCCAAATGGTTGCCCGTTAAAATACGGCTATTTTTTATTGCTAAAGGCAGGGCATCTATTCCAATTCCTAAATGTGCATTGGGTTTGGCAACCGTAAATAAATTTTGTTCATTGATAACGGCATACCAATCGCCACCCAATCTTGCAACGTGATGCACTTTGCGTTGGTCAATCATAGTCCCTGCATCATTCAAAACATTTTCAGAAACATGCATGCAAATTACTTCGGCTATTACCAATTGCCCGGCACCGGGCCCTTTGCCCAAACTTTTTATTTCCAATACTTTGCATTCCATTTGAATGGGCGATTCTTTTACCAATGGCGGTTGTATGTAAGTGGCTTTTTCTTTGTTGAAGCCGGCTTTCATAAATTCATCTACCCCTTTTGGATAATTGCAACTACTTAAACTAACCTGTTGTACCATGGCTTCAGTACAAATATTGATGCTTACTTCTGGTACTTCCTGCATGTTTAATAAGGTATGTTTTACTTTATTTTCCCGCACACTTCGGGTGGGAGAAAAAATAACAATGGCAGGATTCGTAGAAAATAAATTGAAAAAACTAAAGGGGCTAAGGTTTACATTGCCCGCAGTATCTATGGTACTGGCAAAAGCAATGGGCCGCGGCGCAATGGCATGCTGTAACCAACCCTGCCTTTCTAACCCTGATAATTCCTGAATGTTTATCAACATGTTTAGCTAATTGTGATAATGGCAGATGGTAAGTGATTAAATGGATGTATTCGAATTTTTCTTTTGCGCCAACAAACTAAAGCTACTGTCTTCTTTTACAATGGCATTGCTTATTTTTCCAATATGCTCAATTTCCATTTCAACCACATCGCCTTCTTTTAACCATTGTGGTTCATAATTGGGATTGTTCAGTTTGCCAGTTCCGTTTAATTCTAAAAAACAGCCGGTGCCTACAGTGCCGGAACCAATTACATCGCCGGCATACAGGTTGGCGCCATAGCTGGCACGTTCTATAATTTCTGCAAAGGTCCAGTACATATCACCCAAATTGCCATTGCTCACTTCAACCCCATTTACCCAGCATTTCATACCTAAATTCCAGCTTTTACCGGTATGGCCCGGCTTGGGTGGAATTTCAAAAGCGGTTAATTCATCTAAGGTTACCAAACAAGGGCCAATTACAGTAGAAAAATCTTTTCCTTTGGCAGGGCCCAGATTCAACAGCATTTCTTCCATTTGCAGTTTGCGGGCACTCATATCATTCATCACCATTAAACCGCCAATATATTCATCGGCCACTTCTGCTGCAATATTTCTTCCATTTCTGCAAATTACAACCGCTGCTTCTAATTCAAAATCCAATTGCTCAAAATGGTCGGGCATGCAATAAATGGTGCCGGGGCCTTGTATGCTGTGGTGATTGGTAAAATAAAAAATTGGATACTGATCAAACTCTGGTATCATGGGTACATTTCTATTGCGTCGTGCAGCTGCCACGTGCTGACGAAAAGCATACCCATCTCTGCAACTGGTGGGGAAGGGTATCGGTGCTAATAAATGAATGCCTTCTAACGGTACCCCATTGTTGGCACCCATGGTTCCCATGGTTAAAGCCTGATTTACTTTTTGAGCAATGGGGTACATATCATCCCAGTAATTCAGAAACATATTCATACTGCCCGGTAATTCCGGATGTACTGCATCGCAATCATATAAAAAATTATGCACTAAAAATGCCAATTGGTCCTGTCCATCCCGTAAGTACGATATTAATTTCATGTGTATTGTTTTTGTATAGCCACCGGTTTATTCAATGCATTGTTGCAAACTACCATTTCTCATCTTCACTAATATTTTTGTTTTGGTTCATTTTTTTTCTCCAGGCAATTTTTTGAGCCTGCCGTTCGATCAATAATTGGGTAATCAGTTCAGCAGCATCATTTTCCTGATGTTCATGCAGGGTTTGCCTTAATAATTTTTCATCTACATCTATTCTGTATAATAATTGCACTAAGGCATAAAAATCAGATTCAATTAAAAATTGAATGGCATCTCGCAGTTGCTGAAAGGCAGGGGTATGCTGCTCAACTGCAATGCTGTTATTTTGCAAAAATCGGGTAACAATATTTTGTGGACTTTCCTGCATAAGATGCTGCAATTTACATCAATATTTTTCAATGATACCCAGACCAAAGAGTGCAAAATCATATTTTACCGGATCGGTGGCATCTAAATTGCGTAAATAATCCGTTAGCTCAATCGCGGTTAACCAGTCGGTTTGTTTGCGGTGTATCATGTTCAGTCTTTTTGCAACCCTGGCTACATGCAAGTCTAATGGGCAAATGAGTTGTGCAGGCTGCAATTCTTTCCAAATGCCAAAATCAACGCCCATATTATCTTTCCTTACCATCCAGCGTAAATACATATTTAGCCGTTTACAGGCCGATTTGTTTTCGGGTGCTGCAATGTGTTTTCGGGTTCGGGTAGGAGCATCTTCCATCGAAAAAAAATAATGATGAAATCCATTCAACATGTCTGCAACAGTTGGTCCCCATTGGCTAAAAGCAGGTTCTAAACTTTGGTATTGTTGGTAATGCTGTTGTAAAAATGAAATAGTGTACAATAAATCGGTAGTATTAAATGTGCGGTATTGAAATTGCATTAATTTTTTTAAATCAGCGGGTTGATGGTTGAAGATAAAATCATAAGGGGCATCATCCATCAATTGCATCAATGTTATTGATTTTTGAATAATGGTGGTTCGGTTACCCCATGAAAATAATGCGGCAAACAAACCTGCAATTTCTATATCCTGCTTTTGGGTATATCTGTGTGGAATCGAAATGGGATCGCCTGGAATAAAATCGGGACGGTTGTATATCGCCACTTTGCTATCCAGAAAATCTTTCAAATAATATGTTGACTTTTTCGACATAATTCAGGTATTATTTTATCCAATTAACCCATTGCAGTTTGTAAACACAGAAAGCATTGTAACTTTAAGGCCACAAACCTAATTCAATCGGCATAGCTGCCAAAAGCTTTTTATAAAGTGTTGTAGAAAAATTTAAATCTATTTTTCATTTATTTAAAAAATGCTATTTGTACTGATGCGGCTGTTTGTATAAAAATGTATCTATCATTCCATAAATATACACATATGAAAAAAACAACCATACTAACGGTAGCGCTATTTGTGGCGTTAATAGTACAGGCACAACAGCCTTTATATAAAAATGCAAAAGCACCCATTGAAGACCGGATCAATGATTTGTTGAAACGGATGACACCCTTAGAGAAAGCCGGCCAGTTGAATCAGTTGAATGGCGGCATCTTTACGGGTCCGGCAGCCAACGATCCCGGCCAACAGGCTAAAATTGAAATGGCAAAGCAAGGTAAAGTAGGTTCGTTCTTAAATGTTACCGGCGCCAATGAAACCCTTGCTTTGCAAAAAATTGCGGTAGAACAAAGCAGACTGGGTATTCCATTGTTATTTGCTTTTGATGTTATACATGGTTATAAAACTATTTTCCCCATTCCTTTAGCAGAAGCTTGCAGTTGGGATGTGGCGCAAATTGAGAAAGATGCAGCTGTTGCTGCAAAAGAATCTGCCGCCGCCGGTTTGCATTGGACCTTTGCACCGATGTGTGATATTAGTAACGATCCCAGATGGGGGCGTGTGATGGAGGGAGCAGGCGAAGATCCTTATTATGGCAGTGTAGTAGCAGCAGCAAGGGTAAAAGGATTACAGGGCAATTTGAATGATGCAGAACATATTATGGCCTGTGTAAAACATTTTGCAGCTTATGGCGCAGTGCAGGGTGGAAGAGAATACAATACAGTTGATGTTTCAAGAGTGGCATTATGGAATAAATACCTGCCGCCTTACCATGCAGGTGTAAATGCCGGTGCTGCTACCCTAATGAATGCATTTAATATTTTTGATGGTGTACCTGCCAGCGGTAATCAATATTTGGTACACGATATTTTAGAAAAGAAATGGGGTTTTAAAGGAATTGTGGTGAGCGATTGGAACTCGTTTGATGAAATGATTACACATGGCTATGCGGCCAATAGAAAAGATGCTGCTTACAAAGCATTGAGCGCTGGTAGTATGATGGATATGGAATCGAAAGTGGTGGTAGATTATTTACCTGAATTATTAAAAGAAGGAAAAATCAGCATGCAACAAGTAGATGATGATGTGCGCAGAGTTTTATACTATAAGTTTAAATTGGGTTTATTTGATGACCCCTATAAATTTTCTGATGCAGCCCGTGAAAAGGCAACTGAATTTACAGAAGCCCATCGCAATGAAGCCAGAAAAGCCGCCGATGCCTCAATTGTATTGTTGAAAAATGAAAACAACGTATTACCCATTGACGCTACTGCTCATTCTTCCATTGCATTAATTGGCTACTATGCTAAAAGCAAAGCCGATTTGTTTGATTTTTGGATTGCCAATGGAAAAGCTGCTGATGCAGTAAATATTTATGAAGGCATTACTGAAAGGTATCAGCATAGCAATATAGCTTACAGCGATGGTTATTTGCCGGATGGCAGCAGCAATGAACAATTAATCAACGAAGCGGTTGCAACATCTAAAAATGCTGCCGTAATTATAGTAAATATAGGATTGTCAGGAAAATTAGCCGGTGAAGACCGCTCATTGGCTAACCCTGTTATTTCAGACGGGCAGGTAGCATTGTTAAAAGCTTTGCATGCAACAGGTAAGCCGGTTGTTGCCTTGGTATCAGCAGGCAGGCCATTGGTATTAACTGCCATTCAGCCTTATGTAAATGCCATTGTATATTGCTGGATTCTGGGAACAGAAACCGGACATGCCGTTGCCGATGTGTTGAGTGGCGATTATAATCCATCCGGTAAAACCGTGATGAGCTTTCCTTATGCCGTGGGGCAAATTCCGGTGTATTACGATCATTTTAATACCGGTAGGCCTTTACCCGATTCAGGTGATCAGAGTTGGAAGAGCCGTTACCGCGATATTCCCAATAAACCATTGTATCCTTTTGGCTTTGGTTTAAGCTATACTAATTTTGCTTACAGTAATTTGGAATTGAATAACAACACTATACAGAAGGATAGTCCGTTGCAGGTATCAGTGCAGGTAGCCAATACCGGCAACAAAGCCGGATATGAGGTTGCACAATTATACATTCGTGAAATGAGCGCTTCTATTGTACAGCCGGTTAAAGCATTAAAAGCTTTTCAACGGGCGTATTTACAACCCGGCGAAAAGAAATTGCTGCATTTTACCTTAACTGATAAAGATTTGGCTTTTTATGATGGTGAAGGAAATGTGCATATAGAAGCAGGCGCCTTTAAAGTATTTGTTGGCGGTAATTCCAGAGATGTGCTGGAAAAAGATTTTATGTTGAAATAATTTTTTTATTTGAAGAAGGGGGTATCATTTACCAACGGTGCCCCTTTTTTGTTGCTGTGCTTTAATAAGTGCCACAATGGCAATGCCAATCCAAATAATATTCACCATTACAGATGGAAAGGCATGGTGGTAAGATGAATTGATGATAAAACAAATGCCACCCACAATATTGCTCCAGATGTACAATGGAGATGCGGCAGCCAGTTTGCCATTCATATTCATATAATAAGAGCCCAATAACAGTAAAGCACCGAGCCATCCAATTACTTCTATAAGAATTTGCATATTGTATTTATTGTATGAACCAAAAAAATTAGCCAATAGCCTTATTTAAATCTTCTATTAAATCTTTTACATCTTCAATACCCACGCTTAAACGGATTAATGAATCGGTTAAACCGTTTTTTAAGCGCTCTTCACGTGGTATGGAAGCATGCGTCATAGAGGCGGGATGGTTGATTAAACTTTCTACTCCTCCTAAACTTTCGGCCAATGAAAATAGATGGGTAGAAGAAAGAACCCGTTTGGCATTTTCAATACGATCATCTTTTAAAGTAAAACTCATCATGCCTCCAAAGCCACGCATTTGTTTCGATGCAGTGGCATAACCCTGATGGTCTTCAAATCCACACCAATATACCTGTGCCACTTTTGGATGATTGCGTAAAAAATGTGCAATAGCTTGTCCGTTTTCACAATGCCTTTGCATACGTACATGTAAAGTCTTTATACCGCGTAATACCAAAAAACAATCCATGGGTCCGGGAACGGCACCGCATGATTTTTGGATGAAATAAAGCTGTTCCCTCAGGGTTTCATCATTCATGACCAAACAACCCTGAATAACATCGCTATGGCCGCTTAAATATTTGGTGGCTGAGTGCATTACAATATCAGCCCCTAAAGTAAGCGGGTTTTGTAAATAAGGTGATGCAAACGTATTGTCAACACACAATAAAATATTTGCTTTTTTGGCAATAGAAGCAATGGCAGCAATATCGGTAATGTTCATTAATGGATTAGTGGGTGTTTCTATCCATATTAATTTAGTTTTATCGGTAATGGCTTGCTGTACGTTTTCAGGAACAGTAGTATCGGTAAACAAAAAACGAATGCCGAATTTCTGGTATATTTTAGTGAATAACCGGTAAGTACCTCCATACATATCATTGGCTGCAATTACTTCGTCGCCGGGTTGTAATAATTTTAAAACAGCATCGGTTGCAGCAACACCACTACCAAAGGCAAGACCATATTTGCCCTGCTCAATGGCAGCAAATGCACTTTCTAAAGCAAAGCGAGTGGGGTTTTGGCTTCGGGCATATTCAAAACCTTTGTTTACACCGGGTGCTTCCTGCACAAAGGTAGAGGTTTGGTAAATAGGTGTCATAATAGCGCCGGTAGAAGGATCGGGTTCTGCCCCGGCATGAATAAAAGTGGTAGCTAATTCCATACAATATGCATTTTTGAATAATAAAATACAGGCTTCATGCCTTTTATTAGGCCGCCATTTAACAAAGATGCAAAATGTTGGCGAATGCGTATTTAAAATCGGGATAATAAAAAAATACCCCAACCTGTTTGGGTTGAGGTAAGTGTTCAATAAACAAATTTTTTTTATGGAGCTAAGGTAATGGGCAATGCTGCTTTTACATCATCCCATTCCATAATTAAATTGGCACCATTCTTTGCATCTTCAAAGTAAATGGTAAAATTTTCAATAGGGCTGCTTAATTTTTCTACTGGAATGGTGGTACGAACTACGTCTTTCTTGATATCGTAAGTATAGTTGCCCCAACTGTAATTGTCTTTATTTACAATTAATGTCCATTTATCGGCTTCTGGTATGCAGTATAAAGTGTAACGACCTTTGGACACTACTTTTCCGCCAATTTTTACATTCTTAAAAAATTCAATTTCAGTGGCTTCATTAGCGCCTAAACGCCACATTTCACCATATTTTACGATGCCGTTAAAAATGGTACGGTTGTTTTTTTGTGGGCGACTGAAAATAATTCTTGCAACGGGCAGGTCTTTTACTTTGCCATTCATTTTTAATAAAGGATAACTATCCGGCCAATAGCTCATGTCCATAGGGCTTTTGTCTAAATCTGTGGGCTTTTGTTGTGCCCAAATTGGTAACGATAATAGCATGCAGGCAAAAAAAACAATGAACCGATTCATACTGTTTTGTTTTTATGTGTGGATGAATAATTTTTTATAGCACGAAGATGCAGGGTTTTGTTGAATGAACAAAGATTATGCCGTAAGGTAAATTGAATGATGGAGGGCAATAATACAGTATTACTTTATAACTCATTTAAAAGTATGGCCAATTGTTTAGATGCGAATTGAATTACATCGGGAAAAAACTGTTGATAGGCTTCCTGGAAAAATGCCTTATTGTTTTCCAATACAGGTAATAAAGCAATGGGTGGTTGTAAATATTGTGCCCGATGCACCAATCCTTCAAAGGTTTTTTCAATACCCCGTTTATTTCTATAATGCAATAGCCAGTTATGCGTTCGCATGTGTTGAAAGGCCGGTGTAAATTTTTCAGGAAACACCGATTCATACTGTTGCAAGACGGTATAAACAGTTTCACTAAAATGCGCTAATTGCTGTTCTGCTGCAAATACCTGTTCATCATTGGCCAAAAAATAATCATACACCACATCCATAAATGAGCCGGCATACAAGCCTACCTGCGGTTTAAACAATTGTTTGGCAGCCAGCGTAGCGGGGTGTTCATCCGTATACTGATCAATTAAACGATGTAACCTAATACCCTGTTGTATCAGTATAGGGAAATTATTTTTTTTATTTCCTTTAATAAAATCACTCATCATATTGCCCGCCAATATATCCGGATGGCCAAATGATAAATATGCATGTGCCAGATAATTCATTTGGCTAAAGTTACAGTAATATTGTATTGTGCAATGAACGATCAACCGGGCTCAATCGTTTAAAACCTCGCTGTTTTGCATTTTTTGTACAACAGCTTCAAATTGTTTGGCAGAAATATTTCTTTTACGTGCCTCAGTAATAGCAGTATTTTCCCAGGTAATAGCTTTTTAGTTTTGCCTAATTTGTATAAAATATGAGCATGGGTATCTGCATTTTCAGGCGATAATGCTGCGGCAATGGATTGCTGACTCCACTTCAGCGCTTTTTTCAAAAAAAATAAGGATCGTTGCTAAACCGGTAAACCTGCCACGCTCCATTGTTTAATTCGTTGGCAATACGCTGGCCACCCGGTGCTGTTTGAATGGTTTGTTTTACAAAGAAAGCTCCATTCTTTTTCGCTTCATCACTTAAAATTTTTGCCATTGTTCAGTGTGTTGTTTAAAACTTTATAAGCGAGTAAAGTATAATAACCATCGGTATTGCGGGTGCCATGATTTACGGTTATGATGTTGCCGGCATTATTTAAAATAATCATTCCAAAAAATGATTTAGGAAAATAAAACACATTGGTATCGGGTTGAATGTAGGATGGAATGGAAGTAGTAGGATAAAAAACACATTTTTCTTCTAATATATTTTTTATTTCATTATTTTTTATTAAGCCAGCTATTCCCACTTCATTGCAAATGCCGCAATCTTTCGATTGTACAAAAATCCGAATCGGTTTTTTTGTAGCTTTGGCTTGTAATGGTATTTTTCAAAGTCAGATGATCTTTGTGCTACCAGAATATGGCTAACAAACAATAATAGCGCACATAGTTTTATTGACATCTTTTTCATATCAGCAGGTATTTATATGGTAAAATAATATATTTTTAATAACAGAAAAATTAATTTTTCTATCTGTTAAGTAATATTTTTTTATTAAGAATGAAGTGCTTTGTACTGTGATGACATTTTATACGCAATTTTGAATTTCGGGAAAATTGTAATCATATTAATGAATTTATTGTAACCTATATGCCTAAAATAGCAATCATTATCGGAGCAGGTCCGGCAGGCTTAACAGCCGCTTATGAACTGGTTACCAAAACAGATATTCAACCCATCATTTTAGAAAAGTCGACCGATATGGGTGGTATTTCTAAAACTGTTGTGTACAAAGGAAACAGAATGGATATTGGCGGGCATCGGTTCTTTTCAAAATCAGATGTAGTGATGCAATGGTGGCAAAATATTTTACCCATTCAGGGGGCTGCGGCAAAAGATGATATACAAAAAGATATTTTTTATCAGCGTAAAAAAACTACGGTTATGCTTTCGCCCAATGGGCCCGATCCGGAACAAACAGATCGAGTAATGCTGATTAGAAAACGCTTATCCCGCATTTTTTTTCTGCGTAAGTTTTTCGATTATCCTATTACGCTCAGTGCAAAAACGCTCTCTAATTTAGGTATTATCCGCATCATTAAAATTGGTTTTAGTTATGTAAAAATTCGCTTGTTTCCACTGAAAGAGGTACATACACTGGAAGATTTTTTTATCAGCAGGTTTGGCACGGAGTTGTATCAAACATTTTTTAAAGATTATACCGAAAAAGTTTGGGGTGTACCCTGTAATGCCATTGCGGCCGATTGGGGTGCACAACGCATCAAAGAATTATCAGTTTCAAAAGCTATATGGCATGCAGTTCAATCAATTTTTAAAAAACAAACATCTATTGAACAAAAAGAGGTGGCTACCAGTCTAATTGAGCAATTCATGTATCCCAAATTAGGCCCGGGACAAATGTGGGAAACCGTTGCTGCAATGATTGAGGAAAAGGGCGGTGTAATTATCAAAAATGCAAATGTAAATACCATACAAACTGAAAATAGTTGTGTACAGTCAGTTACTTATACTGATACGCATAGTGGTACAACAAGAACTGCGCAGGGAGATTATTTTTTCTCTACCATGCCGGTGAAAGAACTGATTACCGGTATTGGTAACGTAGTACCCGCTGACGTTAAAAAGATTAGTGATGGATTACAGTACCGCGATTTTATTACCGTTGGTTTATTATTGAACCGGTTAAAAATTAAAAACGAAACAGGCATTCTTACCATTAACAATGTAGTGCCTGATAATTGGATTTATATTCAGGAAAGAGATGTAAAAATTGGCCGCCTGCAAATTTTTAATAACTGGTCGCCTTACATGGTCGCCGATGAAACTAAAGTATGGATAGGCTTAGAATATTTTTGTAATGAAGGCGATAAACTTTGGCAAATGGATGATGCCAGCTTTATTCAATTTGCTATTGAAGAGTTACATAAAATTGATATTATTGATCGGAATGATGTAATTGACAGTACCATTATTCGTATGCCGAAAACTTATCCTGCTTATTTTGGTACCTATCATCAATTCAATACTATTCGGCAGTTTACCGATACTTTTTCTAACTTATTTTTAATTGGGCGGAATGGAATGCACAAATACAATAATCAGGATCACTCTATGCTAACGGCCATTACTGCTGTAGAAAATATTAGAAATGGTATTACTACGAAAGACAATATTTGGGCCATTAATACCGAAGAAGATTATCATGAAAACAATGAAAAATAAGCATTTCTTTTTATATATATACAAGTTTTTTAATGTTTTCTGAATTGTATACTTCTTTAGTATGATAGCTGTTGCATGTGCATTTTTTTCATTTCATTCATCCATCTCCTTATCATTTCTTTTACACTTTCATCACAGTAAAATAATGCTTTTCAAAAAAAATTATGTTGGCTGAAACATTTATGAATACAGTGTTTTGTGTAATTAAAGTATTCCATTTAAAAATAGCGGCATTACCGTTCATACAAAACAGTAGGTGTTTACTGTAACCAATCACAAACTATTTCGTTTCATTTTCGGGGCAGCGTAGGTTTGCCCTATCAAACAAAAATATTTTTTTAGAAACCTTAAAATTGTATTACAATGAAAAAAATAATTTCTCTGGCACTGATAACTGTATCCATCGCAGCTACAGCCGCCACCGATCCTGCTTCTAAAGTAAGCTTTACTGTGCTGAACCATTTTACGGATAAATTTTTAAAAGCTGAAAATGTTGATTGGAAAGTGACTGATCAGTTTGTAAAAGCCAGCTTTATTTTAAATGGCAAAGAAATGAATGCTTTTTACGACAACTACGGCGAATTAACCGCTGTAACTGCAAAATTGCAGTTCGACAAATTACCGCAACGTGCCATTATGGCTATTGGGTTAAAATACCCTTTCCCACTTTACAAATTAACCGATTGTATTGAGATGCAAACACCCAATGGGAAAACAAATTACTATGTTTCTTTATTACAATACTTCGGTAGTTTTTTAAGGTTG
>JABAOF010005457.1_pt1 | contig 37711 bp, 33 predicted proteins | sample 7062171 | NCBI WGS metagenome assembly JABAOF01 (sample SAMN14538628, study PRJNA623070) | marine sediment metagenome | biome: marine biome [ENVO:00000428]; feature: marine pelagic biome [ENVO:01000023]; material: deep marine sediment [ENVO:00002113] | place: India: Gulf of Khambhat ...
CCCGATTCCTGTCTCGAGGGTGATCGTCCCATCCCCACCTCCGAGTCTCCCGGTATGAGATAGAGGGGTAATCACTTCTTCTTGGAGATTGAGACCTGTAACGTTGATAGTTCCTATGTCACGCACAGCAGCAGAGAATAGCGCCGAGGTAGTTGTCGGTAAGTCAAGAAATATAGAGCCAATATTAAGGTTGAAATCGATCTCACCATTGAACGGAAGGGTCACCTCGGCGACGATAGTTCCGTTTAAAGCAGATGGAGTATCGCTCTTATTAACAGTCGCGCTTCCATTGATCTGAAGAAGGGTCACATCCCCGTTTAGTAAAACCACAGATACATCATTGTCTATCGTATCTATCGTCACGTTTCCATTTAAGTTCGTAACAAAAACCTTCAAATCCGAAGGCAGGGTGACCGTGTAGTCGACCACGTAAACTCTTCCACCGGTGTTAACCGGTTGAACTGTATTAACAAATACATCGGTTCCGACCTCCTGAAGATCCACGACGAGATTATCGAGGTTCGCCTGTGCGTCCTCTAGACTCTCCGAGCGAACTCGCTTGTTACCGGTAATCGTAACAAAATTTGAATCGTCGGTGGATCCGGAAACGGTTATCTCCCCATTTTTCCCCAAAAGGAAAAACTGTGAGAGACCTCCCGCATCCACGTCTGGTATGGTGAATTCCTCACTGGCTTCGAAATTCGTGTTGCTCACCTGAGAACTCCCGCCACCCCCACCGCACGCCCCCCACGCGACGGCAGCGATCAGCAGGATAAGTATCCCGTACCCCCTCAATGCACTTCTCATCGACTTTCCCTCCCCAGCGGTTTCCCTTTTAAAATGGAGGTCCTCTGTTATGGTTGGGTCCACTATCATATTATTGAATGAATATTCATTCATTAAGTAACAGTTCCCGAAATTCCTGTCAAGGGGAAAAATGCCCTTTTCCGCCATTTCCGGATTCTTTTCCTTTCCGGGCAACGTCAGGTGACGGGTTAGGAGCCGTCACCGGGAAAACTGCATGGTCCCCGTGTCGTACACAAGGTCGATGTAGAGGGAATCCCCCCTGAAGAAAAACAGGGCTGCCCCGTTCAGGTCGCGGATGTAGGTACCCTCGAGCGATTCCGGCGGGCAGGCTGCCCTCGTGGTGTGGGTGATCTCTATTAAGATACGATTCCCCTCGATCCTGTATGTGCCGCCCCCGCGGTTGCAGTCGGCCCTGATGCCGACACGTCCCTCCGGGCCGAGCTCGAGGGTGTAGTGGTCCGGGTCCGGGGGAACAGATTCGGTGTCGTTGTTGTACCGGGTTCGCTGCCACTTCCAGAGGGTGCCGCTCAGCTCCCCGCCAGGGACGACCTGACTCCGGCTCTCGTCGGCTGCCAGCCCGCTGCCCGACAGGGAATAGAAGCGCACCGCCCTTAAGGTCGGGCAGCACAGCGGATCTCCCGGCCTGTGTGCCGTCAAATCGACGGCAACTCTCCCATCCTCGATGGAAAGGGAATGGATCCGCACCCTGTCGCCCAGGTGGGCGGTCGCAACGTTCACCGCCCTTCCCTCCACCCTCTTTACCAGCGCCAGGTCGTAAAACGTGCCGCTGCCGCCGGGATCGGCGACGAGGATCACGGCCGCTGCCGGCTCGCCGTCAACGGTTCCGAAGGCGACGTGCCCGGACATCTTGACCCTGGTCACGGTGGCCGAGCCTTCAACGGATGCGCCCTTCCACTCGCCGCCGGACAGGGTGATCTCGCCGGAGAGGTTCCACTCGGACCGGTAGGTCCCGTTGGCCAGCTCGTCCATCGAGAAAAATCCCTGCGGGGCAAAACCGCCGGCTTCCGGGGATGGTGAATCCGGCCGGGGAGCGGGCTTTTTCGCGGCGCAGGCCGATAGAGCCAGGAGAGCCACAAGGAGAGCAGAAACCACCCTCTTTGCACTGTTTCTCATCTGTTTCCTGCCCGGAATGTTTTGACAGTTACAGTATAGCGAAAGCGCCGCCGCCTGTCTTTGTCTTCGGATAGCAGGGGCAGGGCTCGACCCCTTGCCCTTTGCCTCGAAATGCGAAACTCGACACTCTAAACTCGAAACTGGCTTCTCGGGACACGGAACACGAGACCCGGGACTGCCGATTCCATCCTTCACGGTTTACCGTTCATGGTAATGCGGATTTCGGAATGCGGAATAAAAACGGTTCGCAGTTTACCGTTTCCGGTTTCCGGTTGAACCCGAAACGCGAAACTGGCTTCTCGGGACACGGAACACGAGACCCGGGACTACCGATTCCATCCTTCACGGTTTGCCGTTCATGGTAATGCGGAGTTGGGAAATTGTCTTTTGCCTCCGCTTCCTGTTAAATGTAATTAGAGGGCAACTGCACAATTGCCGGAGCCGGTCTGACGTAAACCCCGCAAATAGAGGAGAGAGATCATGTTACCGGAAGTCTTTTTGACGGAAGAGGAAAAGGCTTTGAAGCAGGAGGTGCGAAATTTCGTGAACGGCGTCCCCCCCGACCTCGTGCGGGCAATGGACCGTGACGAGGTCACCTACCCGAGGGAATTCGTCCGCTCCCTGGGCAAGCAGAACCTCCTGGGGCTCAGGTTCCCCCGAGAGTACGGGGGCCGGGGCATGAGCTGGGCCGCGGAGATCGGGGCCCTGGAAGAGGTGGGCGTCCTCGGCACTTCCCTCACCTGCGGCTTCGCCATGCCGTCGGTCGTGGGCGAGGCCCTGTGCGCTTTCGGCACGGAAGAGCAGAAGGAGAAGTTCCTGAAGCCGCTCCTTGCCGGGGAGCTCGTCTCCGCCGAGTGCCTCACCGAGCCCCGCGGCGGGTCAGACTTTTTCGGCGCCACCACGAAGGCGGAACTTCGAAACGGGTACTTCTCCGTCCGCGGCCAGAAGCGCTTCATCGTGGGCGCCGAAGGAGCCGACTTCTTCATCGTCTACGTGAACACGAACCCCGGGGGGAAGCCCCACGAACGGATCAGCCTCCTGATCATCGAAAGGGACCGGCCCGGGGTGGAGGTCAAATACCTCTATGGCCTGATGGGCGCACGCGGCGGAGGGACGGGACGCCTGCTGTTCAGGGACGTGGAGGTTCCGGAGTCGAACCTCGTGGGGGGAATCAACGAGGGTGCCGCCATCTTCAACACCATGATGGTCCCGGAGAGGCTCACATCGGCAGGGGGGGCCCTCGGGGTGGCGCGCGCGGCCCTCGAAGTGGCCGCACGGTACAGCGACCGGCGGGTGGCCTTCGGCCAGAAGATCAGGCGCTTCCAGGGGGTCAGCTTCAAGGTGGCCGACGCCATATCCCGCCTCGACGCGGCCAGGGCCCTCGTGATCGGTGCCGGGAAGGCGGTGGACGGCCGGTACCCCTCCGCCAGGAGGCTGGTGAGCGAGGCGAAAAAGCTCGCCACCGACACGGCGTGGGAGGTGACGAACCTGGCCATGCAGATCGTGGGAGGGATCGGCTACACCAACGTCCTCCCCATCGAGAAGATGGTCCGCGACGCCCGGCTCTGCCAGATATGGACCGGCACGAACGAGGTGATGAACCTCCTCATCCAGCACGAGTACTTCAGGGAACTCCTGGAAGACCCGGAGCCCGGGAGGATGGCCGAGCGGGACGCGGAAGAGTTCCACCGTGAGGAGGAGATGGTCTACGAAGACCAGGAGATGTGGACGAAGGGCTGGTAGGGCGAACGGCCCCGGCAGGGATGGGCGCTGCCGGAGGGGTCGATCCTGTCCCTTCGCCGATTCCTCCGCGGCACGCAAACCGATATAATAAGAATAGGGACGCTGATCGCTCTTTATCAAATCCAGAGCAGGGGGGACGATATGCCGGTTATAACGATCTCCAGGCAGCACGGGGCCAGGGCAAGCGTGGTTGTCACGATGCTCGCGGAAAAAAAGGGCCTCGAAGTAGCGTATAAAAGGGACATAGAGCGGCACTTGCGCAGCATCGTCGGCGGCTTCCTGGCGGAAAAATACTCATCGGAAACGAGCCCCACCTTTCTCGACACGGTGATGTACAACATGGAGCTCTGGAGGGGGCTTCTCTCCGAGGCGATCCTCAGCATCGCCAACAGGGGCAACGTCATCATCTACGGCCGCGGCGGGTCCTTTATCCTCCGGGGCATCCCGGGAGTGGTCCATGTCCTGATCGTGGGGAACAGAAAAAAGCGGATACAGCACATCGCGGAAACTAACGAGGTTTCCTTCCTGGAAGCAGAGGAGATAATCGACGAGATAGAAAAGAGGAGGGAAGGATTCCACAGCCACCACTTCGGGGAGAGCTGGCCCGATCCGGGGAATTTCGACCTCACCCTGAACCCCCTGAACATCGGGATGGACCGGTGCGCGGACATCATCAGCTCTCTCTCAGAAACCCCCTCGCTCTCCGAGGACTTCAGGAAGAGGGGGAGGAAGATGGTGGCGGAAAAATACGTGGAGGTTTCCGCGGGAAACCGGATCGCGCTCTTCGCCGACCTGGACCACAACTTCTTCGACGTCTCGCTCAGGAAGGGAAAGGAGATCGTCGTAACCTTCTACGATGTTCCGGCGGCGGTGAGGAAAACGGCGGTTTCCGCCGTGGCAGATTTCCACCGGGACTTAAAAGTAATCCAGACAGATGCCGGTCACCCGAAGGCAGCAAAAGGGACCGGCGGGCTCACAAAATAACCTCCAGGCCCCTGCCGCGCAGGTACTCCTTCACCTCCCGAATCTTCAGGATCCGGTAGTGGAAGACGGATGCGGCGAGCAGGGTGTCTGCCCCGCCCAGCGTCACCGCCTCGTAGAAGTGCTCGAGGGTTCCCGCGCCGCCGGAGGCAACCACCGGGAGGGAGACGGCATCGGAGATGGCCTTCGTGTACTCCAGGTCGTACCCGGCCTTCGTCCCGTCCCCGTCCATGCTCGTGGGCAAAATCACCCCGGCGCCGAGATCCTCGCACCGCCGCGCCCACTCGACGGCATCCTTCCCCACGGGCTTCGTGCCCCCGGAGACGACCAGCTCGAAGCCCGACGGCATGGAGGCGTTCCTCCTGGCGTCTATGGCGACGGTGACCTTCTCCTTCCCGAAGGCCGCGGAGGCCTGGCGCACCAGGTCGGGGTTGGCAACGGCCGCGCTGTTCACCGACGCCATATCGGCTCCCGCCTCGAAGACGAGCTCGAAGTCCTCCAGGCACGCGATCCCCCCTCCCACCGTGAGGGGGATATCGATGACGGAGGAGACGTTTCTCACCCACTCCAGGCGTGTTCCCCGGTTCTCCAGGGTGGCCGCTATGTCGAGCATGGCGAGCTCGTCGGCCCCCTCCTCCTGGTAAAAGGCGGCGTTTTCTATCGGGTCCCCCGCGTCCTTGAGGTCAACGAAGTGGACTCCCTTCACCACCCTTCCCTCCTTCATGTCCAGGCACGGCATGATCTTCACGATACCCATGGCCCCTCCTCGTCCCGTGATGCCCCTATTATACACTCCCCCCCGGGCAGATGAACCCCTTCCACGAGGTCCCGTAAACCGCCCGCGTGGGTAGAACAGACACACTGTAAGAATGGTAATGCGAAATTCGGAATGCGGAATGCGGAATGAAAACCCAACGCGAAACTCCAAACTATAAACTCGAAACTATAAACTCGAAACTCTAAACTGGTTTCTCTGAACCCGGGACTGCCATCCCTCTGATAGGGCCTCCAAAAACCTGCTTTCATGCAGGGTGACAAAATCATGCAGAGGGCGGCTGCCGGCCTAAGGGCGCTCCCCGGCATCGAGCATCACGCCGAGGGCGAGGGCCATCCGCCGGTCGATCGTCCTCTTGTAGTCGGGGCTCATGTCCAGCACGAAGCACCCGAAGGTGAGACGCCTCCGCTCGAACCATCCCACGACGGCCCCCACCTTTGCCTCGGTGAGGGTGTAGTTCGACCGCATCGGGGCGAAGCGGGAGCCGACGATCCGGCCGAGGACGGACCGCACCACCGAGTCCTCATTCGCAACGCACAGCAGCGACCCGTCAGGCCGGTAGGCGTGCCAGCGGCGCAGAATCAGCATATGATACAAGGACCTCCGGATCCTCCCGATGGTGTGCCCGGTTTGGTCAATCACGGTGTACCAGGTGTAGGGGAGGGGAACGCGGTTTTCCTGATGAATCTTCAAGTAGACCTCCCGCATCGACCCGTCGAGAAAGATGGTGGTCCCGTAGCGCTGGCTCAGCGCCAGGGCAGCTGCAAGCAGGGGAACCAGGAATGCGGCGAACTTCAGCAATGCCCCGGAGGGCCCGGGAAGGCTCTCCGGGATGAGCATCGAGGCGCCCAGAAAGGCCCCGATCCCCAGTGCGATGCACGCCACGGCCCTGACGTAGCCGAAGAACGGGTGTGCGGGACAATCGGCAAACAGCAGCGGATCGCCCTTCCTGTCCCAGATGTTGTAGCTCCAGGATCCCGACCCGTGCTCCGGGCGAAGGAGAAACCGGTCGAGGGATGCAATCTGGCCGCTTCGGTTCACTGCTCTCTCCTGGCGCTGTATAACTATAAATAAGCAATATAGCACAGAAAGGGTGAGGGCGGATGACCGTTGAATACCCGGTATCGTGCAAAAAAAGGCACCAAACCGAAAAACCATTTATCAACAGCGGAATAAAACAGTAAAATGATGGTAAGGCTTATCCGCCACCGGCACCCCACCTTCTCGTAAGGGACCGGGCCCGGCGTCTCTGTCGCGCGTACCGGCGGCTTTTCACTGCAAACCCTTTCGGAGAAAAGGTTCATGGCAAAGGACGGGTTCCGATTCTTCCCATCACTACCGGGTGAATCCGGGCAGGCACCGGGAAACAAGGCCCGCGCCGCCCAGGATGGGGGGAGGGAGAAAAAAATCGTCGCATCCCTTTTCAGGGAGGCCGGGATAGAGGTAAACGGGGATCGTCCGTCAGACATACGGGTCAACCACCCCGGGTTTTACCGGAGGGTCCTTACCAAGGGTTCTCTCGGCCTGGGGGAATCCTACATGGAAGGATGGTGGGACGCGCACGCCCTGGATGAGTTTGCCAACCTTCTCCTGCGCGCCTCGCTGCAGAAAAAAGTCGCAAAACTAAAGGGCCTGTCCCGCGCCCTCAAGGCGGCGGTATTCAATTACGGGCGGAAATCGCGGGCCTTCGCCGTCGGGGAGAGGCACTACGACAGAGATGACCTGCTCTTTGAAAAGATGCTGGACAAAAGGATGGTCTACTCATGCGCTTACTGGAAGGACGCCCGTACCCTCGATGAGGCGCAGGCTGCAAAGCTGGACCTGGTGTGCAAAAAGCTCTCCCTGAAACCGGGCATGACGGTGTACGACATCGGGTGCGGCTGGGGGAGCTTTTGCAAGTACGCCGCCGAAAAATACGGCGTCCGGGCAGTCGGCGTCACCGTCTCGCAGAGACAGGTGGACCGGGGCAGGGAGATGTGCTCGGGGCTGCCCGTCGAGATACGGCTGCAGGATTACCGTGAGATAGAGGAGAGGGAATGCGCGGACCGCGTCGTATCGATCGGCATGTTCGAGCACGTGGGGCACAAAAACTATGCGTCATTCATGAAGACCGCGCACCGCCTGCTGAAAAGAGACGGCCTCTTTTTGCTGCAAACGATCGGGGGAAACGAGTCGTCCCTGACCATCGACCCCTGGATGGGGAAGTACATCTTCCCGAACTCCATGGTGCCCTCGATCAAGCAGATCGGGGCGGCTATCGAGGGCCTCTTCGTGATGGAAGACTGGCAGTGCCTGAGCGCCGATTACGACAGGACCCTCATGTCCTGGTTCGGCAATTTCCACAGGTCCTGGGACGAGCTGCGGGCCCACTTCAGCGAGATCTTCTACAGGATGTGGAAGTATTACCTCCTGGTCAGCGCGGGGGCTTTTCGCTCCCGCTACAACCGCCTGTGGCAGATCGTGCTCTCCAGGAAAGAGTTCCCCGGTAAGTACGCCCCCGTCCGGTGACACCGCACGGAAAAGGCGGGGAGCGGGGAAAAATATCCGGATACAGATGGGGATTTCGATCATCCAACAAGAAAACGGCACAGGGAGGAAACGATGACAAGGAACTGGATGTTCACCCTGGCAGTGGCCCTTACCCTCACGCTCGCTGCCCCGTCCCGGGGAATTGCAAATCCCCACCACTTAAGGCACGGGGGGCACGAGATGGGAGCCGGCCCTCTCGGGCTGAAAGGCTTCCTCGATCTCAAGCTGACCGAATCCCAGCAGGCCGGCCTGATAAAGATCATCGACAAATACCACGGGGAGAAGAAAGGCATGAAGGCCCGCCTCTGGGAGGCAGGGGAAAAGCTCTCCGGCGCCGTGCACGCCGATACGGTTGACGAGGAGGGCATTCGAAAAGCTTTCCGGGAGGTATCCTCGATCAGGGAGGAAATGGCCGTTCTGAAAGCGAAGATGTTTTCCGAGATCAAAACGGTGCTGACGCCCGGGCAGGTCAAGCAGCTCGAGGACATGAGCCCCTGGAAAGCGGGGTGCCCCCACTGCGAAAGACACCACGGTCACCACGGCCGCTGAGGGCCTCGCCATGACCCCGTGGCGAAAGGAATCGAATGGGGGACCTTTCCCCGGGCCGGGCGGATAAGAGGGTCACGTGAATTGCGATCTCACGGGCCGATGTGTCCGTGGACCGTCTGGCAGAGGACGGTAGAAAGCCCCGTCCCCTTCAATACCCCGTGCACCTCCCTCATCTCCGCGAAGGTTGGCAGAGGCAGGCCGGTTCTTTTGAACTCCGGCCGATAATCCAAGGCGCACACCTGTACGGCGGGATCTATCTCGAAGATCTCCCTCCCCATGGCCGCTATCTCCTCGAGGGAGATGAGCCTCTCGTTGTAGGGGATCCCGATACCCAGGAAGACTTTGTCCCGGTACGTCTCGCTGATGTACCTCACCGCCTGCCAGGCGTTCTCCTTGTACCTGCCGGCCAGCGCCTCGTCGGTGAGGCCGGTAACGCGCATGAAGGTTTTCGCCTGCAGGGCCTTCAGGTCTATCCCCACATCGGTCATCCCCGCGCCCACCAGCTCATCGATGTATTCCGGGGAAAGGAGGGACCCGTTGGTGTCGACGTGAAACCTCGATTCATCTCCGGGATTTTTCTCCTTCAGGGCTCTCAGGTACGCAAGGAGCCAGGGGGGATTCAACGTGCATTCCCCTCCCGAAATCGCCATGCGGTCAACCCCGTACTTGCGCCGGCTCCCCGATATGCGCTCTGCGGCCTCCTGGGGCGTGAGCAGGCGGTAGTCGAAGCTTTCTTTGCCGCGGCAGGCGATCGTCCAGTTCTGGCACTGGGGGCACCTGAAGTTGCAGCCCGCGGCAAAGAGAGCCACCTCGATCACCCCCCTCGCCTTCAGGTTCCAGGGCGTACCGACCCCCCCGACGGTGTGCCCCATGAATCCACCGACGATCCTCCTGGGAACGTGGTCCCCGGGAAGGCGCGTCCTGATGCGGGCCCCTTCGTGCACTTTCGTGACGCAGCAGGGCTTAACCACCCCGTCGATCTCCACCGCGCAGCTGAAACAGCCGCCCGTCCCGCAGGGGGCCAGAATCCCGTCGGGGAGCTTTCCGAATCGAACGCCCAGGTGCTCCAGGGCCCTTTTCACCGTCGTATTCTCCGGAACGAGAGCGCCCTCCCCGTCCACCTCGACCCGTATTTCCCCCCGGTCTGCCGCCGCGATCATCGTCACCGCATCGAAGGGGCAGGCAATGGCGCAGGCACCGCATCCGGCACAGTCCTCCTCCTGGAAATCGACCGGGCAGGGCACCAGGACCCTGCACTCCGGGAAAAGGCACCGCGCGCAGATACGCTCATCCCGTGTGGCTTTGAGAGACATCCTTTTTCCCCTCGCCTCTTACCCCTCTACGATAGCAAAAGCTTCTTCGCGAAGATAGAAAATAGCGCGGGAGAGAAAAAGCGGGCCCGATAAAAAGTATCGGTGCCACGCGATTCAGTCTGCCGTCGTTCCTTCCGAAAACATAGAGAGAAGGGCGCGGGGAACCCTGCCTTTCGGCAATCCGGTTTCTGCGCGCCAGACAAAGAGGGAGGATCAGCCGGAAAAGGGGGCTGGCACAAACCCATGAAACTGGCCATTCGGCTCTCACTTCTTGCCCTTCTCGTCGTGCTCCTCGTCTTACCGGGCGCTCCTTTGGCCGCGCAGGGGACGAGAAACGACCCGTGGGCAGGTTTTTACCCCGGATCGTGGGTGACGGTCAAGGAGGTGGAGAGGTTTCTCGGCAACACGAAATCGACGGTCGTCAGGAGAAAGATCACCGCGAGAAAAGACGGGCTCGCGGAGGTGTGGGACTTCACGGAAGACGGTTCCCGGAGGCTGGAGAAGGAGCGGGCATTTTTCGAGGGAAACACGCCGGAGACGCTGTTTATGACCCGCAGTGGGGAGAGGGAGACAAACGTCCGCGTCGGCACGGCAAACTACAGGGCCAAAAAGGTTTCCTACGTCCCCGACGGGAAGTTCTCCCTCGCGAGAGGGCCCCTGACGGTGTACCTCACCGACGAGTTGAGCGTGCCCTACCGCGAGATGCTCCTCGGCGGCGACGATATCGCCCTTCCGGAAAACGTGATCAGGGCCGAGTACGTCGCCCCGGACCGGAATACGGGAAGGATGATGCGGTACGAATCGCAGATCGTATTCTTCTACTGGGCCGTAACCGTGGGAAACGAAGAGATCCCCTGTTTCGTCGAGGAGACGAAGGTGGTGGATATTTCATCCTCGCAGCAGGTGGGGGAAGCAAAGAGATGGCTCTCGTCGAGGATTCCCGGCCACACGGTCAAGCTCGAGTACCGCTTCACGTCACCCTACGGGCCCGGGGAATTCACCCAGGAAGTCCAGAAATATCAGCTGAACACCTTCCGCCGGCAATCGGTAACGATGGGCCGGTCCAGGATCTCCTTCGAGGTGCCGGGACATTTCAGGACCGCAACCGGGGAGGAGATCGCCTCCCGCTATCCCCTGAGGAAGGAAAAGACCCGCGCCTTTGTCGCAAAGGGCAACCGGGCGTCTATCGTCGTGCAGGTTTTCGAGCCGTCCGCCCTCGTCCACACCGTTGAAGACCTCAAGCTCTCCATGGACCAGCAGTCCTCCCGAAAAAACCCGAACATCAGCCAGATCAGCCAGGGGCTCACGGAGATAAACGACAGGACCTTCGTCTATCGGGAATATATCAACACCACGCAGGGATCGGCGATCAACACCTACAATCTCGAAACGCTGCACAGGGGAAAAATCATATCCCTCGATTTCACGATGAGCCGCGAGCTCCATCCGGAATACGAGCAGCTGTGGCGCGTCTGGGTGGAGTCGATACGGATCGAATCGCAGGAACCCTGATTAACGGGTGCCCTCAGGGCTGAGAACCCACGGCTTTCGCCTTCCAGCCCCCGCTATTTCCCCAGGAGCTTTTTCAGAGCCCCTTCCGCTTCCTTTGCCGCATCTTCGCCGATGGTGCCGAGCTTCTCCTTCGCCGCCTCCTCGGCCATCTTTTTCACGTCCTCAGCGGACTTTCCCAGGTACTGCCCGACCCCCGCCTTCAGGGCCTCGTCGACCACGCGCTGGGTCAGCGGCCCGAGTATCTGGCGGGCGATCTCCCCGGGGGTGGACCCGCCCTTTCCCCCCAGGTTGGTGAGGCGGATGGATGGCAGCGCAGCGGAAATGGGCTTTTCCCCCAGGGCAGCCACGCGGATCTCGACATTTCCCTTCTCGATGACGAGATTCCTGATTACGATCTTCTTCTCCTTGCCGGAATCCTCTTTCGCCGGCGGCTTTTCCCCGCTCCCCGAAGCCCCCAGGTTCTCCTTGATGGCGTCGAAGTTTCCCTTTCCCGACTCGTTGATCTCGTAGAGCACGCGGGGTGCCGACACCGCAACGCTCTCTATCACGATGGGGTCTTTCGTCACCGAGGCGGTGTCGATTTTCACGCTGATCCCCTCGAGGTCGAACGCGCGGTTGCCGGAAAACCCCCGGGGATTGTCGATGCTGAAGCCCCGTATGGAGCCCTCCCCCTCTTTCAATCTCAGCTTCACCGAGGAGACCCCCACGCGTGTCCCCGTCGCTTTCGAACCGTACTTCTCTATCCCCCCCTTCACGATGGTGTCGATGTTGGACAGGAGGAAGAAAAGGGCAGCAGCGGCGATTACGGCTACAACTCCCAGAACCAGAAGCAGCTTTTTCATAAGCGTCCCTCCCAGGGCATCTCTGTGGCTTTCTCTATCTGGCGGTCATGTTCATATGGTAGCACTTTTCCCGCGGCAAGGGCACGGTCTCGCTGCCGTCCGTCGAAAGGGGGGGCGGGATTTTTTGCTGGCCCCGCCTCATCTGTCTTGCAATTTGGCACGCGGAATGTAATCTTATGATGATGCCTTCAAGAGGCAGCAGTATCCGTCTACCGCCGTCTTTACACACCACCGCCCGCAAGGAGGCCCACGCATGGGGAAACGGGATGACATCGACAAGGTGATGATCATCGGGTCGGGGCCGATCGTGATCGGCCAGGCCTGCGAGTTCGACTATTCCGGCACACAGGCGTGCAAGGCCCTTCGGGCACTCGGCTACAAGATCGTCCTCGTCAACTCCAACCCCGCCACCATCATGACCGATCCCGGCATGGCCGATGCGACCTACATCGAGCCCCTGAACCTCGCCCGGATGACCCAGATCATCGAGAAGGAGAGGCCCGACGGCCTGCTCCCGAACCTGGGCGGACAGTCGGGGCTGAACCTCTCTTCCGAGCTTGCAAAGGAGGGGGTCCTGGAAAAATACGGGTTGAAGATAATCGGCGTGGCCGAGGACGCTATCAAGCGGGGGGAAGACAGGATCGCCTTCAAGGAAACCATGGACAAACTGGGCCTTTCGTTGCCGAAAAGCGCCCACGCCTACAGCGTCGAGGAAGCAGAGCAGATTGCCGCCGATCTTGGCTATCCCGTCGTCATCAGGCCCGCCTACACGCTGGGCGGGACCGGCGGTGGCCTCGTGTACAACGTGGAGGAGCTGCGGACCATCGTCGCCCGCGGCATCTCTGCGAGTCTCATCGGCCAGGTGCTCATCGAGGAGTCGGTCCTGGGCTGGGAGGAGCTCGAGCTCGAGGTCGTCCGGGACGCGAAGAACCAGATGATCACCGTCTGCTTCATCGAAAACGTCGACGCCATGGGCGTTCATACGGGAGACTCCTTCTGCACGGCTCCCATGCTGACCATCGACCCGGAGCTGCAGAGGCGGCTCCAGGAATATTCCTACGCCATCGTTGAGGCGATCCAGGTGATCGGCGGTACCAATATCCAGTTTGCCCACGACCCGAAGACCGGGCGGGTGGTGGTCATCGAGATCAATCCCAGGACCTCCCGGTCATCGGCCCTCGCCTCGAAAGCCACCGGCTTCCCTATAGCCCTGGTCTCGGCAAAGCTCGCAGGCGGCCTGACCCTCGACGACCTCCCCTACTGGAGGGGGGGAACCCTCGAGAACTATGAGCCCTGGGGCGAATATGTGGTGGTCAAGTTCGCTCGCTGGGCCTTCGAAAAGTTCAGGGACTCGGAGGACAAGCTGGGTACGCAGATGAAGGCGGTGGGAGAGGTGATGAGCATCGCCACGACCTACAAGGAGGCCCTCCAGAAATCTATCAGGTCCCTGGAAATAGAGAGGTACGGCCTTGGATTCGCCCGGGATTACCGTGACAAGCCCCTGGAGAAGCTGATGGAGCTCCTCGCCGAGCCATCGAGCGAGCGCCAGTTCGTCCTCTACGAAGCGCTCCGGAAGAACGCCGATATCGATCTCCTCTACGAGCGGACCCACATAAAGCCCTGGTTCCTCTCCCAGATGAAGGAGCTGGTCGACCTGGAGGAGGAGATCCTCGCATGGAAAGGGAAAGAGCTCCCCGACGACCTCCTGGTACGGGCCAAGAAAGACGGCTTTGCCGACCGCTACCTCGCCCGGCTTCTCGGCACGCAGGAGTCGGCGATACGCAAGGCCCAGAGGGATCTGGGGCTCGCGAAGGCCTACCGGCGCCTTCCCGTGAGCGGCGTCGAGGACGCGGCCTACTACTACTCCACCTACAACGCACCCGATGAGGTGGCCACCAGTGAGAGGCGGAAGATCATGGTCCTCGGCGGCGGCCCCAACCGCATCGGCCAGGGGATAGAGTTCGACTACTGCTGCGTGCACGCTGCCTTCGCGATCCGCGACGAGGGGTTCGAGTCGATCATGGTCAACTGCAACCCCGAAACGGTTTCCACCGACTACGACACCTCGGACAAGCTCTACTTCGAGCCCCTCACCGTGGAGGACGTGCTGGCAATCTACGAAAAGGAGAGGCCCGAGGGGGTGGTGGTCCAGTTCGGGGGACAGACCCCCCTGAACATCGCCGGGGAGCTCATGCAGGCCGGCGTACCGATCATCGGCACCTCGCCGGACATCATAGACCTGGCCGAGGACAGGGACCGCTTCCGCAGGATGATGCGGGAAATGGGCATCCCCCAGCCGGAGTCTGGCATGGCCAGCACCCTGGAAGAGGCCCTGGACGTCGCCGAAAGGATCGGCTACCCCCTGATGGTGCGGCCTTCATACGTTCTGGGGGGACGGGCGATGCACGTCGTGGATGACGAGGAGATGCTGCGCATTTACATGGAGGAGGAGGCGGTGGAGGTCTCACCGGAACGGCCCATCCTGATCGACAAGTTTTTGAGCGATGCCATCGAGGCAGAGGCCGATGCGATTTCAGACGGCACGGACACCTACGTACCCGCCGTGATGGAGCACATCGAGCTGGCCGGCGTCCACTCTGGCGACTCCGCCTGCGTGATCCCCCCCATCTCCATCCCCCTCAAACACGTGGAAACGATCGTCGAGTATACCCGGAGGATCGCCCTCTCCCTGAAAGTCGTGGGCCTCATGAACATCCAGTACGCCATCCACGACGACACGGTCTATATCCTCGAGGCAAACCCGAGAGCCTCCCGCACCGTTCCTCTCGTGTCCAAGGTGTGCGACGTTTCCATGGCGAGGGTGGCCATGCAGGTCATGCTCGGGAAAAAGCTCGCCGACCTGGGTCTCACAAGGAAAAACATACCCCACTTCGGGGTGAAGGAGGCGGTGTTTCCCTTCAACATGTTCCCGGAGGAAGATCCCGTCCTCTCGCCGGAGATGAAATCGACCGGGGAGGTCCTGTCGATAGCCGACTCATTCGGGCTCGCATTCCACAAAGCACAGGAAGCCGCAGGGGGCAGCCTGCCCGACGGGGGCACCGTTCTCATCACCGTGGACGACCGGGACAAGGATGCCTCCCTGGAAGTGTGCAGGCAGTTTGTCAAGCTCGGGTTCCCCATAAAGGCAACGGAAGGAACACAGAAGTTCCTGGCCAGAAACGGCATAGAGAGCGAGCATATCCTCAAGTACCACGAGGGCAGGCCCAACATCGTCGATGCGATCAAGAACGAGGAAATTCATCTGATCATCAATACCCCGGGCGGCCGCCTGAGCAAACACGACGATTCCTATATCCGGAAGGCTGCCATAAAATACCGGGTGCCGTACATAACCACCATAACCGGGGCCCTGGCCGCAGCCAGGGGTATCGCCGCGCACCAGAAGGGGGACTCCGGCGTGATGTCCCTCCAGGAATGGCACAGCGGGATCACCGGGCAAAGGGAGACCGAATAACCCGTTACCGGAAGTGGCGGGCGGGGGACCCATCCCGGGAAACGCAGGCCGGGCATGCGGGAAGAATTGTGAAGACAAACCCCGCTTATCGACATCACAACAGGTAACCAGTGTCTTCCCGGGACAAGGACGCCTGCCAAGGAGCCCGACATGAGCGAAAAAAAAGGGAAGGCGAGAACCAAACAGTCTGCCATGTTTGGAGATAGGCACCTGCTCGCGTGCGCCCTTTGCAGGGACAGCGAGAGAAGCCACCTTATCGTCGAAGACCTTGGAATCTCCGTCGGCCTGTTTGCCGAGGAATACTCTTTCTGCCGCGACTGCTGGAATTCACCCGATCTGGGGGAAAAACTGCTCGGCCTGCTGGGATTTCCCGACGGGGTGAAAATCGCGGACTCGGATCTCGAGCTCGATCTGTGGGAGGGGGATTAAAGAAGCGCGTTTTCCCCCTTTACCTGAACCTCCCCGGGTTTGCATGACAGGGAAGCGAAGAAAGAAGGATAGAGAAATGAGCCGGATATCGCGTCTTTCGTGCTCTAAGATTCACCCTCACTCCCCCTTTTCCGGGAACCGGTCATGACCGGGCACAGGACGGGCATATTCTACCACCCCTCCTATTCGCGGCGCAGCTACCTGACCGTGGGGGCGCGGCTTGCCGACTTTCCCATGGTCCTGGATACCATCCTGCGAAGCGACAGGATAAAGCTGTACGAGCCGGGCCCCATCCCGCTCGACCTGCTGCTCAAGGTCCACACCCCCGACATGATCGAAGGGGTGAAGAGGGACCCCCTCTGCTCTACCGCATGGCACTCGGCGATGGGCGTGGTGATGGCGGGGGAAAAGATCGCCGAGGGTGAAATTGCCAATGCCTTCGCCTTCATCGGCGCCGGCGGGCACCATTCGGGGAAGAGCTATTTCGGTGGATACTGCTGCTTCAACGATGTGGCCCTGTGCATCGTAAACCTGCGCGAGAAGCACGGTCTCGAGCGTTTCGCCATCGTCGACACCGATGCCCACCACGGGGACGGCACGCGGGACCTTTTCTCAGACGACCCCGACATCCTCCACGTCTGTATCTGCGGCACCGATTACGAATCGCCCGACGGAACGAAAGTGGACGTGGCCTACCCGAGCCCCTGGTGGGGCCGGGGAAGGGGAGAGGACCGAAGGCCCATGAACGACGTCTACTTCGAGCTGGTCGAAAAGCACGTTCCCCGCCGGGTAAGGGAATTCAAGCCTGACCTTCTTTTCTGGTACTTCGGATTCGACACCCACCGGGGCGACTACGGCGACATCGGCCTTACCGCCCCCTGCTTCATGGATATCGCCCGCCTGATGCTGGATGTCTCAGAGGAAGCATGCGGGGGAAGGCTCGCGGTGGTCCTCGGCGGCGGCTCACACACAAAGCTGGCCACGTCCCTGATACCGCCCATCATAGAGGGACTGGCCGGGCTCAAAACGGGGGAGCCCCCCCGATAGGTGCGGGCAAAAAAAAGCCCCGGAAGTTACCGGGGCTTTCGCGTCCATTATTTTTTTTTGCCTCAGCTGATCTTCACCACATTGGTGGCCTGAGGTCCTTTCGGGCCTTCGGAAATTTCAAACTCCACCTTGTCTCCTTCGTACAGGGTCTTGAAACCCTCCATCTGGAGTGCAGAGAAATGGACAAAAACATCCGGACCGTCTTCCTGCTCAATAAAACCGTACCCCTTGGAATCATTGAACCACTTGACACTGCCTTTTACCATCTTACCTTACCTCCTTTGATAAGTACTCCTCTGCTGGGTGCGATGTTAGAATTTTTTCACACAGACAAAAATGCTATCAACAAAAAATATCAAAGTCAAGAACAAGGGATACCCCGCCCTTTCGATGGCGGGGGGACGAAAACCCCTTCCTCCGGCCCTTTTTCCGGCGATAATATTTCTTCCCTCCCGCGGTTCTCATACACCTGAAAACGCATCCTAAAAGGGGAGGAAAGAGAAAATGTCCAAACTACCGGAACTGACCACGGGACCCGGCCGGACGAAGGAGGTCAAGGATCTATGGATAAGCGGCCCAGATCGGTAAGGGAAATCATCGAGCCCCGCTACGTCACGGAGGGGGCCGGCGTCAGGCTCAGGCGGAGCATCGCCGCGGGGGCGCTGAATTACCTGGACCCCTTCCTGCTCTTTGACCACTTCGGATCCCGGCGGCCCGAGGATTATCTTGCCGGATTTCCCATGCACCCCCACCGGGGCATCGAAACGGTCACCTACGTGCTCGCCGGCGTCGTCCACCACAGGGACAGCATCGGAAATGAAGGGAGCATAACGGCGGGCGACATCCAGTGGATGACATCGGGACGGGGTATCATGCACGAGGAGATGCCCCGGCCATCAGGGGGCAACATGGACGGTTTCCAGCTCTGGGTCAACCTCCCTGCGAAACTGAAGATGACAGAGCCGCGGTACCAGGAGATCCCGTCGGGCCGGATTCCGGTATTCGACCGGGGCGACGGGACGCGGGTCCGCGTGATCGCCGGTTCGGTGGACGGCATCCGGGGCCCGGTAACGGAAATTGCCGCAGACCCCACCTACCTCGACGTGATGGTTTCCAACGGCGGCACCTTCACCCACGCCATCACCCGGGGGCACAACGCCTTCGCCTACGTGTTCGAAGGAGAGGGTACCTTCGGCGTTACGGGCGGTAACGGGGGCAGGACCATATCCCACACGAAACTCGCCGTTCTGGGAGATGGCGATACCCTCACCGCCAGGGCCGGGGAGAGGGGCGTGCGTTTTCTCCTGGTCTCGGGCAAACCCTTAAATGAGCCCGTCGCCCGGTACGGCCCCTTCGTGATGAACACGAAAGAGGAAATCGAGCAGGCCCTGAAGGAGCTGAGGGAAGGCACCTTTATCAAGGATTAAGGGTCCTCTGCAATCACAGGCGGCAGGCAGCCCACACCCCGCAAACCCCCCATTCCCGTCCCGGGGTTTTAACCGGCAAAACGGAATTGGCGACAGTAAAACGTTTTATTATAATTATTTTCACAATTCCATAAAACAATTGACAGCCCCCACGGACACGCCTATCCTAAAACAACAGGGGCCATATTGAACTCTTCGAACAGGACCGCCCTCTCGATTGACAGGGGAGGGGGCATCACTTCACCCGCAGGGGTCGTCGCATCTGCCCTTCCGATGCCGGGAAGTTTTCGCACGCATTGAACGAACACGGGAAATGGTGGCACAACCACCAGCAGGAAGAAAGGAGGTAATGGTCATGCCGGTATACGTACTCCTAATGAAATACACGGACCAGGGGATGAAAGACATCAAAAACGCAACCGCCCGGATAGAGGAGGGCTTCAAGGCGTGGGAGGCGATGGGGGGAAAGGTGCTGGGCTACTACGTTCTGATGGGAGAATATGACTGTATGGCCATCGGCGAGGGCCCCAGCGACGAGGCAGCGACTGCATTTGCCCTGGGAATCAGCGCGCGGGGAAACGTCAAAACCACCACCCTCAAAGGGTTCACGAAGGAGGAGTTCGCGGGGATCCTGAAAAAGATACCGTAGCTCCCCCGGATTCCTTTCAGGTCGGCAGCAGGGCAGGCAACAAAAATCAGCAGGTGGTGCGCCACCCATTCCTGCGGTTGGAGTGACAGGGGGCCCCGTCCGTCCCGGGATCTATATGCTCTTTTTAAGCCTTACCGGGCTACCGGCCCGTAAACACGGGCTTGCGCTTTTCAAGGAACGCCGTAACGCCCTCCAGGGCGTCCTCCGTTGCAGCCGCCAGGCCGAGCAGGTTGGCTTCGTTTGCCAGGGCCTCCGTCTGGGACATACCCAGCCCGGAAAGGACCGAATCCAGGCAGAGCCTCACCGCGACACCCGACTTCTCGGTGATCTTCCTTGCGAGCCGCTCCGCCGCCGCGATGAGCTCTTCCTGCTTGACCACGGCATTTACCAGGCCGATCCTGTACGCCTCCCGGGCATCGATCATCTCGCCGGTCAGTATCATCTCGAGGGCCTTCTTCGGGCCTACCTGGCGGGGAAGTCGCACCGTCCCGCCCCAGCAGGGGTTGAATCCCAGGTTGATCTCGGGCTGGCTGAAACGGGCGTTCTCCGAGGCAATGGCGAGGTGGCAGGCCTGGGTGATTTCCGATCCTCCCCCGAGGGCATAGCCGTTTACGGCGGCAATGACCGGCTTGCCGAGCCTCTCGATGAACGTGATAAGATCCTGACCCCGGACGGCGAACCCGTCCCTGGCGGCCATCTGCCCTTTCTCGAAGCTCGCCTTGATTTCATTGATGTCGCCCCCGGCTATGAAGGCCTTCTCTCCGCTCCCGGTCAGGATCACGACCCTGATGGATTCGTCATCCCGCGCCCGTGAAAGCGCCGATAAGAGCTCGACGGCCGTGTCCCTGTTCAGGGAGTTCATGGCCCCCGGCCGGTTGATGGTGATCTTCAGGATGCCCTCACTCTCTTCAACGCGGATATTTCTGTGTTCCATGGCTATCTCCTTTCCTGCGCCGTTTCTGATTGAGATGCAGAATTTTTCAAACAGTCGTCTTGAAAAAGGTTATCCATGACAAGAGAGTCAGTCCAGGTCCGGAGCTTTTCGTCATGAGCCGCAAGCAAAAGGGGGGTAGGCCCCGAAAAAGCTCCGCCCTTTCGCTATCTGACCTCTTGATTCATTGCTCTCCGCCGCTTCCCCGACCCGGGCTTCACTCCGCATTTTGGAACCTTAACCCTGCATTGCAATTTCTTACCGGGTGGTTTCGCTCTCCCTGCGGACCCTGTTCATCCCGAAGCCCAGCAGTTTTCGGACATCCTCGAGGATCATGTAGAGGGATGGGACCAGGAGCAGGGTGATGCCCGTGGCGAACAGGATCCCGAATCCCAGGCTGATAGCCATAGGGATCAGAAACTGGGCCTGGACACTCGTTTCCAGGATCATCGGCGTGAGCCCGAAAAAGGTGGTAAGCGACGTGAGGAGAATCGGGCGGAAGCGGCGTGCCCCCCCGTCGACGAGCGCCGTGACGAGGTCAGACCCCTCCTTCCGGTTTACGTTGACCCGGTCGATGAGCAGGAGAGAGTCGTTGACCACGACGCCGGCAAGCGCCACGATGCCGAAAAAGCTCAGGATGCTCAGGCTGAATCCCATGATCATGTGCCCCACGACGGCACCGACGACGCCGAAGGGGATGGCGGCCATGATCAGGAGCGGCTGGCTGTAGCTGCGAAAGGGCACGGCCAGAAGCGCAAAGATTCCTATCAGGGCCATGGTGAAACCCTGCTTCATGCTGTCCAGCGACTCTTTCCGCTCCTTCTCCTCGCCCACCAGGTCAAAGGACAGGCCCGGGTAGTCCCTGGCAAGCGTAGGAAAGAGGCTCTCCTGCAAATCGATGAGGATCTCCTGTGCATTTGCCTGGGATGGGTCGACCCGTGCGGTGATGTTGACGACCCGTTTCCGGTTCGTCCGGTTGATGCGGGCAAATCCCCACCCTTCGTTGACGCTTGCGGCGCGAGCGAGCGGGATCTCCCCGCCCTCAGGTGTGCGCACCCGCATCGATTCCAGGTTCCACAGCTTCCTCCGGTCCTCCTCGGGGTAGCGAACCATGACCTTCACCTCGTTGCGCCCCCGCTGCAGGCGCAGCGCCTCTGCCCCGTAAAAGGCCGACCGGATCTGCCTGCCGAGCTCCTCCTCGGTAACCCCGAGCATCCGGGCCTCGGGCCGGAGGTTGATCTTGAGCTCCCGCTTCCCCCGCGACAGGCTGTCGTCTATGTCTCCCACGCCGGGGTACCCGGCGAGGTTCCGCTTGATACGCCCGGCAACGGCAGAAAGGACGCCCGCGTCCTCGTGGGCTGCGCGGATATCGATATCGGAGCCGACCTCGAAGAGGGAGGACGTGAAGGTGATCGAATCAACGCCGGCAACCGTCCCCACCGCCTCCCTCCACATGCCCGCCACGTCCGCCGCGGGGACACCCCGCTCCTTGCTTTCGGTCAGCAGCATGGCGACCTCCGCGATATTGGAGGCAGAATCGGTCTCCCCTCCCGCCGGGCCATGCCTCACCAGGGTGCTCCCCACGATGGAGAAGACGTTACGCATGATCGAAGGATTCCCCTGCCGGCCCCGGTCGAACTCGTCGACGACCACCTTCCCCCGGTCAACGACTAATCCCGTCACCTTTGCCGTCTCATTCACCGGCGTGCCGGGAGGCATCTTGATGGACACGATTACCAGGTCGCCCTCCACCTCGGGCATGAAGGTAAACTTGATGATGCCCCCCCGGACGACCCCGAGAGTGAGGAATAGCGCGGTGATGCCCGTGGCGACGGTGGTGTAGCGGTTTCTCAGGCAGAGCTCCAGGAAGGGCCGGTACCTTCGTGAAATGAACCCTTCGAGAAACCTTCCGAACCAGAGGCGCACCCTTTCTATGGCCCCCAGCACCCCCCCCTTCACACGATCATTCAGCCTCCCCCCCGAGAGGTGGGCGGGAAGCACGAAGAGCGATTCGATGAGCGACATGCAAAGGAGAGCAATGACCACAAGGGGGATCACCTTGATGAACTTGCCCATCACGCCGGTGACGAAGATAAGGGGCATGAAGGCGACCACGGTGGTCAAAACGGCGTAAATGACGGGGATCCCCACCTCTATGGTGCCTTCCGTGGCCGCATCGAGATAGGCCTTTCCCCTCTGGCGGTGCTCGAAGACATTTTCCCCCACGATGATGGCGTCATCCACGAGTATCCCCAGGGCCAGGATGAAGGCAAACAGGGAGAGCATGTTGATGGAGACGTCCATCGTGGGCATGAGCAGCATGGCCCCGAAAAAGGAGATCGGTATGCCCAGCATGACCCACATGGCCAGCCGTATTTCCAGGAAGAGGCCCAGGATGATGAGCACAAGGGTAAGCCCCAGGGCGGCGTTCTTCAAAAGGAGGTTTATCCGGCTCTGGTAGATCTCCGAGGTATCGAACCAGACGTCGATGTTTACCGTCGTGGGCATTTGAGGCTTCTTCCGCTGGACGTAATCCTTCACGATTTTCGAGATCCTGATCGGTTTCTGGTCCCCCACCCTGAAGACCTTCACCATCGCCGCCGGACCCCCATCGAACATGGCGAACACGTCCGTCTCGCGGAACCCATCCTCTATCCGGGCGATGTCAGCGAGGGTGACCTCCGTGCCGTCCGTGCTGGTCACCACGGCGATGTCGGCGTACTCAGGCCCGAAGTAGCGCCGCTCCTTCGTGCGGAGGAGAATTTCGCTCCCCTCGGTCTTGATCGTCCCGCCGGGCAGATCCAGGGAGGCCCGCCTGACCCGCCGGGCCACCTCCTCGAGGGTCAGGTCGTAGCGCCGCAGGTTCTCCTCGGGAATCTCGATCGATATCTCGTAGGGACGCACCCCGCCAAGGTCCACCTGGGTGATGCCCGGCAGGGCCAGGAGGTCATCCCGTATTCCCTCTGCCTGTTCCCGGAGCACCCTTTCCGACACGTCCCCGTAGACCACGACGGAGATGACCTCGCTGCGGCTCACCAGCTTGGAGATGACCGGTTTCTCCGCATCTTCCGGGAAGGTGACGATCCGGTCCACCTCGCTCTTCACATCCTGCAGCACGCGGTCCGGGTCCTCGCCGGTTTCGATCTCCGCAGTTACGACGCCGATGCCTTCGGCGGCGCTCGAGGTGATCTCCTCGATCCCGTCGACGCCGGTCAGGCTCTCCTCGATCTTCCGCAGGATCCCCTCCTCAACCTCCTCGGGACCGGCGCCCGGGTAGGCCACGGAAACCTGGATCCTGTCCAGGTCCACCTCGGGGAACACCTCCTGCTTTATGGAGAAGCCCTTCACCATGCCGCCGATTATGAGGACGAGCATGAGGATGTTTGCGGCGACGTGGTTCTTCGCCATCCATCTGATAGCGGCCTTCACTTCGCTTCTTCCTCCCCGGCCAGCCTGAGCTTCATCCCCTCCGCCGCCCCTGATATGTTCGTTAAAACCACGCGGTCGCCCTCGCTGAAGCTGTCACGAACAACGATGGTGTCGCGCTCCCGCCTGACCACGGTCACGGGCACGATGTGCAGCTTCATCTCATCGTCCATCGTCCAGACGGTTTCCCCTTCCCGCAGTGCGGAGCGGGGAACCGTGAAAATGCCCGGGAGCTCTTTCCCGGTTATTTCCACGTCGACGAACATGCCCAGTTCCAGGTCGGCCCGGCCGGTCCCGCGACCCTTACCCAGGTTGTAGGGATCGGCCACGGAGACCACGACACGCGCCATCCTTCCCCGGGGATCCACCTCCCCCAGCGAGCGGACAACCCTCCCCTCCCAGGTGAGAGTCCGGCTTCCAACGGTGAGCGTTACCTTCGCCGGAGAGCCTCTCTCCTTCGAGCCCCTGCCGGGGACTCTGAGCCACTGCATCTCCTCGAGGGGGAGGGGTACGATGATCTCTGCGGCATCGGTGCCCGCAACGGTAGCGGCGCTCTTGCCCACCGTAACGTACTGGCCCAGGTCGATCTCCTCAGATCGGACAATGCAGGTAAACGGCGCGTAAACGGACGTCCTGGCGAGGTTGAGCTCCGCCTGGAGAAGAGCCGCTTTCGCGGAATCAACGCCTGCACGGGCGTTTTTCAGCTGCGGCTCGTACAGGACCAGGGGGTTTGGCTCGCTTTTTTCATCGGTCTTCAGGCGCTCCCACTCGATGCGCGCAACCCGGGCCTGCCCCTGAACCGTGGCCAGTTCGTACTCTGCCGCGGCCAGGGCCGCCTTTGCCCTGTCGATGGCGAGCCGGTAATCGGTATCCTCTATTTTGAAGAGCAGGTCTCCCTCCCTGAAAAGACCGCCGGCAACGAGTCCGGGGGAAAGATACGTGACCTGTCCGCTCACCTGCGGTGTGATTGCCGCCTCCTGGCGGGGGGCCACCGTCCCCGTTCCGGTGACCACCACCGGCCGGGTCTCCCTTCTCACGCTCGTGACCTCCACCAGCACGCCCGGGGACTCCCTCACCTCCTTTTCGGGAGAAGGGCGGGAGAGAACCATGAGCTTCATCCCGGCGAACCCCGCCAGGACGATGCCGATTGGAAGGACGATCTTCATCAAGGTCGTTTTCAGGCTCATTTTTCCCTTCCTCCGGTGTGGGACGCCTTCAGGCGGCTTTCCATTTCTTCTTCCATCCACTCTCCCCCCAGGGCACGGACCAGGCTTATCCTGTCGGAAATCAGCTGCCGCCGTGCGGAAAGAAGCTGGCTTTCGGCCGTGAAGTTGGAGGCCTGGGCCGTGAGGATGGGCAGGTAATCGGACAACCCGAGCAGGTAGCGCTCCTTGGAGAGCCTGAGGGACCCGGCGGTTGCCTCCACGCGCTCCTCGAGATACCTGATGCGCTCCTCCGTCATGCGGTTTCTGATCAGCGCGTCTTCGACTTCCTGGACAGAGGTGAGGACGGTCTTCTGATACCGGGCCAGGTCCTCCTCGAACCGGGCCTCCGTTCTCTCCACCTCGGCCCTCCGCCTTCCCCCATCGATCACCGGTTGAATCACGCTTGCAAAAACGTTCCAGAAAACACCCGATATATCCCCGGCGCTGAATGCGGTTTTCGAGGTGCCGTAGCTGCCGAGCAAGTTTATCGAGGGGAAACGGTCGGCGATGGCCTCGGCCACCCCGGCATCGCTCGCTTTCACGCGGAGGAACGCAGCCCGCACATCTGGCCTGCGTGAGAGAACCTGTGAGGGAATCCCCGCCGGAAAGGCGGCGGGAGTATCGGGTAGCTCTGCCAGCGTTCCCGCAAGGCCCCGCTCGGGGTAGCTGCCCGTCAGAACGGCAATGGCGTGCTCGGTCACGGCCAGGTTCGCCTCGAAGAGGGGGCGGCTGGACTTCGCGAAGGAGAGGTTCTGGCGCGCCTGGTACACATCAAGGGGCGGTACGAGCCCCTGAAGGTAGCGGCTCCTCACCAGATCGAGGGTTTCGGTGAACGATGCGATGGTCCCGTCGGTGAGGTCGAGCTGGGCCCTCTGCTCGACGGCCAGGTAGTAGAGGTCGGCGAGCTCCGCCGACAGGGTAACGTAGAGGGATTTGACATCTTCCCGGGATGCCGCCGCCTCGAGGGTGGCCGCATCTGCCGCCGATCCTATCCTGCCCCAGAGGTCTACCTCGTATCCCGCTGCAAGGGAGAGACTGTAGCTGATTCCCCTATCGTCACCGAATATGCCCGGTTGCCCGGAGCGGCTGGCCTGCCCCTCCGCATCCAGGGAAGGATACTGAAACGACGCTGCCTGGCGCCTGACTGCCTGAAGCTGCTTGAGTACGGCAATTGATTGGACCAGGTCCAGGTTGCCATCGAAGGATTTCTCCATGAGGGCGCTCAGGCTCGGATCTTCGAAGGTCTCCCACCAGCGGCCCACGGGAAGCGCCTCGGACGGGGGGTCGGTATGCTCGAGGAAGCCCGCCGGGAGGTTCTCCGGGGGCCCGATCGGCTGTGGCCGGTGGACGGCGCAGCAGGTCAGGACGATCGAGACGATGAAAAGCAAGGAAAGCAGTGACCCGTTCCGCTTCATGACACCTCCACTCCCGCGGTAACGAAAGATACGACCATGTCGGTCATCGTCGCAGCGTCAAAAGCCGGCACGACCCCCTCGGGAAAGACCTTGAGCTGGTCCAACATGTGCAGCGTGTGGCTCATCGCGCCTATTGAAAACTGGAGGCGCCAGAAGAGGACTTCCCTCGAAACATCCGGCAGGGCCTCGCAGAGGATCTCGTAGCAGAGGAAAAACATCGGGCGGAAGTGATCCATCAGCTTTTCCCGCAACCGCTGATCGGGCTCGCCCATCGTCCGGCCGACGAGCGAGATAAACGCCGCCGCCCCCGGTTCCGTGTCCCGGAAGCGGAAAACGGGGGCGATGAAGGCGTGCATGACATCACGGGCATCGGGCCTGCGGTTTTCCCGCCCTGCCGCATCTCTTATCTTCTCGAGTTCCTCCCGCCTGATCCGGTTTATGGGGAGGAGCCGCCGCTTGAACACCTCCTCGATGAGGGATTCCTTTGAACCGAAATGGTAGTTGACCGCCGCTATGTTGACCCCGGCATCGTTCGTGATGGCCCGAAGGGATGTGTTGTGAAACCCACTCCCCGCGAAGAGCCTTTCCGCCGCATCGAGGATCCGGGTTTTCGTGTCCCGCTGGACCGCCTCCGGCCGATCTCCCGCACCGATTCCGGTAAAAGGCCCCGCCGTGTCCCGCTTTTCATTCATACGTTTGATTTAAACATATGTTTGAATCAATGGCAAGGGGAAATAATGTCGCTGAAGCATGGATAAACAGGGAAGACAGTATGTGCCGGTCACCGTATAACAATCTCATATTCAAGCTTCAACTCGTTATCGAAGCTGTCCTGGTCCTCAAACAGGGGTGCCTCGACCTTGACCGGGTAGCTGCCGGGCTCGAATTGTGCGGTATCCCAGACGATAGTGACAGCCATTTTGTCCTTCACATCCCAGTAGAAATCAGAGATGTTTTTCGATGCAAGGGTCTTCCTCCCCGAGAGAACTCTCACAATAACCGGACCTTGTATAACCTCCCCTTTATCGTGGAGAGTGACTTCGAAGGTGATTTTATCACCCCGGGCAACCTCCCGCTTGTCGACGGAAACGCTGTCTACCGCCAGATTAATATACACATCATCCCTGAATCTCCTGCCCCTGAAGGCAAGGTGTTCGGACAGGGAACCGGAAAACGCCGTGGAGACATCGCACGCCAGGATGAGGATCGTGAAAAAAACCACCCCCGTTTTCAGTCCTGAAACCCTCATTGCAACCTTTAGAGACAGGTGATTTAGAACTTTTCAGCCGATCAATCTCTTTTTTCTATGATATCGCAAGCCGGTGACGGGGAGTGAAAAAGAAATAGGTCGCTTTCCTCCATTGACGGAAAAACGTGGCGGCACAGAGAGGAGGCCCACCTGGAGCCTCCCCTGTGCAGAAAGATGCTTTTTGGTTCCCACTGCGTTGTGAATCAATCACGGACCGCACGTATCCTCGGGATCCAGCGTAGCCATCAGAGAATCGCTTTTCTCCTTGTCGGTCTTATCGATAGCAAGGCTTCCCGGGAGAAACCCGATTTCGATATGGTATAATCCCTGACAGGTGCCGATACCAGAAGACGGGGACCACTATTCTCCGGCTATCGGTAAGGAATCATCGGGAGACAGGAAAATATCCTCTTCGAGGAGCCGGTGGAGGGGCTGACGGATATGAAAACCATTATTTTGGTGAGACACGCCAAGTCGAGCTGGAAGGATCCCGGGCTGAAGGATTTCGACAGGCCGTTGAACAAGAGGGGAAAGAGGGATGCGCCATTTATGGGGGAAAAACTGAAAGAGAAAAAGATTCTGCCCGACCTTATCCTTTCGAGCCCCGCGAAAAGAGCACGCAAGACGGCGGTAAAGGTTGCCAAAACCATCGGCTATCCCAGAAAGAGGATAGAGTACAGGGACATCATGTATCACTCGGATGCGCGGTATCTCTTCGAAATGGTGAAAAATCTTGATGATTCGAAGGATACGGTCATGCTCTTCGGGCACAACCCCGGGTTCAATGATTTTGCTGATTTGCTTCTTCCAGAAAATCCCGTTCTGAATATCCCCACAACCGGCGTGTACTGCATGCGGTTTGACGTTAAGAGCTGGAAGAAGGTGCGAGAAGGTACAGGCGAGTCTGTCTTCTTCGACTTTCCGAAGCGCTACCTGGACGAATCGGATACGCACGGATAGGTCCCCAGCAGAAACCCGGTGAAAACAAAAGGGTCCCTGCAGGCGTCAAGAGGGTCACCCATGCCTAGACCGCAAAAATTCCATGTCCCGGACGGCTACGACGAAGGGTTCTTCTTCGCCCACCTGTCCGATCACCACTCGATCAAAAAGGGGCGACACAGGTACCGGCGTGTCGTGATTTACGACACATTCGACTGGCGCCTGTTCAACAGGTCGCTTGTCCTGTATGAGTCCGGCAGAAGGCTCCATCTGCGCAACCTGTACGAAGACGCGGACATATGCAGCGTGCAGATAGCCGATCCTGTTGTTTTTATTGGGGATTTCCCCGACAGCAGGTTGAAAGAGCTGGTCGAGCCGGTCATAAAAATGCGTGCGCTGATAAAGCTCGTGGAGGTGTCCTCGCGCAAAGCACCCTACCGGATCGTGAACCAGCACGAAAAAACGGTGGCCCGGGTGGAACACGAGGAAATCTTCCTGTCCCGGGACAGGAACAGGCCGGCGATTGCAACGTTTCTGTGGCTCAAACCGGTGAGAGGATACCTGGGCTATGCCCGGGAAATGGGAGAGCGGCTCACCCAGGGAGGATTCACGGAAAAAAAGGGGGGAGATATCTACTTTTCGGCTCTTGAGGGGGCTGACAGAAAACCGGGCGACTATTCAACGAAACTAGATGTTCGCCTCACACCCGATATGCGCCCCGACCAGGCAGCGAAGATCATCCTCCGCTCGTTGCTGCACGTCATGCGGGTAAACGAGGCCCATATCGCAAAGGACCTGGACACGGAATTTCTCCACGATTTTCGCGTGGCCGTGCGCCGCACCCGCTCCGCGTTGCGGCAGTTAAAAAGCGTGTTTCCCCCGGAGACAGTCCGTCGGTTCAGGAAGGATTTCGCCTTCGTGGGAAAACTTTCCAACCAGCTGCGCGATTTAGACGTCTACCTTTTAAGCGAGGGGACATACAAGGCCATGCTTCCCGACGGGCTTCGCGGCGACATCGAACCGCTCTTTGCCTACCTGCGGGAAAAGCGATCCCGGGCCTTGCGGGAAGTCACACGCAGCCTGGAGACGGAAAAGTACCGGCAGATCCTCAAGGGCTGGGACGTCTTTTTGCGTGAACCGCCGGAGGCCCCCCCCGGGGCACCCCATACCGGTCCTTACGTTATCGACGTGGCACGGAAACGGATCTACAAGAAATACCGGCGTATCGTAAAAGATGGGAATGCGATCCTGGAAAACACGCAGGACGAGATGCTGCACCGCCTGAGAATTCAGTGCAAGGAGCTGCGCTACCTCCTGGAGTTCTTCTCGAGTCTCTTTCCCCCGAAAAAAACCTCGGGCTTGATCGAGCAGCTGAAAAAGCTGCAGGACAACCTGGGCGATTTCAACGACTTCTGCGTCCAGGAGGAATATCTGTTGAAGGTCGCCGATGAGCTGGCGGTAACGGACCTGCCCGGGAAAAAAACGCTCGTGGCAATCGGCAGCCTGGTCGGTACCCTGGACAGAAAAAGACAGGCGGCAAAGGGGAAGTTTTCAAAAACATTTCAAGCATTTGCATCACCGGAAAACAGCGCGACGTTCAGGGAGCTTTTCTCCGAAAAAAAGAGGAAATCCGCATCGTGACGACCGAAAGCGCTCAGGTGATCCCGGTGCCTGCCTGAAGCCGAATCGCCGGGAGCAGGAGTTCCGAGGGGAAAAAGAGCCGATCATGAAAAGACTGGTTATACTGTCGGGCCCCTCCTGTGTGGGAAAAACCCCCCTTTTTATCGCACTCTCAACGTTTTACCCACACCTGGCCGGCAGGCTTGTAAAAGTCGTGCCGTACAACAGCCGCGATCCCCGGCCCGGGGAACAGGACGGGGTGGACTACCATTTTCGCCCCCGCGAGGTAATCGAGGATCTCTTTGGAACCCCGGGATATATCTGTGCCGACGTCCGGGGAGACCTCCACGCCGTCGAGATAGAAAGTATCAAAAAAATCCTCTCGCGGGGAAAAGATGCCTTTTTCGAGGGAAACCCGTACGTTGCCGCAGGGCTCATCGCTTCCGAGCAGTTGCAGGCAATTCCCACCCTGAAGGTTTTCCTCTCTCCCCTCTCAAAGGATGAGATCCAGGATCTTAAAAACCCCGCAAACCGGCCGGGCCTGGAGAAAACAGTCACCGACATGATGCGGAGGAAGCTGCTTCGCCGCACCGGAACCCAGAAAACCAGACTGTCACCCGGGGACCGTGAAAACATCGAAACGCGTGCGGGAAGCGCCTTCACCGAGTTGCGGGAGGGCTGGAAGTATGACTTCGTCATCCCCAACCACGACGGGGAAGACAGCGAGCACTGGGACGCCTTTCATCACCCGATCGGCGACGCGCGCAGGGCCCTCGTCGCCTTCGCGGCTCTTTTAACGGGAGGCACTTCGTACCCTGCCGAACGCTGGGAAAAGGATCTCGTGCCGTGACGTGTGGGACTTCCCACGCAAAAACAAACCGTATTTTGTTAATCCTTGACACCGGCAGGAGATGCTTATATCATTGATATTTCTTGTTTTTGCATACATTGGCACCACGCCTTTCCCCGTTGACGGGGAAATAGAGGGAGGCCGTGACCGTGAAGAAGGATGACCTTACCCGGTTGAAATACATCGAAACCTCGCGCATGAAGCTGCTCAACAAACACGGCATCACTACCATAAAACAGCTTTTTGAAATGCCAGAGGAAAAACTGGCCGGGATTAAATCGATCGGGAATCATTACGCAAGGCTGATCAAGAGCTCCGCCGCCGACTATTACCGGGAGAAGCAGGAAATAGTCCTCCCCGAGATCCTCTCAGACGAAGAGAGAAAGGCAGGGGAAATCAGCGAGAACCTCAGGAGGAAGATCAGAAAGCTTCAGAAGACATTGCACCGGGTGAACGAAAATCTAAAGCCGATGGGGAAGAAAAAGTATCTGCCCCTGTACATCGACCTCAAAAAAACGTCGTCCGAGCTTCGCGACAGCCTCGCCCTTCTGGAGAAAAGCCAGGAAAACATCCCCCTGAAAGCGAAAAAAAAGATCATAAAGAGAAGCGACGCTCTTGCACTATTCATGAAAAAAGGAGGGAAAAAGCCCAGGAAGAAAGCGTATAAGAAAATAACGCTGGAAATTCAGTCGTTTTCCAAAGTAGTGCGGAACCTGATCCCTTGAGCCCGGTAAACGCCCCTGCCCCCCGAGCGCGAAAACATCCCCATCCCTGGCCGAATGTGGGATGAAGCCCGGCTGCGATAAAACTATCTGCTCGCCGGTGGCATCTAAGCGGTTGTTTCATATCGGGAGTTTTGAAGTTGGCATTTCCGCCGGAGGGGCCGAAGCTTCAACCACCTGCTTGTTATGAAGAAAATACTCGTTCTGGGCGACATTCACGCAAACTACCCGGCACTCAGGGCCGTGGAAAAATACGTGCGGCCGGGAAAGTTTCACGGGATCGTCAACACCGGCGACTTTACGGTTTTCAGCACGTTCCCCAATGAAACAATCCAGTGGTTTCGTCAGAGGAAACAATCCGTCTCCATACTGGGGAACACGGACGACCGAGTCCTGAAAATCCTGGCGGGAAAAAAACTGGAAAAACCGAGAAAGGAAGAAAAACGGGTCATGTATTTCTGGACCTGCGAAAACCTGCATGCGGGGAACATTCGCTACTTAAAATCCCTTCCGAAAAGGCAGGATTTTACCGTGGACGGTATCCGAATCGGCCTGTTCCACGGAACCGCAGACGATGAGGAAGAACTCCTGTTTCCCCGTGCCTCCGAAAGACGGTTCCGCGACCTTGCGAAGGGTTCACCCTACCGGGTCCACATCATGGGTCATTCGCACGTGCCATATTACCGATGCATCGATGGTGTTCACTTCTTAAACCCGGGCAGTGTGGGACGGATGTTCGACGGCGACCCCCGGGCATCCTTTGCCATCCTTACGGTCTCATCGCGTAAAATAGAGGCCTACCACTTCCGCATTCCCTACCCGGTCGAAGAGGTGATCGAGGGCCTGAGAAAAAACCGGCTCCCCGATATTTACGAAAAAATGTATCGAAAGGGAAAGAAGTTGAATTAAAAAGAAAAATTGGAGTGGCTATGAAAAAGACGAAGAGAAAAAACGCAAGGAAGAAAGAACGGGAAAAGGAACCGAATCCCAAGGTAGTGCAGATAAAAGACGCGCCAAAGTTAGCACAGGTGAAAACCAAGCCTGAAGATCTGCACAGCCAGAAGGAGAAGAAAAGGGACGCCGACAAGAGGGCAAGCGGCAGGGCGAAGCCGATCAGGGAGGTGGTGGAAAAAATCCAGCCGAAAGTAAGACCCGCAGACAGCGAAAAGCTGATACGGAAGATTCAGAAACAGCTCAAAAAGAAGGACAAGGAAGAGATCATCGAGGGGGCTTTGAAAACGTTCTATGAAGCGGAGGAGCTGAAACCCTACCAGGTGGAACTCCTCAAGCTGCAGCGGCACATGGAGAACACGAACAAGAAAATGGTCGTCCTTTTCGACGGACGGGACGCCTCGGGCAAGGGGGGGACGATTCGGCGGATCACCCGATATCTGAACGAGAAGAGATACCGCACCGTCGCTCTGGGGAAACCGAGCGAGCAGCAGAAGACGGAACTCCACATAAAGCGCTATATAGAGCACTTCCCCCGCGCGGGAGAGATCGTTCTCTTCGACAGGAGCTGGTACAACCGGGCTCTCGTCGAGCCGGTCATGGGATTCTGCACCGAGGATCAGTACAAACGGTTCATGAAAAAGGTCGTCACCTACGAACACAATTTTCTCGATGATGCCGGCAGAACCATACTGATCAAACTCTATTTTTCCGTGAGCAAGAGAGAGCAGAAGAGGCGGTTCGACAGGAGAAAGAACGATCCCCTGCGCCAGTGGAAGCTCTCCGAGGTGGACCTGCAGGCCCAGGAGCTGTGGGATAACTTTACGGAAAAAAAATTCCAGCTGCTGAAGCGGACCCATACGGAAAAGTCCCCCTGGTGGGTCATCCGTTCCGACAACAAGCACCTGGCCAGGCGGGAAACCATGAAGCTGATCCTCAGTATCGTTCCCTACAAGGGCAGAAGCCGGGACCTCGATCTGAATCCGGACCCGCACGTCGTCATCCCGGGTGACAAAGAGCTGCGCAGGATGAAGAAACAGCGGAGGAAACATGGCCGGTTCGTCGAGTGACCTCCCGGTTCCCAGGAGACGTGCAGGCAGGCGAATAAAATGGCGGATAAAGTAAAGGAGCCCCCGATGGCGAAGGAAAAACCCGAAAAAAGAAAGAAAAAAGGAAACAAGAGGGAGAAGAAAAAGGAAAAGAAAAACAAGACAGAGCTATCCGAACACACGGCCTATGAGAACATGAACAAGAAAAAATCGAAAAAACGAAAGGCCGTGTACGTGAGCAAATCCACCCTCGAATACGAAGAGGAACTGCACCGGCTGCAAATAGAGCTCTTGAAATGGCAGAAGTATGTCATCGCCCACGAACAGCGCGTCCTGATGCTATTCGAGGGCCGCGATGCCGCCGGCAAGGGCGGGACCATAAAAAGGATCGTCGAACACATGAATCCACGGGGTGCCCGGGTCGTTGCCCTCTTAAAGCCCAGTGACCGTGAGCGAACGCAATGGTATTTCCAGCGATACTTTCAGCACCTCCCCTCGGGCGGAGAGATCGTGCTCTTCGACCGGAGCTGGTACAATCGCGCCATGGTGGAGCCAACCATGGGGTTCTGCACCGACGAGGAGCATAAACGTTTTTTGAAGGACGTGCCGATGATCGAAGAAATACTGGTGAAGAACGGGATCACCCTCTTTAAGTTTTTTTTCTCCGTATCCAAGCAGGAACAGATGCGCCGTTTCAAATCGAGAATGATAGACCCGCTGAAGCACTTCAAGATATCTCCCGTCGACATGGCTGCACAGGAAAAGTGGGACGACTATACGATACGGAAATTCCAGATGCTCAATGAAACGAACAGGACGATCTCACCCTGGACGATCATCCGTTCCGACAGCAAGAAGAAAGCACGGCTCAACTGCATCAAGTACATCCTCTCCAATGTGGTTTACGACGAAAAGATCCCCGCAGAGGAGCTCCAGGTAGACCCTGAGACCGTGGTGTCGGGCATCGAGGAGATCAAATACATGGAAGATCACCTGATGACGGGCATGGAGCTTCCGGGGTGAGAGTTGACAGGGGTGCTCGCCTTCTCATCGTCCGGCGCCAGTGGCAATTCTATCTGAAACTACCCTGATCGGGATCGTTGCTCGATGTTCATGCACAGCAGGGGGGTTTTCTGAACGGCTCGTCCCGGAAAAAATTTTCAGCAAAATTACAATTTTTGGATATTATTTTCCGCATTGATATGATATATTTTATCCTGCCCGTTAGCTCCATATCTCTTACCTTCGTGAGCCACCCCGGGGGGGAGGGGCAAAAAAATTACCGCATTTCACCCGTCTTTTCATTAGCGTGCTCTGTGTAGGGCGTTCACGCTGCATTGAACAATTTTTCAGCATTTTAGTCCGGCGACAAAAGGAGCGAGAGCTGTTTTACGCGGAGGCTTTTCATGATCAGGACGGAGAGTCGACTTCACTTTCCCCGCACTCAACGGAAATACCGGGTCAAAAAAGAGTGGTTGCAGTTCACCGATGAGCTCTTCGTGTGCTGCTACGACAACGGTTCGGTGATGAAGGGAGGAGCTGACCGGGTAACCGGTCATATACACGGAGACGTTCCATCCCCTTATCGGCCGAACGCACTCCGGGGAGGAAAAGAGTTCCGCTGCACAAAAAGCAAACGCCAATACTGCATGGATTGCGCAGCTGATTGCACGAAGGTTCCATGAAAAAGGGCTGCCGCTCTGAAGGGCCAGCTTTTTCGGCGGCGGGTTTTCCGGTCCCGCACCTGTTCGAACGTTCACGGGAAAATCGAAGCACGAGGGGGGAAACCGATCAGCCCCTCTGGGCGAAGGTGAGGATATAACCGCTGTTGTCCCGGATGATGAACTCCTTCATTCCGTAAAATGTGGTCTCCATATCGCGGACAATGTCTACCCGGCCCTTTATCAACCCGTAGAGGGCATCGACATCCTCCACCTCGATAAACAGGGTCAACGACCCGCCGACCTGCTCGTGGGCAAAGTCGAAGTTTTCCTGGACGAGACTCCTCCTGGTCTGAAACATGATGTCCACGCCCCCCCTTCGCACCAGCGCCCAGTCGAGGGGGACCCCTGAGTCCCTTATCCTCACCACGTCCCCTCCCGCCTCGGGAGCCCCCAGGACGAAGGCAAAACCCAGGACATCGCAGTAAAAATCGACGGCACCGTTCACGTCTTCTACCATCAGGTTCGGGGACAGTTTCTTGAAGGTCTCCTTCATCTTACCCGCACCGGGGTTGGGCAATGCAGAAGCGCCGAATCAAGCCCGGCGGCCCCTTTTTCATATGGCCCGAAGAGCCTGGTCCAGGTCCTCCAGGATGTCCTCGACGGCTTCGATCCCCACGGATACCCGCACCATGTCAGGGGTGATGCCGTTGTCCCGCCTCGATTCCTCGGTAAACCTGATGTATTGCGATGACCAGGGGTGGATGACCAGGGTCTTGCAGTCGCCCAGGTTCGCCAGGTGGTACGCGAGCCTGACGTTCCGGATATAGTCGAAACAGGCTTTCTCGTCTTCCAGGCCGAAGGTCAAGAGCCCCCCGTACCCCTTCCCGTTGAACTGGGCCTTCGCCGTCTCATGGGAGGGGCTGTCCTCCAGACCGGGGAAGTTGACCCACTTCACCTTGGGGTGTTGCGCCAGGAACCTGGCCACCTCGACAGTGTTTTTCATGTGCCGTTCCATCCGGAGCGCCAGGGTGTCCAGGCCGATCAGGGTCAGGTACGACTGGAAGGGCGACTGGGTGGTGCCGAAGTTGATATGGATCTCCCGCCACACCCTGTCGATGAATGCCCGTTTTCCCGCGATATCCTTATAGAGCTTGAAATCGGTGTACTTGTCGTCGGGCCAGTCGAATCTCCCCGAGTCGATCACCACGCCCCCTACCGCCGATCCGTGGCCGTTCAGGTACTTGGTGGTGGAGTAGACCAGGATATCGGCCCCGTGCTCGAGGGGCAGGAACAGATAGGGGGTAGCCAGCGTGTTGTCCACGATCAGGGGCGCCCGGTTCTCGTGGGCGAGGTCTGCAAGCTCCCGGATATTCGGCACGTCCATCTTGGGGTTACCGATCGTCTCCACGAAGAGGAGCTTGGTCTTCGGCGTAACGGCCGCCTTCCAGGCGGAAAGGTCGGCGCTCTCGACCAGCTTCACGTCGATTCCCAGCTTCCTGAGAACGTTGTTGTAGAGCAGAAAGGTGGACATGAACAGGGAGTTTCCCGACACGATCTCGTCACCCGAGCGGCATATGGAGAGCACGGCGTTGTTTATCGCCGCCATGCCCGATCCGGTGACAACAGCCTCCATGCCGCCGGTCAGCATGGCGAGCCGTTTTTCCAGGACCTCGTTGGTGGGGTTTCGCAGGCGCTGGTAGATGAACCCTTTTTGCTTCCCCGCAAATACATCGGAGAGTTCCTCGGCGGTGTCAAACCGGTGCGATGCCGTCTGGTAGATGGGAGCCAGAGTAGCGCTCTTCCACTCCCCCGGCGCCTGGGCCCCGTGGATAACCTGGGTATCGAACTTCCACTTCTTCTCACTCATATCCCCTTCCCTCCTTGTAAAAAGAGATCCCCCTGCAGCCGGAACGTTTTCCGGCATCCGGTCACATACGTCATTGGCTCTCTTCAGGACGTATGGCTACAGTGTATCAAATTGTACTGTTTGTGCCGAAAAATTAGAAGAAGTTTTCGTGCGCGGGGGGCGGGGATTCATCCCGTTGCTCATACCCTGAGCCGGCGCTTACCGGAGAGGGCCTCGCTCCCTTTCCGTCACCCCCCCCTTCCAGACCGCCCTCTTTTTTCCGTGCACCCTCGTTGCCGTCCGCCATATCGCTCAGCCACCACCTGCTGCCTGCGTCTATCCCGACAACCACGACGAGAAAAGCGATCATCTCGCCCATCAGCACGATCGTGATTCCCAGCGACTCAAGGATGGATTCCATATGAAGGGCCGCAACGAAGAGGGCGAAGGAGAGCACACCCATACCAAGGCTGAACAAATAGCCTTTCCCGACGAGCCCCCTGGCGATTTTCCCCGATCTCTTCCCTGCCTGCGCCACAGTTTTTCCCCTTCTTCAACCCTCAAGCAGCAGGAGATTGTACTCCCTTCCCTCTATCGGCCAAAATGCCGGCAACTTAATCGGTGAAGCGCTA
>JABAOF010000954.1_pt2 | contig 37657 bp, 32 predicted proteins | sample 7062171 | NCBI WGS metagenome assembly JABAOF01 (sample SAMN14538628, study PRJNA623070) | marine sediment metagenome | biome: marine biome [ENVO:00000428]; feature: marine pelagic biome [ENVO:01000023]; material: deep marine sediment [ENVO:00002113] | place: India: Gulf of Khambhat ...
GACCGACCCGGTCAACGACTCTGAGACCGTCGACCTGCGAGTCCATTACATCCAGGGAACCGCGTACATCGACCGATTCCCTTACGGGACAATCACTGACGCCGACGATCCTAAGCCGGGTGCGATCATCGAGCTTTATCGGGAGGATCCCCCGGGGAGCGGCACGTTCGTGCTTGTCGAAACCTTCACGACAGGCGCCGATGGGGCGTATCTCTTCGACGGCCTTTTCCCGGGGACCTACCGGGTTAGGGAAGTGCCTCCTGGCGGATTCGCCATTGAGGCAACCGAGTTCGTGTCGCTGAGCTACACGGCTGTGGAAATCGATCCCGGGACGATTGAAATCATCATCCCTCCAAGTCCGCTCGAGGTAACGTATGAAGGATTGGCCTCATATCAGACAACCTCGTTCACAATACACGGCTATTCGTTCGTCGACTACCCGACCGGCCAATTGTGGGCGTCGATCACCGGGGTCAATATCGACGGGGGTCTCCCTGCGGGCAGCGGGGAGAGATTCCGCACGATCTGCATCGACCTGTACCACAGTTTGACTGCTTTATACGATACCTATTCTGTGATTCCAGAAACGGCTCCGCGCTATCCCGGCTTGAAATTGCACGCAGGTGAGATCGGCTACCTCTACAACAAATATGGCTGGGACCTCATGTCGAGCTTTTACTCAGCCGGCTTGAATCTGGCGATCTGGGAGCTGGTCAACGATGTGACACCGGACCTCAGTGCAGGCAATTTCGTCGTCGATTCCGCGAGTGCGACCGTTCTGGGCAACGCCAACGCTTTCCTCACGGAAGCTGCGGGCAAAGATGAATTGGCAGTGTTCCTAAACATCGACGATCCTGACGTGGTCCTGGGCCAGCCGGACTTGGAGGCTGGTCGTCAGTCAATCCTGGCGACCAACTTTTACAATTTCCTCAACACCGAGCTCGACGTCTCCGACCTGTCGCTGACCAAGACGGTCAGCAACCCGACGCCGAATGTGGGCGACAACGTGGTGTTCACGATCACGGTGACCAACGGCGGACCGGACATTGCGCGCAATGTGGCCGTGACCGACCTGCTGCCCGACGGCTTCACCTTCGTCTCTTACAGCGCTACGCTGGGCACCTATGACGCAACCACGGGTGTGTGGACCGTCGGTACGCTGTTCGCCGGTGCTTCCCGCACCCTGACGATCGTCGCCACGGTCGATGCGCCTACCGGCGCCGCCGACGAGTATAAGAACGTGGCCCAGGTGTCGGCGTCGGATTCGTACGATCCCGACTCGGTACCGGGCGACAACTTCGATACCGATGACCTTGGCGACGGCATCGCTGATGACGACGAAGCCTCGGCATCGGTGACTCCGTTCGGCGCGGATCCGTCCATCGACGTGGAGAAGTATGTGTGGGACGGCACGACCTGGCAGGATGCAGATGAGGCCACCGGCCCGTATCTGCTGGGTGATCCGGTCTTCAAGTTCGTGGTCACCAACAACGGCGACGTCACCCTGACCGGCATTGCCCTGAGCGATGATCCTGTCATCGCCAGCTTCTATGCCGATGCCGCTCTGACCACGGCCTGTGACATTCCGACCAGCATGGATCCGGATGACACCTTCACCTGCTACGGCAGCCTGGACTGGGCAGCCGGGCAGCAGACGGACACGGCCACGGCCTCCGGCATTTACGACGCCACCACCTACAGCGACAGCGACGATGCCAACTACTTGGGCGCCAATCCGAGCTACACGATCGAGAAGCAGGTCTCTGTGGACGGTGGTCTGACCTGGGAGGATGCGGACAGCATCACCGGGCCTGAGCTGCTGACCGGCACTGACCCGCAGTTCCGCGTGATCGCCAGCAATACGGGCAACGTGGATGTGACGGTTGACGTGAGCGACTCTGACTTTGCGAGTTTGTCGGTGAGCGGCTTCAACCTGGCGGCCGGCGCCACCGATGTGGTGATCGCCGGTCCGGTGAACGAGCCCTGGACCGAAGGGCAGCACACCAACACGGCTACCGTGGACGCCAGCTACAGCGATGACGGTGGGAACACCTACACCGAGCAGCAGCAGGATGACGCCAACTACTTGGGCGCCAATCCGAGCTACACGGTTTCCAAGGTCTGCACCAACGAACCGGTTCCTCAAGGTGGACCCGCGACCTACCAGGTGAGCTTCACCAACACCGGCAACGTGCCCATCAGCATCACGGCCGATGACGGGATTGGCGAATTCAGCCTGGCTGTCGGCGAAACCAAGACCTTTGACGTGTCCCTGCCTGGCCCCTTCGGCAGCTCTGAGACGGCGGACAACACGGTCACCGCCACTGGCAGCTACACCGACAGTGCCGGGAACCAGTGGACCCCCGACCTGCAGTCGGCCAGCGCCAGCTGTGAAATCGGCGGACGGATCAATATCAACAAGCAGACGACTTTCGAAGGCGTTGATGCCAGTGATAAGTACACCTGGAACTTCGCCATCTATGATGCCGATGGTAACGAACTGGCAACCGACACCACCAGCCCCGGCGACACATTACTTGACTTCGGACTCTACAACCTGGACCCGGGTACGACCTACACGGTGTGTGAGCTGGGTCTGCCGGCAGGGTGGTCCTCAATCTGGAGGATTGACACGGATGGAGACGGCGTCGCAGATAGCATCGTGCTTCCCTTCAACCCGAACCAGAGTGACAATCCGGCAGAAGACCTCGGCGTTCGCTGCTACGACCTGACCGTCAGCGCAGGCGGAACCCTGGTACTCGATATTCTCAATCAGCACCCCGGTGGCGGCCCACGGACCCCCGGCTACTGGAAGAACTGGAACCGGGTCACCGATGGCGGCCAGGATGAAAACGCGGATCGCAACGGCGGCTGGGAGGAAGGCTTCTGGCTGTTGGAAGACGTGCTCAATCCGAACGTCGGCGGCGGAATCAATTGGGATGACATCCTGGATGACAGCTTCGTGTTCAATATCACGAATGCGGCCGTGGCTGTCGACATCCTCGACCAGCGTGAGATCGGTGATGAGAACGTGGTCGGCGATGGGGTCAAGCACTCCAACGACGCCGCCTACACGCTAGCTATGCACCTCTTGGCAGCCCAGCTCAACTTTGGTGCTGGCGCTGAGACCTGTGAGGCAGCGCAGAATACTGCCCTTGCTGCGGAACAACTGCTCGACAAATACGATTTCGATGGTACGGGTGACTACCTGCTGTCCAAGTACAAGAAACCGGAACTCAAGGACGATTACAACCTGGCCATAGAGCTGGCCACCTGGTTGGACCTCTACAACAACGGAGAACAATGTGATGGCGAGACAGTACCCCCGCCAGTCCCAACTCCGGACGATCCGCCAACGGTGGACATCACCAGCCCGGCTGATAGCGCAATCGTCAGTGGCGAGTCTGTCGACATCACCGCCCAAGCGAGCGACGACAACGTCGTGACGCAGATCGAGTTCTTCGTCGAAGGTATATCCATCGGTGTGGACTCGGACAGCTCGGACGGCTGGTCAGCGAACTGGGATCTGACCGGCGTGGCCGATGGTGACTACATCATCATCGCCACCGCCACGGATGATGCTTCCCAGTCCGGTAGCCACAGCATCGTTGTCACTGTAGACAATGCGGACGACGCGCCAACGGTGGGCATCACCAGCCCGGCTGATGGCGCAACCGTCAGCGGAGACTCCGTCGACATCATCGCAGATGCAAGCGACGACAACCTCGTTATGCAAATCGAGTTCGTTGTAACCGACAGTGGGAACAATGTCGTCTTCAACTCCGTGGACGATGTCGATGACGGCTGGTCAGCAACCTGGGATTCGACCGGCGTGGCCGATGGTGACTACACTATCACCGCCTCAGCCACGGATGATGCTTCCCAGACCGGCAGCCACAGTATCGTCGTCACGGTGGACAACGTGGCCGATCCTCCCGATCCACCGATGCACATCGGTGACCTTGATGCTTCCACAGCTTCTGGAAAAGGCGGCAAATGGGACGCGACGGTCACGATCACTGTCCACGACGCTGCCGATGATCCGGTGGCCAACGCCACGATAAGCGGTACGTGGAGCGATGGCACTGCGGGTTCATGTGTAACCGACGGCAGCGGCCAATGCATCATCACCCTGTCCAGCATCAACAAGAATACCGACAGTGTAACCTTTACCGTGGACAGCGTCAGCGCCAGTGGCTACGCCTATGACGCCGGCGCCAACCACGATCCGGATGGGGACAGCGACGGCACCAGCATTGTGGTGGGCAAACCCTGACCGTTTCATCAGGAGGCAGTTGGTTTTATGCACCGGCTGCCTCCTCAAGTAAACTGCAGCCCTGATCGATCCCACAGGGAGACCGCCGGGCTGCAAGAAAAACAGACCAGGGCGGGCGTCGAAACGCCCGCCCTTTGTCATCCCTGCCTGGCTATTTGCCTGGAGTATATTGGGTAGGGGATGCTAATCCGAGACCAGCCACCGACTCCGGACCAGGCGGACCCAGCACATACACAGGTGGCTACTCGGTGGAGTATGACGGCTACGCACCAGCTTGAGTTACGACTAACTTATCTGTAAGCCCCCTATCAAGATCGGCAAATACTTATCTTTTGATGGCCAGCATACCTGGGAGGACGACGACATGGCTCCTAGGCCAGGAGTGATCGTAAATCGGGATGTTTACTTCAGGTTCGTCATCCACAATACGGGTGACGTCCCGCTGGCCAATCTAACCCTCTCTTGAAGTGTGTTCAATGCATTTCGGGTTGCCCAATTCCTTCACATTTTCCTGGAGTAGACATGGATTGCATCCCCCAACATCACTGCACTGGAGTATCAAAAAACCCTGGACGGGACGCCAGTACCCAGGGTTTTGCTCTACTCTGCGGACGAGATCCAAGTGCTCTTCACTCGCCGTTCAAAGGCACGAGCATATAACCCACTCCCCGCACGGTTTTAATGCACCCCATCTCTCCAGCTTGATAACCAAGCTTCCTTCGTATGGAGCGAGCCAGTGGGCGCAATAGCGACCCCGCTTCAACCCGATCTGCCCCGATTTGATGTGTGCTCAAAAGGATTTCTTCAAGAGGTATGGCCACCTCAGGTTTTCTTGCCAAGCACTCAAGCATCTTGAATTCTGTGGTGGATAGGTTCACCTTTTTATTGCTGATCCACACGCGGTATTGATTTGGAGCAATGTGTAAATTCCCCACACTGATAATCTCAGAATCCCCATTTTGGGCAGCTGGGTCTTCCATGACCTGCGAAAGCTGCTTGGCACGTTTTAGTTTCCCCTGCACAGTGGCGATCAGGTCCTCGGGCTGGATGGGCTTGGTGAGGTAATCATCCACTCCCAGTTCCTTGCCATAACGGATATCGCTGTCCATCGCACGAGCAGTCACAAAAATGAATGGGATGGTCATCCATTCTGGCACTTCTCGAACTTTCTCGTATAGCTGATAGCCATTCAACCCCGGCATGGCTATGTCCGCTAAAATGAGATCTACTTGATTCTCATGCAATAAATCCAGCGCTGCTAAGCCATCCGACGCTGTCAACACGGAGTACCCAACAGACTCAAGAGCTAACTGGATATTGTCCAGGATCGCCGGCTGATCATCGACCGCAAGAATGACTTCGTCGTTTTGCATTTTTCTTCTCAATCCTCGATTGGTGGCAAGTATAACGCGAACATACTGCCTATGCCGGGAGTTGAAGATGCATAGATGTAGCCCCTGTTACACTCCATTAATTCTTGTGCGATAGCTAGACCTAGACCAGTTCCCGGGATGTTACTTTGCGCTTCCACCCGGTAAAATCGTTCGAATACTCGCTCAAGATCCTGTTCATGAATTCCGACCCCGTTATCTTGAACACAGAGAGCTGCCCATGCACCTTCCGGCAATTCACCGATACCTGGCCAGTTCCTGTCGGATCCTCCATAGGTGGAAACTTTCACGCATGTGCAATTAATGGTTCCCCCATCTGGAGTGTACTTGATGGCATTGTTGACCAGGTTTCTAATGACTCTGCTTATCTGCTCTGAATCTGCAAAAACAGGTAAAGTACCGGTTCCAGATAGATCCAGTGTCTGTTGTTTTTTGGTTGCCAGTGGTGTTTGCTCCGCGATCACTTTCGTGGTGATTTCGACCAAATCGGTCCATTCTCGATCGGCTGAAACAATGCCATCGTCCAGACGGGAGATTTCAAGCACATCTCCAATTAAGTCGTTCATGATTTGCGCATGGGCTCGAATTTCTTGGACCATCCCTTGTCGTTTCGCATCATCCAATTGGTTATATAACAAGTCCAGATTTCCACTGGTTAACGTGATGATCGACAATGGAGTTCTTAGTTCATGAGTGACATCCGATACGAACCTGGTTTTAAGTAGATCAGCTCTCTCCGCACGTTCACGACTAATGATTTCGGCTCTAAGGGCTTCATTAATATCGGCGAGTTCTTGGGTTCTTTCTTTTACTCTAATTTCCAGTAGGTCCCTGGCCTCTTCTAACTCCTGCTCATACTTTTTTCTCCGCGTGATATCCGTGATAAAGAACATGGAATGGATGCCATCATCTCGTTCTATGTAACTGAGGCTAACGTCAATGGGGAACTCAGTGCCATCTTTTCTTCTAGCGTAAATTTCCAATCCTGAACCCATCGGTCGAGTGAATGGTTTATTTATGTAATCCGCCCGATGATCAACATGGTGTTTTTGAAATCGTTCCGGTATCAGGCACTCGACGGATTGCCCAATCAGCTCACTTCGCTCATACCCAAACAACTCTTCAATTCTTTGATTTACCCTGAGGATAGTTCCCTCTGGATCAACAAATCCGATCCCCTCCGAAGCTGCTTCGAGGAACGCGGAAAGCATTTCATTCACGTCACGAAGTTCAATCTCCACTTGCTGACGAAGTTCAAACTGAGCATAGGCTGATATCAAGTTCGAGCAAGTCTGGAAAAAGGGCTGAAGGTCCTGAATAATCTGCTCGTCATAACCGGCAGGACGATTGGCGATCCCTCCCATTCCAATCAATTCCTCGTCCTGCAGAAAGGGCACACCAAGAAAAGATTTGAGCGGCGGATGTCCAGCGGGAGTTCCTCCACTGCGTGGATCATTCTTGGCATCATTGGCGATGACGGGTTCTTTTGTCGTGATGCAGGCACCAAATAGCGTGTCAAGGTTGTAGAATTCCATCCCTTTTAGAACGTTTGCCTCATATAAGGCTCGGGTATCCTCATTCCAGGCGATATTTGTAATTGCGTACGTCTTCAAGTATGAATTCCCATCTTCTGTCTTTAAGACTCGACCAATGAAACCATACTCGCTCTGGGTTAATTCAAGGAGATCACTTAGGAGGTCTTCAAAGAGCAAGTGAGGGTTTTCATCAGATACGAACTGGCCGATTGATCGGCAAACAGCCTTTAGCATGATCTCATGTCGCCGGCTTAATATTCTTTCTTCCTGCCAACCTGAGATTTCTTGAAATGCCAGGGTGAGTCTTAGTGTTTCATCATCGTTATGGGAGAGACCATAGACGTGAAAATGAGCCACATTCTCATCAGCATGCAGAGGAAAATCCCACTCAAGGACTTCACCTTTGAGCAACCTTGCTTTCGCATGGCTCCATTCAGGCCATAAATCGGTCATACTTTTCCCTATTAGATGCTCATCTTCGATGGACAGCATCTTTCTGGCATCATTGTTACATTCCGAAATTCGATGATGTTCATCAATGACTATCAACCCAAGCATTTGCATCTCCCGAGGATTATCCTCTGCCGAAATGGATCATTTTGGTTCGTCGAGTCAGGCTTGTACAAGGTCTAAGCGTTTCGGTTGAGGTTATCTTCTATCATCAGTGTTTTCGTCATGAGAGGGTAGCGGTTGAAGATATGATACCGCATTGAGCGCTACTCTTTACTTGTGCGTAGCCGTAGAAAGTTCTGTGGTGGAGTGGTTAGATATTAAAAAGACGTTCCAATACCTGCTGGATGATCCATATAAGGATGGGAAGAAACATGGCAGAAAGATAACCGCGGATGGTGGCAGGCTGCCATGGCCACGTGGGGATTTTTTCAACAAAGGCTTTCTGTCGCTCTAAATTGAGTGTCGTCTTATCAAGTCTATCCATCTCGTCCAATTCATCGTTATCAACATCACTGTCGATCCGAGCATAAACTTTCTTGATCCTGAGGTGAATTTCTCTGAGAATGTTTTTCTTTTCGCTTACTAAGCGTTGGTTGATCCCCCGGAGAGGCAGGATGAATGCTGAGAAAGAAAGCGCGGAGATGACGATGGTTATCATTAGGGCGGTCGGTATCTGAATGGATTGGGGCGATAGGAGAAGGTTTGTATAGACCAGGAGGAGAAAGATTAGGCCCGTTTTTGCAGTGTGGGAAGATAGCGCATAAACCGGGTCGAGATTGAACAAGTCGATTTCGGTCGCAGATTCGTACAATCCATTGACGATTCGAAGTTGGCGGATAATTCGGTAGACGAAAACAAGGGCAAGGGCTGTAGGAACCGCAAAACCAATGAATTCGTAAACGACTAAGGGTGACAGTTCAATCGTCCCATTGTTCATCATCCCAACCGAATAAGCTTGCGAAAAGCCAAGCAGTACGCCGATGATGGTCCAAAGCATGACTGGTCGTGCTGGTTGGTTGGTTAACTCAAATTCGATTCTTGTGTAATCTTCCTCTGAGGTGCTCAGGAGAGGGCGATATTCTTCGAGGGCTTTTCTTGCATCCTCATCCAAAAACTTGAAAAAGAACAAGATCTCGACGGTAAAGAGATTGTTCAGAAATAAATAGATGTCAAATTCACCCCATGCAACAGTCCCCGCGATCCATGCAACAAGCTGATTCAGTGATCCACTCAAGAAGAACAGGACCAGATAAATGATCCAGGAGGGACCAGGCAGTGCCTCGATCCAATCGGTAAGTCGATCAACCCAACTGGGTGTGTAAGGTCTGTCCGACTTCGCAATTTTATGGGAATCTTGCAAGACTACGGGCTCATCAATTGTCGTCATCGAAATCCCCTGAAATCCATTTCGATAGGTTAGGTTGCTTGAATGGAGTAATGTTCCTAATAAGACCTATTTTATGCGAAATAGGCCATTTCTTCAAGGATTACCAGATTACTTAAGGGCAGTCATGAGGTTTCCTTCATTCACAAATCGATTGGGTATTCTGATTGCTGATTAAATGATTACCTCTATGAGAAGCGTAGTAAACCATTTTTTTCATACGCGGTATACCATTTTCCTTGAGTGTGATCCGGTTGTCGTCGATTTCGTGATTGACTTCAGCCTGGGATACGCGAGAATGGCAGGCTGGATCGGGGAGTGCATCTATATCTCCGTAATAGTGTGCCGTATCTCGAGACGGGATGGGACAGGTGGTGGTTTTCACAGCTGTACAATGAGGTTAATGGATGCTTTGGCTCAATGGCGTAACGACGGGTCACAAAAGTAGGGTTATCGCTGGATCTCTCATCCTTGCTGCCTTCGTCTTGGCTGAAAGTCTGCTTATCACAGCTTGTGGATCTATCAGCGTGGGTGATAGCCCTACAGCGACGCAACCATCTATCGTTGTGCCCACGTTGACAATGACATCGACATTTACGCAATCGCCATCACCCACCGTTGTGACAACTCCCTCTCCAACATCGGTGAATCCAGACACGGGATGGGTACAACTGCAAACCGGTCTTGAACGACGTGTCATCAATCTATTCGATGAGGAAGGCAATCATCTTGAACAGGTATATGTTCTGCGTCTGGAGTCGGAGCATTATCGGTTTGCCGTCGCGTATCACCCAGATCCACAAACTTTAGAGGCGTGGCGAACCGAGACTGACGCACTCATCATTCTGAATGGCGGGTTTTACCGGGTGGAAAACGAGACCTACTTACCCAATGGTTTAACGGTCGTGGATGGAGAGGTGATTGGGAGCACCTACGGTCCATTCGCTGGAATGTTCCTCGTGACAAATGATGGGCCGGAGTTGCGTTGGTTAGAAGAAAATCCCTATGACCCGAATGAGCCGCTACTTGCAGCGCTGCAGTCCTTCCCTGTACTAGTGAAGCCCGGTGGGATCCTTGGCTTTCCTGAAGAATTTGAAGACTATCAGCAAGCGAGGCGGACCGTCATCGGGCAGGATAGAGAAGGGCGCTTGCTTTTCTTGATAGCCTCAAAGGGTTCATTTACACTACATCAATTGAGTTCATATCTCGTTGCGTCGGATTTCAATTTGGATATCGCGATCAATCTGGATGGCGGGCCCTCTAGTGGCGTGCTCCTTTCCAATCCGTCTGAGATCGTTCCTGCTCTGGTGCCGTTGCCTGTGGTCATTACAGTCTATGATCGATGAATGCTAGGCTACAACGATTTCGTTTCTACTGACATCGGCTGTGCCAATTTCCCAATTAGGAGACTCATTAAAATGGGCAACCAAGTCAATAGCTTTTCGTTCACATCACCCAATGCGCTGTGCATTCTTGTGCTCATGCTGGGCCTACTCCTCTCGGGATGCGCGGCTGACGAGACCACAGAGATCCGTGAGTGTGGTTGGGAGATGGGCGTGTTCGCTTGGACAGACGAGAACGGGAATGGCGATTTCGATGAGGGTGAGCAGGGGTTGAGCGGTGTAAGAATTCGGGCGGACGATGTTACGAATGATGAGGAGGATGTGGGAGGCGATGCCGTAACTGATACAGAAGGTTACACTTTGCTTGACCGATTTCCCGCACCTTGCTAATCTGAAGTTGAGTATGAGTACCATGCTTTCCCGCCCTCGGGCTATTATGCGACCACACATGGGTGCATCCTTGCTCCAGATGCGTAACCGCCGAACCCGAATGTTGATTTACTGATGTGCGGTTTTGTTGCTGATAGTTAAGGTTATTCATTCTCTTGTAGAGCCGAGAATCAAAATACCCTCGTGGAAATCCTTTGGCATTTATACTTAATATGGGCAGAGTATCCAGCTTGAGTGGATTAGGGATGGGTGCCGATTTGTGGTATATCTCGTTCCACAGCTCTGCTGTGGAACGTTGAGGATTCTAGGTTACGGCGCGGAGCCCCGTAACCAGAGAGAACTTCGCATATTTGGACACCCCACCGGGGCGTCCCCACGAATTATTTGATTAACATTCGCTCTACTGTAGAACCGGCTTTTTCATTGTAAGATGGATATCAGATGACTGACTTCACGAGAGAATTCGAGACTGGTAAAGTAAGAATATGCGTTCCCGAAAGGAGATAGAGATGAAGTGTCCAGTGGACGGATCTGAACTAGAGAGTCACGCGCATCATTCAGTCAATATCGATGAGTGTGCGCAATGCCATGGACTGTGGTTTGATCAAGGCGAGCTTCGAAAAGTTAAGGATGAAATGGTGCCAGATGCAAGTTGGCTCGACTTCGATCTCTGGTCCGACCAGGACGCCTTTGACGTTGTTTGGTCTGAGCGTAAGTGTCCTAAGTGCGGAAGAAATATGGCCGTGGTCTCCTATGGAGAGACTGGCGAAAACGTCGATATTTGTGTCGACGAGCACGGAGTTTGGCTTGATAAGGGCGAGCTCGGAGCCATCATTCAGGCTCTCGAAACAGAGGTCAACACCAAGGACGTTTCCGAGTATGTCGCCGCTTCTGTAGAGGGGGCGATGGATATTGTGGATGGGGATAAAGGGTTCATCTCCGAGTGGGAGGATTTCCTTTCCGTCATCAGGCTACTTCAATACCGCGTCCTGTCAGAAAACCCAAAGTTGCACGAGGCATTGGTTGCACTTCAAACGACACAACCATTTCGATGATTGTCGCTGCTGATTGATCATTCACAGCAATCTTTTTTTGACGTGGGTGTCGATACAGAGACTAAGACATTGAAGATAGACTCCTGATCGCAACATATTCAACATACTGGCTGTAATATTAAATAGGAAAGCATCTTTCATGGAGAAGGCCTATGAGGGCACTTCAATTTCTTCTTGCTGTTCTAGTACTTGCCGGCCTCGCTTGCGGGTCTGGTTCTGTATCAACGATGCCAATTCCCGAGACACCTACGCCACGGGAAACCGCTGTCGTAACCAAAGCCGCAACCGAAGAAAGCACCGTGCAGTCTCCTGCTCCAGTTCCCGGTGAATATCGAGAACTTTACAATTCCCTGGAGGGGATCCTGGAGCGTTTTCACGGGTCCTATGAGATGAGCCTGGAGCGGAGTGGTGAAGAGGTGATCATCGGAGCAGAACTGGCAACCTCCAACGGTAATAGGGGTGAGGCTTTGCTCAAGCCTGAAGGCATGTACGGTGTGAGGCTTTACCTCGATCGACTACAAGAACTTGGCGTTGGTGGCGTGAAGGTTGCGATTTCCTATCCATTACTGGACGACGATTTCCCGCGTTCTGAGGAGTACCTAGAGTACTACAAGGGGGTCGCTGAAGAGGTGCGAAATAGAGGAATGAAGCTACTGGTTCAAACAGGTCCCGTGTTCCCCGATCCCGAGTTCTCGAATGTACAAGTCGATTTTTCAAATCTGACGATGACAGCGTACTTCCAGGGGAGGAAGGAGCAGGTGCTGATTATCATCGATGAAGTAAGACCGGATTACGTTTGCCTCGGCGCTGAGCCAGAGACGGAAGCGATGCTCACGGGTTTTCCAATTACTCCTGAAGTCTATGTGAATTACATAGAGGACACCTTATCCGAAATAGACCGCTTGGGGGATACGCTCGTGGGTGCAGGCAGTGGTATTTGGGAGAAACCGGAGTATTTGAATCGCTTTGCCCATGACACAACGTTGGATTTTATCAACATCCACATCTATCCCATTCAAGGTGCGGTCAATTACCTCCAGCGCGTGGTAGATACAGCGCCGATGATAAGGGCGCAAGGGAAGAAACTCATCATTGGTGAGTCCTGGCTTTACAAAGCGTCGCCAGGGGAGGTGGTGCGGGGCAAAGCCTATCAAGAGATCTTTCTTGAAGACGTCTACAGCTTTTGGGTGCCGCTCGACATCCGATTCATCGAGGCCGTGATGAAAATTGGTTACCAAGAGGGATTCGAGTTTGTCTCATTCTTCTGGTCCAAATACTTCTTCGCATATCTTGATTATGAGGACACCCCAAAAGATCTTCACGCAACGGAATTGGTATACCGCTCGAACCAAGCATCGGCGAACAATATTCAATCGGGTCTACTGAGCGAAACAGGTGAGGCCTTGCAGCAGCTTATTGACTCTGGGTTCGACCAATAGGAGTGATGCGTAAAGATCTACTACAAGGGGTGTCTTAGGCGCAGTCTTCTTGGATTATTGATTCGAGCAATCTGTAGTTTCCTCATGACCAACCGTGAAAAATGATTGCGGCGAGCTCTGGTTGGCATATACCGTTGCGATCCAATTTGAAGAGCGGGCAATATCGGAGATGCGCGCCTCGTCAATGACACCATTGAAATGACCTCCGTTGAGATTGTAGACCACACCGATGGTGAAACTGGTGTCTGTGCTCGTCGTCTGCTGACCGCTAGCTTCGACTTGGCCGTTGAGGTGGATCCTTCAACCAGAGGCAGTTTGTACATATACAGCGTGATACCAGGTATTGGCCGAGATCGAATTAGGACCATTAATATCGAACTCGCGACTGGTTCCGGCTTCGAGCTTGTCGTTCGATTCAACGAAGAATTGCATGCGGTACAGCTCAACGATATGGTCTTCTGGATACGCAGTCGTGCTCCGCTTGATCCATGCCTGCAAGGTGTACTCTGCCGGGGGCGAACCGGCGATCTTACCGGTTATGTGGTCGTTGGTGCCATCCAACTCGAGGGCAATCCCGATCTTACCCGACACTTGGTCGGAGGAGGTCATGTTGCCAGAGGTGGTCCCATCGCTGCTCTTAGCTGTGCTGTCCTTCATTTGAGGAGCGCTCGCCGATGGGTCGTTGTTTAGATGCAACACTCCCATGAAATCTGCATCCCACGTGCCAGTGACATTTTGTTGATTGGGGGCCTGTGGGTTGCCGTAGTACATGTAGAGCACGGTATCTACGCTAGAAGACAGGTTGGGGCTGTTTACGCAGCTCACAAAGTTTCCATTGGCGGAATTGAAGCTTTCGATTTCGTGATTGAGTTTCGTCAGTCCATCGGTTGAGGTGAATAGGATATCGTATCCATCTGTACGAGCTTTTGCCGCGAGGTCGCCATCGGATTACAAGCTGATGAGCACTGGGAAGTTCGTGTGGTTTCCTGAGCCTTGGGAGGCGTGGATCGTGATCTGCTTGCGGTACGCCCAAGAACAGTTGTACCAGGGGTCTCCAGGCGGTGGTGAAGTGGAAGTTGGGACTGGAGTGTCGGTGGGGGTTGGCGTAGCCGTGGCGGAGGGCAACGCCCTATCTGTTGCAGTCGGTGTGGTCGTGTGCGTTGCGGTCACTTTGCTAAACCACGTGCTCGTTGGTACCGGTGTATATGTCATGTTCGACGCATCGTCGGCTGTTGGCGTTGGGGTAGCACTGCTTGTCGCGGTTGTGAAGGGCGCTTCTGTACCAGGAGGGCTTGAAGAAGTAGTCGACGTCAGCTCGGGTGGAATGGGTGTTTGGGTGCCTTCACTGTTGGAGGCTGTATGTGTTGGAGGTTCAAGGGTGATCTCCGTGGCTTTCTCTTCCACGATCCAGCTCACTTCCACTCCTTGAGGATCTTTAAAGATATCGTCAGATTTTGATTCTATCTGGTAATCGCGCTTGATTTCTTGTATGAGGTTAGGTCGGAGTGCCAGCATGGATAGATAATTCCAGGGGGCGTACTCAACGGAGAGCGAGGAGCCGACATCGAGAATGGGCAGACGAAAGGTGGTTATCAGAGAAACGTGGGCACAACAAAATAGGATGAAGATGATCACCGGGATGGTCAACAGCCACTGAGAGACCTCGCGCACATGATGACGAGTTTCTGCCTCTGAAGGAGGTTGGTGGCCTTTATGGCCAGTAGAGGGACTTCGCGGAACGAAGTTATCCTTTGTACGCTTCATATACTTCATGCCAACCTAAACCAACACAGGGGTCAAAGGTTGCCACCGCCTATAAATCATCAACTTACATGAACAACAGTTCCAGTTAATAAAAATGCCAACCCGATCAACCCCAGACTCAACCCTATTCTATGGGAATCGAGTAAGTCGAAGTCAGAGTAATGATGTACTGCAAATCCAGGCAGTGAAAAGGAATTTTGTCAAATCCTTCAATACACGATTGTCCCGACCATTGGATATAGATTAGGGGAGAGCGTTTTTAGGTTACGACTCCGAAAATAAGGAAAGTGCTACTGTATGATAATCCTTATAGTTGCACTAATTGAATTGGAAGCAGATCAACGGGGTGGGTTCAGGAAACTGGAGATATCGTGGATTAGTGACATTCTGTATCACCGGCATTCATCAATCGGCTGTTGTTCGTCTATGTTGTACAAAATGGAACGTGGTTAATCAGCGTGATCCTAAGATCCGTGATCCTCCATCAATGTGGGGTAACTCCAGGGTAATTGCACGATAAAGCTGCTGCCGTGTCCATCAACAATTGGGCTTTCGACGCATATCGAGCCTTGATGGGCTTCTACCGCTAATTTGCAAAAGGCCAACCCTAATCCGGTTTCTGTCCGCCCGCCATCTATCCGGCTGGAGGCATGCGTAAATTTCTCGAATATGCGTTTCTGATCCTCCAACGCAATCCCTTCCCCTTCATCGTTTACACGCAACTCCAGATGCTGATTCGTTAGTTCAGCCCAAACTGAAATTACGCTCCCCTCTTTGCTAAACTTAATGGCATTTGTCAACAAATTCACTAGCACACGATGTATGAGTTCAGGATCGGCTGGGATAGCAGGTAAGTATTCGGCGATATTTGTCTGGACAGTTTGTTGGTGTTCCTCCAGAATAAAATTCACAGCATTTACCGCATCATCAACCAACCTTTGAACGTCGACCGGTCTCATATCGAGGTCCATCTGGCCGCTTTCCAGCTTACGAATGCTAAGCAGATTGAGCACCATATTTTGGAGATTGTCCGTAGCCTGTTGAATGCGACTCACCTGTAAAAGTTGTTTAGGTGTTAAGAACGTATCCCGTGATTCCTGGATTAGTCCCAAGTAAAGATCAATGACTTGTAAATGAATCTTCATGTCATGTACGATCATGCTGGTCAGATCATCCCGCATCTGTTCCAACTGAGCGATCTCAAGAGCATCTGCCTCTAAGGTTGACGCCATCGTGTTGAAGTCGGTCGTCAATTCTCCGATTTCATCAGGCCTGGTGACCTGGATCCGCGTAGACAATTCTCCTGAAGTGACGTCACGTGTGCCGACGCGCAACCTCTGCACTGGATTCAGCACATAACGTTTCAATAAAAAATCGACGGTCAGTACGATACATAATGAAGCTAAAACGGCAGCAATCAAATAGGTGAATTGCAATTGCCGCAGATGTTCCTCCATGCTAACCAATGTAAGCTTGACGTTTATGGCGCCAACTGTTTTCCCTTCGACGTGAATGGGTGCGGTCAGGCTAACAAAACGAGGCATCTGCCTGAATGGTTGCAGTTCATCGGGCGATGTCGCTGAATCTGATTCTGAAGCGGCGGCTTCCTCAGGGTCTTCCTCAGGTTCCGCATCATCTCGATCGATAAATGCGACTGGTTCGTCATCAGCTAACACGGATAACAGCGCCTCGTGTTCCTCTTCGTCTGTTTCTTCGATGTTACCCGGCTCATTGCTGGCGATGATCGTGGATCCCTCCCCTTCCAGGAGGATGATGTTGAACTCGCTTGTTGCCGGGTTAGCGGTGGTTAAACTGTCAATTATTTCTTGCGACTTCTCTGGGGATAAATCTTCCATCGTGGAGATGCCGGCGTCGATGCTATTTGCTAGAATTAAAGCGTTGTCTTGAGCGAAACTGAGCTCTTCTTGTTCTACCAGTTTGGCTTCGTAAATAGCAAGAGACACCGTTGTTGCCAATGTAATAACGATAATTGGCAGGATGACATAAAAACGAAGAGATTTCGGTAACCGTGACATACTGATCCCAGACTCGGAACACACCAATTCAATTGCATAATCTGTTATACATCCAGTTTAACGGGCTCGCTACTCGTTATGAATGACCTTCTGGTACCAGCACAGAGAAATTCCAATCGCAGATCTCCAGGATTTCAATCTTAATCACGTATCGAAAAACGAATATTACGTGTATTTTATCCCGGAGAAGCATCGTTCTCCTAGAGAAGAATCAAGAAGAGATCAAGTAGTTGAAAATAGATGACAAGACTTTTGAGGTCATGGTGGAAGGCAGGATGGATATAAAATAACGAGTGATGGTTCAAGCAGATTTTTACCTAGAATTAACCGGAGTAGAGGTCCCGGGAAAGAGAACTCCTATGAGACGACCATCCATATCCGATTTTATTACCAACATGAACCAACCTATGCCGCTGCGCGAGAAACTCACCAAGCTCTCTCGAAACTTGTGGCGTAGAGTTGTTCTCAGACAGAATTGTTGTGGTCATGAGGGTGAACCAGGTTGTTGAAGGGTAGAAATGTCGTCCCGTGAGGGCGAAAACAATTCGAACCATGATCATTGAAAGAGTGTAGAGCCCAGTTGAATCGGAATCGAACACCTGGATATGGAGTGAGTTCCTTATGTAGTAGGTGAAATGTAGTTTTACACCCGCCTGTTCGCGGTGGTAGGCCAAGGAAGGGCGCTAATTGGTAATTGGGTCGGAGGCTGGGGAGTATGAGACGATCAATACCGGAGCTCTCCCTTGCTACTGTGCTCGAAACCGTTAGTCTGCCAAGAAAGACATCGTCAAAGGTCCCTTTGGAACTCAGGGGGCCTAAGGAACATCCCATGATTGTGGTTGATTGCATAAGGTTGACCTTATGAATGCACTTATAGTTGGAGCCGGATCCGTGGGTCAGGTATTTGCTCGGCACATTCACCTCGCAGGGAGCAATGTTACATTTCTGGCTCGAGACGAGCGTGCACGTAGCATTCGTCACGGACTGGTGCTGTATGAGCTGAATAAGCGGGACGCACGAAATACGCCGATCCCTTTCTCGTCATTTGATGTGCTAACCCAGGAATCGCAGCTGGACAGTCACTCATGGGATCAAATCTACATGTGCGTTCCGTCGGATGCATTGAGCGACTCACTCCTCGGATGGATTCAGAACTACGGGGGCGAGGCCACGATCATAAAGCTCCAGCCTGGCCTCAGAGATCGCGAACTGTATGCGGCGCACTTTGAGGAAGTCCAACTTGTCACCGGGATGTTGTCGCTCATTAGCTATCAAGCGCCGTTGAATGGGGAAGAGGTCCCCGAGCCTGGGATGGCCTACTGGTTTCCGCCTATGCTGCCAATTCTGTTCAGCGGATCAGCAGAGCGCGTGTCTGACGTCATCAAAGTGCTGAAGACTGGAGGGTTACCCGCACGGTATCACCCTGATGTCGAAAGGCTAGTCGGGTACGTGTTAGCGGTGGAAGCCCCCCTCACGGCTGGAATTGAGTGTGCAGGGTGGTCAATCGGAGAGTTCAGGCGAAGTCGCTGGTTTGAGGTTGCATATGGCGCTATCAAAGAGGCATCTGAAGTTGTTTCTCACTATCGGCAGACGTCCAGGCCCGCCGTAATGGCGCTCCTCAGACCGATGACTCTTCGGTTGGCGATTTCTCTTCTCCCCAAGCAGCGACCAGTACCTCTGGAGCTCTATCTCAAGCATCATTTCACGAAACTGCACGCTCAGTCGCAACAACACATTGACGACTATATAAATGTCGGGATGGAGTACGGACGATCGGTTGTATCGCTCAAAGAACTGAGGCATGGGTTGGACTCTAGCCTATCGGTCGCCTGATCCCTCTCTTGATCGTGAGCCGAGGCCGGCCCGATTTTTAGTTTGATCCGAAGCGCAGGATACGCGAGAATGAGTGAGTGGGAAACGCTGCTCACATGATCGTCGATAGGTAGAATGCATTGAAAGCTTCACAAATGATGGGTATCCTGGTATGGGGAACTATTCTAGCCTCTTTCATTCTCATTGTCGGATGCTCAAGCATCTCCCTGGATGGTGACGAAGATCAAGGTCCTGTTCATTTGGATGAATTGAAGGCTGAACTCACAGATCCAAGGCTTTTACGGAAACTTGGGGTTGAGGGGGTCGTCCTTCTGGAAGTGGAAAGATATCGAGTGACCATCGCTGAAACTGGTACTGTCGAACCAATCGGAGAGTTGTACTACACCATCCAAGACGGATGGCATCTCAAGGCTGACAACGAAGTCCTCGAATTTGTGCCTGGTGAAGGATGGCTTATCGCCGAGCAGTGAAGTGGCATACCCCGGCCACTCATCTCAAATTCATTAGCCGCCACAACGGCGCGCCGCGACGCCTTGACAATAGTGTGCGGATACAAATATGGTAACCATCCAACGAGCCAACGTTAAGGAAGTACAAGAAATCAAGCAGGTGCTCAGCGAAACCTGGGTCGATACCTATGGCTCATTTCTGCCCAAGGACACAATACAGAAGGTGACAACGGTCTGGCACAATCCAGAACAATTGGTTTCTCAGATTCAAAACCCAGATGTTTTCTTCGGAGTGGCAAAAGACGAAGGAAATACCATCCGTGGGCTCGTAACAGCTCGGAAACTTGGTGATGACATGGTAGTGATAGACCGAATGTATGTGAGTCCCCAATATCAACGCAAAGGAATTGGGAGCAGGCTGCTGGAGGAGAGCATCAACGCTTTTCCGGGGATTAAGAAATTCTTACTTGAGGTAGAGGAACAAAATACGAAAGGGCTATCGTTCTACCAGAAACATGGGTTTAAAGAGGTATCACGGAAAGAGGAGAGGGTAGAGGATGAGATCCTTATGGTGATTGAAATGGAAAAACAACTCTCGTGATCCTATAAGGGAACAAATGAATGCCAAGAGCCGGTTTACCTGTGCTGGAGCGGACTAGGGATTCGAGGCAAAATAATAATGAAGTTGAATGATATGGATAGGCGAACAGATAGCGGTCGAGAATTCACCAGCTGCTCAGCTCATGATTATTTGTTGTCCGACATGACGAACTCTCTCCAAATTTTACGATTATGAACAACACCAACTTGGGAGAATCCAATGGCCAGATTACTCAGATACGCAATTTTGCTCACATTCATTCTGGCTGCCTGTGGTCCAGCTAATTCTCAACCCCCTACGGACCTGCCTTGTCCCACGGTAGTGCCCACTGAGGAGCCTGCTGCCACGATCGTCCCTACTGAAACTCCAGAAATCCCACAAATCTCAGTTGAGTCTGTAACTTATCAAAATGAGGCCGCGGGCTTTGAGCTCGACTATCCCTCGTCCTGGACGGCCGATCAACCACAGGAAGGTGGACCTCGTGGGTATTTTGCTCAAATTAATTCATGGACTCGCACTACGGGGTAGCTGCCGGAAGAAGTTCCTGAAGGCGGGACGATCATGAGCATCAATGTCCTCCTCTGGGATCCGAAGAACGCTTTAGATGAGTTCGTAAATGTTCAAAAGCAAGCCTGGGATGCTTCGACCTTCGACATTCCCTTGGAGGAGGAATGGGTCCTTCCTGGGGATTGGAGGGCGAGCCGGTTTCTGGTCCGAACCCCAGAGGAGGAAGTGTTTTACCTGATAACGACAATTGGGGAGCGCTACATTCTCATCAGCGGCACTGGCGATCTTGATCTACTGGAGGAAATTGCCAGAACGCTTCGACCCATTGGAATGGAGCTATAACACTTAGGTGGTGATCATTCGTCTATGGAATCCCTAATAAGGGGATTACAAAGGGATCGGGAATTAGCGGAAGAAGGATATGAAAAAGAATGAAAAATCCCGGCTCGCAATTTCGTGGATTTGTTTGATCTTTTTCAGCCTGAACATGAGTGCATGCCATCCAGGAATGATGGATCAGATCTTCGCGCCTCGACCCAAGGGTGAAATCAAATATGATTGTTCTCCTAGGCCTGACGATCCTGAGGGGTATGTTGTAAAAGTATGTGAATATCTCAATGAGAATCAGATGTGGGTGGGCAGAAACGCAGGATTGGTAGTGTCAGAGGTAATTGAGGCAGAGGTTGATGGAAGGAAGGTTATCATCCTGCGGTTCGCATGTTGTGGTACTGGAGATTCTGCTTCCATTGATAAGGAGACTGGAGAAGTATTAGGGTATAGCCTGGGGATCTACTGAGCTATCCAACTTGTGACCCCAGGGACCTCGGCTCGAGGTTGTTAGTTGGAGTTCTATCCTTGAACAATCCCATCAGAATTCATTGAGAGGAGTACTTGTTCTATGTCAAACACATTAGAGGATGCACTCAGCTACTACACAGTTTATGGAATTGTGACGAATCCAGGAGTTTTCGGAGGGTTATTTGAAAACCTTCCACCTGACATTTCGCAATTGCGTAGAATTGTTCAAGGATTACTTGTCCATGTGTTTTGGGCTGAACGATATGGCGAAGATCTATCTGAAGAACGAATTGCAGAAGCTGACATCCGCCATGTTGAGCGCATCCTCGCACGGATACAGGAGAACAATCGTGGACCACTCGAACAAAGCCGCAATTTGAGCGAACGATTTGTTGGAAACTGCCGGACATATTCCGTCCTCATGGCTTCGATGCTGCAATATCATGGCAAGCCAGCGAGGGCGCGCTGTGGATTTGGAAAGTACTTCAAGTCGGGTTGGCATGAGGATCATTGGATATGTGAGTATTGGAATGAAAATCAATCCAGATGGATCATGGTGGATGCGCAACTGGATAATTTTCAATGTCAGGAGTTGAGGATCGGATTCGATCCGCTGGATGTGCCGAGGGACCAGTTCATTGTAGGTGGTAAAGCTTGGCTTTCCTGTCGAAATGGTGAGAGTGATCCAGATACCTTCGGGATTTTCGATATGCATGGGATGTGGTTTATCAGGGGTAACCTGGTACGAGATGTTGCAGCGTTAAATAAGGTAGAGCTATTGCCGTGGGATGGATGGGGATTGATCGATCGCGAGGATTCAAACATCTCGCCCGAGGAGCTAACTTTATTAGATGACATCGCCGCAATGACCTCTGATGAGGTTGACTATGCAGCAGTCCGTGAGGTTTATGAAACCAATGAAGGCCTCGTCGTTCCACCCATTATTACGAGCTACACACAATCCGGGACGCTGGAGATCGAATTATCAACAGAAAAGGTAGTTGAGTAGCAATATCCTATATTAACAGGACAACTTTATTCGCATAGCCATACATTTAAAAGAGTTAACCGCCGCTTAGCTCAAGATCGTTACGCTGACCGTTTCTTTAACAAGATCAAGCTTGTTTTCGGTTGCATCTGGAAATTGTTGGAGGATGACATACCAGGTCCCATTGAAGTTAAATTTGAAGAAATCTTTAAGACCTCTTTCCAAGACGTTAATATGTCCAGGACTCGAATTTTTGATGCTAATATTAGTGAGATGTCTTTTGAAAATATCAACATGCGAAAATCGCAATTTAGTGCCATCGATTTCGGGGGTGCTAGATTCAGTTCTAGGAATACAGGAGAAGACCGACCCAAGGAACCTGCCATCTTTGAGAATGTCGAATTCGATGATTGTGTATTTGTTAATTGTGTCTTCTCTGGTGTATTACTTCGAGGATGCAAACTGGAAGGAATGACAATCGACGGTATCCCAATCGAAGAGATGATGAAGGCGTACAGAAAAATAAATCGCTGAGCAGACCGAGAATTCCGCCAAACAAGTCTTCAGACTGCACGAAAAATCAGCGGAAAGACTAAAGGTGGGAGAAAAACCCTAAAAAGGACGATAAATTCAACGCCCGATCCCAAATTATGGTCCGAAATGTCATGCAAAGTGTGACAGTGTCCCACTTAAATGCAAAGAATTGGACTTTTCTCCCGACCTCTCGCTGGATCGGACTTGGGATATGGCGCGATTCTCAATCGATCGTGAGTGGGCTTGGATACGAAAACTCCTGACCAGGACGAGTGCGGGTGTGCCTCAAATCGAGGGTGCGATGCGCTCCAATAGTGTCATGTCGAAGGACGAACCACTTATTCTCTGGAATTGAAAGGAATAATGTCGCTATGAAGACCCAACAAACCAACAATAGTCTCCAGGATCGAGTTGCGCCGATCGAGATGAATCCTGACGACTTCCGAGCAGCAGGCCACGATTTGATCGATGTAATTGCAGACTTTCTGACCTCATTACCGGAGCGCCCGGTAAGTCCAGGAGAGACTCCTCTGGAGGTGCGCCAGGTGTTAGGCAAAAGCTCTTTGCCTGATCAGGGAACCTCTCCTTCCCAGTTATTGGATGAAACAGCGAACCTTCTATTTGAACATTCATTATTCAACGGCCACCCGCGTTTTTTGGGCTACATAACAGCATCAGCCGCGCCAATCGGTGCCTTGGCGGATCTGCTGGCAACAGCCGTGAATCCTAACGTAGGTGGCTGGTCCATATCGCCAATGGCATCCGAGATCGAGGCGCAGACAGTAAGGTGGATCGCAGAACTCATCGGTTATCCGTCAGACTGTGGTGGGTTACTCGTAAGCGGAGGCAATGTGGCTAATTTCGTTGGATTCCTGGCCGCCAGGCGTAGGAAGCTTGGCGAAGATGTTCGCAGCAAGGGCATGAGGGACATGGATGGAGGCCAGCCAGTTGTGTATTGCTCGGCGGAGACCCACACTTGGATACAGAAAGCGGCCGACCTATTTGGGATTGGAACGGACGCCATCCGATGGGTGCCAACAAATGAAAAACTACAGATGGACTTGGATGATCTTCGTAAACAAATCGAGAGTGATAAGGCCAATGGCTACACTCCATTTCTTGTGGTGGGGACTGGGGGATCAACAGGAGTTGGGGCGGTGGACGCCCTTCCGTCGATTGCAGAGATCTGCCGTGAACATGACCTATGGTTCCATGTTGATGGCGCGTACGGAGGCTTTGCAGCAGCCGCGCCGAATGCGCCTTCCGATCTTAGAGGGTTGAGCCAGGCTGACTCAGTCGCGATCGATCCTCACAAATGGTTGTATTCTGCACTCGAGGTCGGATGCGCATTGGTGAGGGATCCTGCGACTATGATTGATACGTTTAGCTATCGCCCCTCCTATTACAAGTTTGAGGAGTCGGCTGAAGAGGCTCCTATCAATTTCTACGAATATGGCCCACAAAATTCTCGGGGGTTTCGGGCATTGAAAGTATGGTTGGGTATGAGGCAAGCAGGCAGGAATGGACATCTCAGGATGATTGAAGAGGATATCCAGCTCGCCGAGCACCTTTACCGGATTGTTGATGAGCATCCGGAATTGGATGCATTCACGCAGAACTTGAGTATCACAACCTTCCGCTACGTCCCGCACGATCTGAACAGGGATCGAATCGAGGCAGAAGAGTACTTAAATGAGTTGAACGAAGAACTTCTAGCCAGGATTCAGAATGGCGGAGAGGCCTACATCTCGAATGCCGTTGTCGGAGGGAAGTACCTGTTGAGATCCTGCATCGTGAATTTCCGCACATCGCTGGAAGATGTACAGGCGCTGCCTGAGATCGTAACGCGCCTCGGAAGCGAGGTGGATGCTGCTCTGAGGCCCGATCATTTGAAGGTTGCAGATTAAACGCGCACCTCGGAAGCATCTAGCGCGGCATCTTTTGTGTGGTTTCCTTGTCCTGATTTTCAGGCTCTGTCATTATCCAGCAGTTGGGTAGCGACCACAGTCGAGGACAATTCGAATTGGAGAGGGCTTTGGACTATTCGAAGATTGGGTAGGTTGGCGAAAGCCGCTCAATTCGCGCACATTAGATCCCCTTCCACTCATCAGGAGTGAAAACATCCTCGATTTGAAGCTCAAATATCCTGGCAAGTTTGAAAGCCAAGGGTAAGCTGGGATCATATTTCTCCTTCTCGATAGCGTTTATTGTTTGTCTTGATACTCCAGCTAATTGGGCAAGATCGGCCTGCGACAAGGTCCTTCCCGCTCGAAGGATTCTCAACCGGTTCTTCATCGGTATTTCCATCGCGTCCAGAGCTTTCCAATCAACCAAGAGAAAGTCATGATCAACAGCACCAACATCCAATTGGGTTGGGGAATACCTGCCAATCCTAGCAGACCGTACGTAAGCGTTACAATTGCAGTGATACCAAAGCCAATCGAGATAGCCTCAACCTGAATTCTCCTTTGCAGCTCATCTAATTTGGATAGTGCATATCCCACGGAGATGACGAGGAAAATTCCTGGCAATGCCGGCACAAAAGGAAGGATTGACCTTACTAGTTGGTTATTTTCACGTTCAAGCAGATAGTACGTAGCGAATAGGACGATGATAAAAAGTACTCCAGCAAAAACTACTCTTAGGATTTCTACTCGTGGGTATTCCATGAAATGGATGCGTTGAAGACCGTAGTATCCAAATAGGCTGCCCATTACCATCCCCAAGATTGTTGCGATACCAAGATCTCCAGTGTAGAGATCAACAAGACCACCCAACATCATGCCAACTACAAGGCCAATTGCGGTGTTCCTCCTCACGTTCTCTCTTGATCCTACTTCCTTATGATCTTTGTTCATCAGGGTTCTCTCCACGTCAACAGGACTGCCCCAATAGTAAAGGAAACTTTACATTTTGTCAAGTATACTTTACTATTGTCAACTGATGCGTAAATTCTGATGGGCTCAAGCAGCTGATTGCCAATCAAAGCTTGATCAGGAACACATCCAACATCAAGGATGTTTTTGCCCCCTGAATTCGCTAATCATCCTGCATTCGCAGAATCTAACCGAGAAAAATATATTGACAATTGATATATCGAAGTGTATAATATCGAAAGTTGATATATCAAACTTCGATATAGTTCACCATGGAGTTTGAGAGAGGAGAAAGGTTTGTCGATGAAAGATGGACGATGGGAGGATAAACCCATTTCCGAAGCTACCTTTTATATCCTTTTGGCTCTGGTTGAACCATTGCATGGATACGGCGTGATGAAAAAGATTGAGGAACTCAGTCAGGGAACGGTTTCGATTGGCCCCGGGACGCTCTATGGGACGATTTCGAAGCTCGCGGATGCCAGGATGATCTACAAAGCCTCAGAAGGAGAGCGGAGAAAGATATATGCTCTCACGAAATTGGGAGAAAGGTATCTCCTGAACCTGATTGAGCGCCTGACAATCATGAGCGAGAATGGCCGCCACGCTACTATTAAGCTACAAATTGGATCTTGATTACAGGAGATAATAGTGATGGATACCAGAAAAATGCGAAAGGTTAAGTGGTTTTGGTTGTGGCAGGACGCGAAACAAGAAGATTGGCTTCGCCGTATGTCTCTAGATGGCTGGCACTTGGTGTCACCTGGGCGTCTCGTGTTTACATTCCAGCAAGGGCCTCCGCAGGAATTCACATACCGCCTTGACTTCTTTAATAAATCTGAAATGTCTTTCCTGGGGGATCCAGCTGACAGGCGGAGTGAATATCTGGGTATTTTTGAAGATTCGGGGTGGGAGCATCTCGGCCAGGTGGGTGGATGGCAGTACTTTCGAACCCCTGGCTCTTTGGATGGAAGCCATGTAGTGTCTACTGAGGTCGAGTCCAAGATTGAGTACTACCGGCGGCTCCTGCGAAATCTGTTGCTTACCTCACCCGTTCTCTTGGTAGTGTTTCTGCCGAGATTAGAGATTTATCCGATCTGGTTTGCAGTCCTTCTCTTGACTGTTTTTGTCGTGGGTTTACTCTTTGCGGGTTTGAACGGTGTCATGATTTCCTTGAGGATCCGACAATTGAAGAACGAATAGATAAGTTGTTTCAATCTCTTCTCTTTTCACATATTCTTTTGTGAGCATGCCTGCTTTCCATTGATATTTCGTGCGTTCATTGGGAGAATTGAAAAGCAAGCAGACTTTGAATTAACGGAGCATGTCTTTAACTTGCATGTACATATAACGTATTGACAAACCGAGTGAAAAGTTAGCGAAATAACGAATAGTGGGAGGAAGACATAAAAAAACAGCTATAAAGTCGAGGCTCGTTTCCAATTGGTCATCCGAAATAGACTGTAAGGTGTGGTCTTATCCCACCGGTGTGTAAAATATTGGATTTTTCACATAGGTAGGGATTTTATCATGATGAATCGCTCGCGTCTGAAGTCATTATCGCTGCCCTAGAGCGCGGAAAGAAACTTGATCCATACGAAGTAGCCGAGGAACTGCTTATCGAGTTGGAAGCGATCGATGAATGTGTTAATAATGGATAAAACACGAAATGCAATTTCCTGAGCTTCCCGAGAGCACTATTGTTATTCTCTTCACTACCATTGAGGCTTTGATCCCATAAGGCGATGTCTAACATCTCACTGGAGCGGGTGCAGAGGTCGGTGGTCCTCCGGATCGCTTGGAAGAACGGTAGCAACCTTCGGTTGCTTGGCCGATCCTTTGTGAACGCGCCGAAGACTTACAACCGCAGCAAAGGACAATTCGGATTTCAGATTGAACATGGCTTTGGGTTGTGCGAGAATGGATGGGTTGGGGAGCGTCGCTCATCTCGCGTGTATTTAGGCGCTGGTCAACACATGATCCTTTATCCAATGTAACGAAGGAATAGACCAACTCGCTGTGCATCACGGCGGTTTAAAGGTTATTCACGATGATCCAACTTGACTGTGATGCTGTTCTATTTGATCTCGATGGTGTCCTCATCGACTCGACGAGCTGCATCACGCGCCACTGGCAAGAATGGGCGCGCCAGCATGGTCTTGAAATGGCTACTGTGATGGATGTTGCACACGGGCTCAGAACTGTGGAAACGATGCGTCTCGTTGCCCCCCAACTGAATGTAGAGAGGGAAGCGGAACTATTCACGGCCGCTGAGGTGATGGATACAGAGGGCGTCGTAGCAATCGAGGGTGCCTTGCCTTTGTTGAAAGGGCTTCCTGAGGATGCTTGGGCGATCGTGACATCGGGAAGTAATGAGCTTGCCGTGGCTCGATTAAATCAGGCGGGATTACCGGTTCCCAAAATACTTGTGAGTGGAGATGACGTCGCGCAAGGAAAGCCAGCCCCTGAGCCGTATCTTGTTGGATCGAACCGTCTTGGCATGACTGTGGAGAGATGTGTGGTCATCGAGGATTCCCCAGCTGGGATTAAGGCTGCGCGAGCTGCCGAGATGCAAGTGATAGGCATTACGACGACCCATTCCCGGGAAGAGCTTGACTGTAGGATTGTCGTAGACCGATTATCTGCACTGCAAAGCCGGGTAGGAGGGCGAGAGAAAACTCACCTGTTGATTCAGATCGAGGAAATGTCTGGTGATGAGTAGCCATTCTGGTTGAAGTACAGCAGGGAAATCAATGGAGATCCGCCACGGGGTAATGAGATTCACCTGTGCGCCACGTGTTCCGGTGACCACTTGAATGGTGGGAGCCGTCTTTCGGAAGGATGAAATCGTGATGAAGTCCCAAGTCGACTCCCTGATAGCGATCCTTGCACCGATGCGGTCCGAGCTGAAGCCCATTATGCGTATCTTACCGCTAAAGCCGTCTGGAGTAGGCGACCGCAGCCTCCTCAGGTGTGAATTTGGCCGAGTAGAGATCTTAGCCACGACGACGGGGATTGGAACCAGGGCTGCTACTCGTAAGGCTGAGGAGGTCCTCGCCGAAAACTCCATCGATCACCTCCTCGTGGTCGGGATTGCGGGAGGTATCGGACCGAGCGTCGATATCGGCGACTTGGTCGTCCCGGAACTCGTCATCGACCTACCGACACGATCCGAATATTGCCCCAGCACTTTGGGATCGACAGAGTTGAGAGGATCATTGGTGACATCGGATGATGCGCCCATTGATCTTGCAGAGGTGGCTTGTCTCGAAGGCCAAGGTGTGATCGCGGTGGACATGGAGACTGCGGCGATCGGCGCTGTCTGTGAACGCCAGCAGTGTCCCTGGTCGGTGTTCAGGGCGATCAGCGACCGCGCTGACGATGGCTCGATGGACGAGGCCTTGTTCAATTTGGCTGGACCTGACGGCGAGGCTAATATCCCTGCAGTCCTGCGCTTTGTATTCACGAACCCGAAACGCATTCCACAGTTGGCCAGTCTCGCCCGCGGGAGTAACCTCGCGGCGAACGTAGCTGCATCCGCAGCCGTCAGTGCCATACGGGAGGTCTATGCGACCTAGCCACATGGTAGCGTCATGAGTTGAGCGGTAGTGAACGCACTTATTCCGGAGAATGAGTGAGCATGGGCGATGAAGGATCGCCGCCCGAAAACTTACTGGGCGTCACCGGAGATGCTCCGCGATGTAGTATTGACGTTGTATGATGGGGATACTGGATGGGCATGAAATCGTGTGAGCTCCGGCACTTCATCACGAGGCTGTTGGGCAGACACCCTCATCAGTGATAAGGCAAATTGACTTTTCAACATTACATCCTTAACCAGGAGTCGCTTCCAATGAGAGAAAAATTAGAAGACGCATTGCGTACGAGCGATGCCGAATATACGGACATACGTGTTGAAGATGTGATATCAACGCGGATCGATTTCCGAGGTGATGAAATCGACACCATCGACTCATCCAAGACGTTAGGTGGCATCGTCAGGGCGCTGATTGGAGGTGGTTGGGGTTATTCCACATTCAACGACCTGAACGACCTTGACGTGCGGGTTCGTGAAGCCTGTGAGTCGGCGCGCTTGGTGGGGAATGGAAAGAGCCATTTCGCTCCTGTCGAACCCGTCGTGGATAATGTCAAGGCAACCCTGGAGGTGGACTTTCGTGAAATCCCCTTGACCCATAAGAAGGCAGTTACCGAGGAGTATAACAAGCTGATCCTGGGCTACCATCCAAAGATCCAGACAACAAACATTGCCTATGGAGATCGCTTGAAGAAAATCTGGTTTGTAAATTCCGAGGGCACCTACATCGAGGACGAGCAGCCGGACACCTTTATCTCAGCGTACGTTACAGCCAGGGATGGAGATAATGTCCAGGTGGCTTGGGAGAGGATCAATGGCAATACGGGTTTTCAAGTCGTGGAAGATTTTCATGGCATGGCAGAGAAGGCGGCAAAACGAGCAGTGAACTTGCTTTCGGCCTCGCCAGTTACAGGTGGTACATACACTGTAATACTTGATCCAGTATTAGCAGGGGTTTTCATTCACGAAGCCTTTGGGCACCTGAGTGAGTCCGATTTTGTCTATGAGAATGAACGATTGAAAGAACTGATGCAGTTGGGTAAGCGCTTTGGTCCTGACATGCTGAACGTCATTGATGACGGATCGTACCCAGGTCAATTAGGAACGCATAAGTACGATTTTGAGGGTGTGAGAACCAGGGAGAACTACCTCATTAAGGATGGTATTCTGGTTGGCAGGTTGCATTCTCGCGAAACAGCCTCCAAGATGGGCGAGCAACCTACCGGTAATGCCAGATCTATTGGATACCGATATCCGCCGATTGTAAGAATGACGAATACCTACATTGACAAGGGCACTGCAACTTTGGAAGATATGATCAGTGATGTTGAACTAGGCGTTTATGCTTTCGATGCCTTTGGTGGACAAACAGAGCTTGAAATGTTCACTTTTAGTTCAGGCTACGCATATATGATCAGAGACGGTGAAGTTGCAGAACTCGTCAGGGAGGTCGTTCTGACAGGCAATCTCTTTGAAACCCTCATGAACATCGACATGCTCACGGATCAGGTGGAGTGGAGCCCGGGAGGAGGCCCATATGGTTGCGGTAAGGGCGGGCAGGGCTCTTTGTTTGTTAGCTTTGGTGCTCCACATGTGCGGATACAAGATGTGGTGATAGGGGGTGCGCAATGATCACAAATCAGTTAGTCGAAAATGCCACTGTGAAAGCTCAAGGTGCACAGTCGATAGTGAGACAAACAGAATCTACCGACGTGTCTTTCGAGAACGACTTACTCAAGTCTACAGGATCCTCGCAAAGGACCCTCATCGACGTGAAGGTGATCATGGATGGTAAGATCGGCACTTCTTCCACAACCGACATCCATGATCTGGATGGTGTAGTTGCTCGAGCTCTGGAATCTGCTGAATTCGGAAGTACCGCCCACTTCGAATTCCCCAGACCCCAAGATGGTAAAGACGTCAGAGTTTATGATGAAGATGTGGTGCCACTGATGAAGCCGGAAATGATCCAGGTAGGCCAGGAGATGATGGACCGAATCAAAGAGTATGATCCGGATATTCTCGTTAGTGCGAGTGTAAACAGGAGGATCACTAAAACTGATTTCGCGAACTCGAGTGGAACGAGTTTTGATACTGAGAGTACGGATCTCGGTGTACAGATCTTCGCGCAACGGATCAGAGGCACAGACATCCTGAACGTTTGGCATAGTTTAAGTGGGAAGAAGCGAGATATCGATCACATTACGGTTGCACAGAAGGTCGTCCATTGGTTCAGGATGGCAGAGAGTACTGCTGCTGTACAGTCAGGTTATATGCCGGTTGTTTTTACGCCAAAGGGGATGGCCGTTTTGGTGGTTACGCTATGTTTAGGTTTAGATGGTAAGAACGTCCTCCTGGGTTCATCGCCACTTGGGAACAAACTTGGTGAACAGGTTGTGGACAAAAGGTTCTCGTTTATAGACAACCCACTGATTGATTATGCGCCCGGCAGCAAGAAGTACGACGATGAGGGCATCCCTCATCGTATCACGCCACTCATAGAGAATGGTATCGTGCGAAACTTTCTCTATGACCTGGACACAGCAGGCCAGGCAGGTGTCGAAACTACAGGCCACGGAGATAGCCGCAATCCTACAAATTTGCTCATTGGAGTAGGGGATGTGCCCAACGAGGAGATGGTAAAGGACATCCAAGAAGGATTACTTGTTCACGATGTACTGGGCTTAGGGCAAGGCAATCCCATCAGTGGTGAGTTTTCTGTCAATGTCGCATTGGGTTTCAAAATAGAAAATGGAGAAATCGTCGGCCGGGTGAAAGACGTGATGATTTCGGGAAATGCCTTTGATGCGTTGAATGACATTATCTCCATCGGTGATACCGCCGAATGGGTACGTGGTCTACCGATCAATGGATTCTTCCCACAAGTGCAGGTTGGCAGCGTGAGCGTAGTGACCCGGTAACGTCATGGTCCCATATCTGGTGGGCAGTCAAATCCCCAACAGCTGCAAATCCCGTCGGTATGGTGATTTCCATCTAGAGATTGTGCTTTCGAGAATGAGAAATTAGATTGTAAGAGTATAGCGAGATCGCTTAGCGCATGGGTGCTAGTCATCGCCTCAGCATTAATCCTCCACATGCAGATAATGCTATACTCATCATGAATTAACACTTCTGCCTCTTGATACGTCAACCTCGAACCACATCAAAGCCACAACATTGCAGATAACATTCCCATCCTATGCATACGAGTGAATTCTAGTGAGCAAATGGGTGGTCCGTGATGAAATGCCCAAAGTGTGAAACATCCAACCCCGAAGAAGCCAAGTTCTGTCAGAACTGCGGCCAGCCGCTCGCGCACTCATGCCCCAACTGCGGTACATCCAACGCGCCTGAGGCTAAATTCTGTATGGAGTGTGGGACCGAATTGGGTGTCATTTCAGACCCGGAACGTGAATCAAAGCTCAGATCGCTTCAGACTACGGCGCCGCGTGGGATGAAGGAAAAGATGCGAGCAGCGAGTGCGGAGATCGAAGGGGAGCGTAAGCCAGTCACCATCCTATTCGCCGACATCGTCGGCTCCACTGCAATCGCCGAGAAGCTGGATCCTGAGGTGTGGAAGGAGATCATCGCCGGTGCGCATCGAAGAGTTGGAGAAGCCGTCTACCGCTACGAAGGGACCGTCGCCCAGCTCCTTGGCGACGGTGTGCTTGCGTTCTTCGGTGCGCCCATCACTCACGAGGACGACCCGATACGTGCGGTGCGCGCGGCGATGGACATCCAGGAGCAGATCGAAGAGTACAGCCGTGAGTTGGCAGTAGTTGTCGACAGTTTCCAGATGAGGGTAGGGATCAATACAGGCATAGTAGTAATTGGTGACATTGGAACCGATTTGCACGTGGAGTACTTGGCAATTGGCGACGCAGTGAACGTGGCGGCTCGACTGCAGTCGGCTGCCAAGCCCGGGGAGGTCGTGCTCTCGGAAGCATGCGCAAAAATGGTCAGCGCTGAATTTGAATTGAAGGATCTCGGCGAGATCACAGTCAAGGGCAAAGCAGAACCGCTTCGAGCCTTTGAGTTGATGGGCCTGAAAGCAGAACCCGAGACCGGGCGCGGCATCGAAGGCTACCCGACAACCTATGTCGGACGAGCGCAGGAGGTGGAGGAACTGCAATCGGCCCTGATCGCGCTCTGTGGCGGCCATGGCCAGATCGTGACCGTGATGGGCGACGCCGGCATTGGCAAGACACGATTGCTGGAAGAAGTGAGGGCGACCTCGTGCTCTGGTGAATTCGATCTTGAAAGGACGCCGATTTCACCCGCCTCCATCCGCTGGTTGGAGGGGCGCTCCCTGTCCTACGGTGGATCACTCTCGTACTGGACAATCACCCAGCTCTTGCTGGACGATCTTGGCCTCTCGGATGGCGCACCGAAGGTGGAAATCAAAGTAGCGCTGCGGGGGCGGGTGCGTGCGTTGTTCGGCGAGGAGAAGGTCGATGAAGTGCTGCCGTATCTGGCACACCTCTTGGGCTTGAAGGGGGTGGGAGAGGTTGAAGAGCGCATCCTGTCCCTCGATGGAGAAACACTGAAAGAGCGAACGTTGAATGCGATGAGCGACTATTTCGGTCGAGTGGCGGGTGAAGGACCAACCGTATTGGTCTTCGAGGATATGCATTGGGCGGATCCCTCGAGCCTGGAGGCTCTGGAGCACATGCTCACTCTCACGGATCGTGAGCCGCTGATGATCCTCGTGCTGATGAGAATCGATCGCGATCACGGCTCCTGGGGGGTCAAGATCAAAGCCGAGACCGATTTCCCTCATCGGTACCAAGAAATCCACCTCCGAAGGTTATCCGAAGGCGATTCATCCAACCTATTGGAGCAACTTTTGGGAGAAGCCAGATTGAGAGAAGAGATCTGGCAGACCATCATGGAACGATCGGAAGGCAATCCATTCTATCTCGAGGAGGTCGTTCGCCATCTGATGGAACAGAACCTGATCATCCAGGATGAGGGGGGCTGGAGCGCAGTCGATGAACTCGAGGAAGTGGGCATCCCGGATACATTGCACGGGGTCTTGCTAGCGCGCATCGATCGGCTGCAAGAGGATGTGCGGCGTACGCTACAGATGGCCTCGGTCATCGGGAAGAGCTTCCTCTATCGGATCCTGGAAGCCATTGCGGAAGCGGAGGTGCTGCTAGAAGCACACCTATCCCAGCTACAGCGTTTGGACCTAGTGCGTGAGAGGGCGCGCATTCCCGAGTTGGAGTACATGTTCAAGCACACACTGACACAGGAGGCGGCCTATAACTCTTTATTGTACGAGCGGAGAAAGGAATTCCACCTGAAGGTGGGAGAGGCACTGGAGGAGCTGTTCCCCGATCGTGTGGAGGAGTTCTCAGGGATCATGGCCTACCATTTTGAGGCCGCCGAATCCAATGAGAAGGCGCTGGACTATCTGCAGCGTGCGGGGGATCAGGCACGCGTTGCCTATGCACACCTGGAGGCAGTCGATTACTACGAGCGAGCGCTGGCTATCTTGAAGCAGCAGGAAGCCTATGACCAGGCAGCGCGCACGCTGATGAAGCTGGGGCTGACCTATCACACCGCCTTCGACTATAAAGGGTCGCGGGCTGCCTACGATGAAGCCTTTGCCATGCTGCAGCAAGAGTGGACCACAAGACCAGAAACGCTGGAACTTGCTCCTCACCCATTTCGGAAGGTTGGCGCTGTCCCCCTTGTATTAGATCCTTGCCTTTCAGTTGATTCAAATTCAATTTTTTACGTCCGACAGATGTTCAGCGGGTTGGTGCAGATTGGCGCAGGGTGGGAAATCATTCCTGATGTGGCTCAGAGTTGGGAGATTTCCGAAGATGGGCGCAGGTACCTCTTTCACCTGCGCGACGACGTCTATTGGAGCGATGGGGTACAAGTAACGGCAGTGGATTTCGCATACTCGTTAAAGCGTATTCTAGATCCTGCCACCAAAGCTCCAATTGGAGTAGTCAGCTTTTTTTACGATATTAAAAATGCTAGAGCATACAACAAAGGTGAAATTTCTGAGCCAGATCGATTGGGTGTGAAGGCAATCGATAAACTGACCTTGGAGGTTGAGTTGGGAAGAGCCGCTAGTTATTTCCTTCAGATGCTTATCAACTTATACCCCATTCCTAGCTATGTCGTAGAGACCCATGGCAATGCATGGACAGACCTGGAACATATCGTCACCAATGGCGCTTTTCAGATGGAATCCTACGTACATGGGGAGTCCATTAGTCTGGTGAGGAATCCAACTTATCATGGAAGGTTATCGGGCAACCTAGAGAGGATTGAGGTGAGGTTGACCGAAAAATTGTCTTCTCCTGAGGAGGTTGTCGAACTATACGAAGGGGATCGGATTGACGGGATGTACCTCACCGATACAACCTATCACATACGCCGCAGTTTTGCTGAAGAATACGTAACTGAACCATGCAATGGTTTATTTTTTGTGGCTTTCGACACAAATCGTCCTCCATTCGATGATCTGAGAGTCAGGCGAGCTTTTGTGATGGCTGTGGACAGGGAGAGGTTAGCGAATGAGATATTAGATGGGGCTGTCGATCCGGCTACCGGTGGTCTCGTTCCACCAATCACTCCTGGGCACTCGCCGGGGATCAGCCTAACTTGTGATCCATCCCAGGCGCGTCAGCTCTTGGCGCAGGCAGGCTATCCTGATGGCCGGGGTTTTCCTGAAATAGAACTTGTTTGGACTAGATCAAGAAGGACCATACTTGAGTACTTGAAGTCACAATGGATGGCCAATTTGAATGTAGAAGTAGGTCTGGAGTTTACATACTTGAAAAAGTTGCTTACCATGTTCCACAGAAAGAATGTTTACTTTACCGGATGGGACGCTGATTATCCTGATCCTGATAGCATTCTCAGAGTGGGTATTCGATTTAACGTACCTAGTTGGCGAAATGATCAATACGATCAATTATTGCGTGAAGCCCAGAGAACAATGGTCCAGGCTGATCGAATACGATTGTATCAGGAGGCAGATAGACTCCTTATAGAAAATGCAGTCGTTATGCCTATCACGTATGACAGGCATCATTACTTGATCAAGCCGTGGGTGAAGCTGCCGCTAGGGGGGATCGGGTATTGGAGCATCAAGAATGTCATCATCGAACCGCATTAGGTTCGTGCGTATGGGAGACAATCCCTTCCATCTTTTATGGTGATGTCTAGTATCTCACTTGAGCGGGTGGCGATCCTTCGGATCGCTTGGAAGAACGGCGGTAACCTTAGGTTTCTAGGCTGTTCTTCGATGAAAAAACGAAGACTTGCGACCGCAGCAAAGGAGAATTCGGGTTTCAGATTGAATATGGGTACGAGGAAGTGAGATTGGGCAGGGCGGGGAGTGCCGCTTACCTCGCGCACGTTGGACATCGCCTTTTTCTTAATCTTCCGCATTCAGATAATGCTATACTCATCATACGAAAAAACTTTCTCCCCCTTGTTTCGTAAACCTCTCTACACACCACTTCAAGGCCTCAACACTGCAGACAGCATTCCAGTCATTTGAATATCAGGGTAGCTCTAATGAGCGCTTAAAGTGCGACTTGAAACCCCCAGGAACACTAACAATTGGTATCTGGAATTGGAAGACGCTGGTCGATTTCACCAAGTGCTTGGTAAACCTCTTTAGAAGTTCGGTCTAGGGCTGTCTATAGCGAAAAAGCGAGTGATTCCATTTCACCACGATCCGCCGATTGTCGGCCGTCAGTTCGAGTTTCCGGGCCATGGGTTCTACAGGGGAAAGAATCTGAAGCTGAAGTCCCACTTAAGCATTACCGGCTTGAAAAACCCTGGATAGTATCGATTGTAATGTGCAAGCTGCACACCAATGGCAGCGGCCGACCGGATTGTGGACGCGAGGTCCTCTGATGAGCTCAGTGCGATCGTATCCGACGCCGAGTGTACTTCGACATGCTTAGTACAAGTCTGTGCGGAGAGGGGGTGGGCAACTGCCACTTCTACCGCAAGGTACAACAGAAATAGTGACCACGGGCGACTTGCATTGCCCCCTGTGCCTATGGGTGCAGGAGAGTGCAGAAGTGAGAATCATGGAGGAGGAACCATGGATATGGCACGCTTGACCAAACGAACAGTAAAGATCTCTCGATTCTTGATAATCGCTGTACTGCTGCTCGGGCTGAGTCTTGGGGCCATCCCGCACCCGATGGCCAAGGCGGCCACGCCGGGGTTGCCATTCATCGAGGACTTTTCCGACACCGACCTGCGCGATAGCAGCCTGACCAACGCAAATTGGTCCACTGAGGAGCAGGCCCTCCTGTTGGCCTGGCGGCAGGCACGGTACGCGGTCTTTGCGGCGGTGACTGGCAGCGACATCAGCGTCGATGCCCACTGGACAAATTCGGTGGCGCTGGGGGACGTGGACGGGGAC
>JABAOF010027601.1_pt1 | contig 37603 bp, 24 predicted proteins | sample 7062171 | NCBI WGS metagenome assembly JABAOF01 (sample SAMN14538628, study PRJNA623070) | marine sediment metagenome | biome: marine biome [ENVO:00000428]; feature: marine pelagic biome [ENVO:01000023]; material: deep marine sediment [ENVO:00002113] | place: India: Gulf of Khambhat ...
CATCTCTTCTATATCAACCAGCTTGTCTGCATGCAATCTTATCTTCTCAACCAGCCTTCTCACCAGCTTCTCCTGTGCCTGCCAGCTCATAACCGGATAGCCCTTCTCGTCGTGGGTCAAACCGGTGACGTGAATTTTGTATCCGTTCCCGGCCTTTACCATCTCCGGTATGAGATCTTCGCCCACCTTGAACGGCAGATATTGGCTCGGAGGGAGTTTGGTGTACCGACGGGGGTAAAGTTCGATTTCCTCCGCAGGCGGAATCACCACCTTTTCGGTCATGTGCCCCACGCACTCGTCCGTCATGACCAGCACCGGGACTCGATATTTCTCAGAGAGATTAATAGCTTTGATAGTCACCTCAAAGCATTCCTGAGGTGAGTTGGGGGAGAGGGCGATGATCTCATAATCCCCGTGAGACCCCCAGCGAGCCTGCATCATGTCTGCCTGCCCGGGAAGCGTGGGAAGTCCGGTAGAAGGGCCGCCTCTTTGAACGTTAATCACCACGCACGGTGTTTCCATCATGGCGGCCAGCCCGATATTTTCCATCATCAGTGAGAAGCCCGGGCCTGAGGTAACAGTTAGGGCTTTAACCCCGCCCCAGGCTGCACCTACCACGGCGGCCATGGAGCCCATCTCGTCCTCCATCTGGATGAAGATGCCTCCCACCTCCGGAAAGCGTTCGGATATGCGCTCTGCCACTTCGGTAGACGGGGTGATGGGGTATCCCGCTACGAAACGGACGCCTGCCGCAATGGCGCCCTCCGAGCAGGCGTGGTCTCCGTCGAGATAATGTTCTCCAGTCAGTACTCCTTTGGGATCAGCTTTCAACTTTCTTGACCTCCTTCTCAGCTGTTTTGTCCTTCGATTCGTCCTTTGGTTTCTCGGTAACGAAGATGGCAAACTCCGGACAGAGCATCTCGCACAACCCGCAGAAAACGCAGGTATCCTCTTTTGCCACATAAGGCGGATGATATCCTTTGGTGTTAAACTCAGTGGAGAGCTCCAGCACGTCACGCGGGCAATACTCCACACAGAAGGCGCATCCTTTGCATCTTTCCTTTATGATGTGCAGCTCGCCATGGGGAATGTCAAGCTTGTCGTAATCCAAGGGCTTTCGCCAGAATTTTCCCATTGAGGGTGGGGGCATAGTCTCACCTCCGGAAGCAGATTAGTAAGAAGGGTCTGTTGTCCAGACACGGTTTATCCACTTAAAATAAACCCAATTCCGCTTTAGTCAAGTTATAATTTTCACAAACTCCCACGAACACAACACAATAATACGTTTGCTGACCCAAAAAGATTGTTGCTGTGACATGAGCCAAAAAGACTCTCTGAACCATAGCCCGCACGGTCATTTCAGCAGAGAGGCTGACTCAATTGAGCACGTGATCCAAGGGGGATGACACACCGTATTCGGGCTTGACATCGCACCGGACTCCTCAATATATTGTGTGGGTCTTTAATTGATTCGGTCGCATATGAGGGCAGTGCGGAGGCGTTTACGGTCGGCTGGCAAGGGGAGAACCACCGCCAGCCCCCAAAAGGATGGTCAATGGCTGAAAAAGGCGAATTGGAAACCGCGACGCTTGGCGGTGGATGCTTCTGGTGCTTAGAAGCCGTGTTCGAGCAACTGGTGGGCGTGAAGTCGGTGAAGCCCGGCTATGCAGGTGGGACGGTGTCCAATCCGACGTACGAGCAGGTGTGTTCCGGTACGACCGGGCACGCCGAGGTGGTTCACATCACCTTCGATCCTGACAAGATAACATACCGGGAGCTCCTGGAGATTTTCTTCACCATCCACGACCCGACCACGCTTAACCGGCAGGGACAAGATGTGGGGACGCAGTACCGGTCGGTGATCTTCTATCACACACCGGACCAGGAAAAGCTGGCCAAGGAGGTGATTGAGAAGCTGGAAGCTTCCGGGAGATGGGAGAGTGCGATCGTGACGCTCGTGGAGAGGTACGAGGGATTCTATCCAGCGGAAGAGTATCACCAAGGATACTACCAGCGGAACCGCGCTCAGCCCTACTGCCAGGCAGTGATCACGCCGAAGCTGGCGAAGTTGCGGCAGAAGTACATGAGCAAGTTGAAGAGTGTCCGAAAATCGTGACCATGACAGACCCAGGCTGATGAAAAGGCCGAACCACCCAATCGAACTTGGTTGTAACTGGTACCCCGGACGTGGCCCTCTGATGCTTCGGGAATAGGAATTCCCGAAGCCATTGAGCATCGGCATTCCCTAATGCCGATGCATCAAATTACCGACCGGTGAGCGGACCTACCTCAGGCGGGCAGGCCGCGTCCCCCGTCAGTCTTCATTCATCGAGACAAACCCCGCAGAAAGGCCCATTTTCCTGAGGTTCACGAGAACCTGTTTTTCCCTTGACAGCCCAGGAAAATGCCGTATATTTTTTAAAGCAAGCCCGACATTTCGAGCTCGTCAGAAACTATATCACATTACCAGATGTTCTCATCAATGTGTATAGCTGACAGAAAGAATAGCCTTTCTATCACCTAAGTCTCTGGACAGGAGGTTGAGAGATGAAGCGAAATCTTGTGTTGACAATTACCTGTATGTTTATGGGTATGTTGCTTTTTGCTGGCCAGAGCCTAGCGGTATGCCCTGAGGATACGGTTGACAGGGGGGAATGCGACACTTTGTACGTAGAGATATGCCCAGGAGACGAGGTCTTTAACCCGGGCCGACCGCTGGTTCGTTTTCCAATTTACGTCACTCATGATCTCCCCGATCCGGTCGACTCGATTGCAGCGTTTGTTATTCCGCTGTGCTTCACCTCCAGCAACCCGGCCGCTAACGCCCACCTGCCGGACACCTGCAACAAGACTATCTTGCATCCTTTTCCCTATCTCTGGCAGAGCGCCTTCCGTCATCTGCATTGCGGCGGGGAAGTAATCACCAACTGGATGATGGCACTGTCCGAAGAGGAGATGTTCAAAGAGTGGGATACCAGGATTATCAATTTGGTTGGTGAGGGTGAGCAGACACAGGTATTCTGGATGAGCCTGTTCCCCACCGGCCAAGAGGATCAAAAGTTTTGGGAAGGAAGCAGGGTGCTCGTGGCCACCATGACCTTTAAACTGGAAGATACCACGACAATCTGCATAGATAGCTGTTTCTGGCCGCCGAATTCTCGGCTGTTTTTCACGAGAATGGACGCAGCAAGCTATATCCCCAGGCACCTCCTGCCAACAAGTGAGAGGATATTCATTCCCGGTCCGCCGCCGGTGTTCTTGTTGTGTCCGGGGGATGAGGTTCACTACGGCAATGGTACTGGCTTTCAAAGCGAAGAGTTTCGAGTTTGGGACTTCGATGACGATGGAGCGATAATCAGTGTAAGCGCTGAGTTTAGCGGATCCGGTGTGGAGAATGTTTATGTTGTGTGGAACATACCTCCCCCGGCTCGGGAGGTCAGTGGGCATGTGAGCTACGACGTGACTGATTGCGGGGCGGATGGGGGAACCATAACCATCACGGCAGTCAACGACCGTGGAGCTGTGGCCTTTTGTGATTTTGATGTGATGCTGCCTAACAATCCCCCGGTGCTGAATCTGCCGGATAGCTGGCTGGCTCTTGCTGGATACACTCTGGTTTTGCCAGTTTCGGCTGACGATCCAGAAAACGACTCGCCAGTGACGGTTAGCCTTGAAGCATTCTGGTATGAACCTGATTCCCTGCAGGCCCCGACGAATGCACCTTCATATTATGGCGGCAATCCCGGTTTTTTCAACTGGGTGCCGGAAGAACCAGATACCGGAATCTGGGTATGTTCATTTTCGGCCAGCGATAGCTTTGGTTGCGAAACCACTGATCAGGTGGCTATCCAGGTTGGGATGCCTTTCTGTGGAGACGGCACAGGAGACGGGATGATCAACGTGGGCGATGTGGTCTACCTTATAGGCTATTTATTCAAAGCAGGACCTGCCCCAGATCCGCCCTGCAAAGGGGATGTCACCTGTGATGGCTCTGTGGACGCTGGCGACCTGGTTTACCTGATCAACTATTTCTTCAGATTTGGGCCGGCACCATGCTTTGAATGTTGTCCCTGATTCTGTTTTTGGGGTCCAGAAAATGCTTTGAAGAATTCGAATGATGTCACTTGGTCACTTCAAATCGGAGATTGAGAGATGAGGAGAAATCTTTTAATCCTGGCCGGAGCGTTTTGGGTATTGCTACTGTTCTCTGTGCAAAGCTGGGCTTTTTGTCCTGAGGATCACAATGACCTGGGAGAATGCGATACCTTCTATACAGAGATCTATCCTCCCGATCAGCTATTTGAAGGTTCTCCTCCATATTTCGTGCGTTTTCCCATTTACGTGACCCACGATGAGAACATTCAGCCAGACGGTGAACCAGACTCGATTTCGGCGATTTGTGTGGCTCTGGATTACGAGTTCAGCAACCCCGCCGCATATTGCAGCCTAACTTACCACTGGAATAACACACACCTCTATCCATCCCCCGACGCTGACCGCAGCGTGTTCCGGCACTTCATAGAAGATGGAGATACCGTCATTCACAACTGGATGATGGACTTATCACAGAAGGGAATGGGTCTGGAGTGGGATACCAGGGTTCTCAATTTGGTTGGTGAGGGTGAGCTCACGCAAGTATTCTGGATGGCCCTGTTCCCCACCGGCTTAGAGGATCAGAGGTTCGGCGAAGGAAGCCGGGTGCTTTTGGCGACCATGACCTTCAAGTTGGAGGATACAACCTTCATCTGTATCGACACCTCCATCTGGCCTCCGACTGGCAGCAGGTGTAACTGTTTCACCAGATCGGACGCAGCGAGCTACCTACCCAGACACTTTTTCCCGGTGTGTGAGATGCTCGGGCTGGGTGCGCCACCAGAGGTGCATTGTCCGGATGATCAACATCATCATAGCAACGGACAGTTCGTGGCAGCCGGTTTTTCAGCAGGGACCTATTTCCAGGTCATCCAGTCGCTCAACGCAGAGTTTGTGGGCAGCGGTATAGGAGACGTGTGGTTTGAAAACGTTGTGGGTATGGGAACGGACACATTGGAGGCTGACTTGGCTTACCAGGTTACCGATCACTGCGGATCGGGCGGTACGATTACGCTCACTGCCACGGATGACGCCGGAGCCACGGGAAGCTGCGATCTGGAGGTGACGCTTTTCAACAATCCTCCCGAGCTTATGCTCCCGACTGCGGTGCGGGCCTTGAGCGGGCACGTGTTTGTGTTGGATATCTGGGCTGAGGACATTGATGGCGATGAGCCAGTAACCTTCCTGCAAGATTTCTGGTATGTGTCAGATCCTCTCAGGCCTCCGAGCCACAACCCGTCGTGTGTGCCTGGTAATCCAGGCCATCTGAGCTGGCAGATAACCGAGGCGGATACAGGCATGTGGATGTTTTCCTTCTTGGCGGTTGACGGTTGTGGTAGCTTAGACAGCGAGCATGTGTCTGTTGAGGTAGGAGTCCCCTTCTGTGGGGATGTGAACGACAACGGTCTAATCGATCCAGGTGACGTGATCTGGCTTTTGAACTACCTGTTCAGACAGGGAGATGCTCCACAGCCGTTGTGTCGGGGCAACGCCAACTGCAACGGTGACTTGGATCCCGGGGACATAGTGCCGTTGATCAACTATCTTTTCAAAAAAGGCGTGCCGCCGTGCTTGGAGTGCTGTGCCAAGGCACTCTCCCGGACATCCGCACCTCCGCGTCCATCCAGGTGACCGCTGAATGTGAGTCATTTGATCTGAAAATAGTTAATGAATCGTCCCGCTGCCAGTAATCGGGCAGCGGGACGTTTTTTTATTTGCGCGAGGAGAAAAGTCGTATATTTTCTTAGTCGATAACTTCGATTGTGAAGCTTGACGCATTTGGTTAAGGAAAGGTGAGGAGGCGGATTTGGAGCACACCGCGAGGATCCTGCTGGATCTTCTGATGATGTTTGCCGCTGCCAAGATCATGGGCGAAATCTTCGAAAGGATAAAGCAGCCGGCAGTGGTGGGGGAGATTCTGGCTGGAATACTCCTGGGACCTTACATCTTCGGTCTGATCAGTCCTTCGCAGACCGAGACATTCCACGTCTATCAGGTACTGGCAGAAATCGGCGTGATCATCCTTCTATTCTCCACCGGGCTGCACATCCGGGTAGAAGAGATATTGAGTGTGGGGCGCACCTCGTCTATGGTGGCTGTCCTGGGTGTGATACTGCCCTTTTTCTTTGGATATCTTTTTACCCTTACCTCAGAACACAGCACGGTCGAAGCGTTGTTCATCGGGGCGGCCATGGTGGCCACCTCTGTCGGGATTACGGCGCGGGTGTTTGCAGATTTAGGGATTTTGGACTCCCGGGTGGCTAAGGTGATACTTGGTGCAGCGGTGATCGACGACATACTGGGGCTCTTGGTTCTGGCAGTGGTCACCGGCGTGGGAAAAGGAGCGATTTCCTACCTGAAAATAGCCTTAATCACCCTTGAAGCAACCGGGTTCATCTTCTTCCTCATTATAATTGGAAAGAAGTTGATTTATCGGATGGCTCCCACGTTCGGTTTTCTGAAGAGCAGAAATGCCCCCTTTGCCCTGGCGGTGCTATTTTGCCTGGGTCTTTCCGCGGTGGCAAGCTACATAGATTTAGCTGCTATCGTGGGCGCTTTCATGGCGGGGATGGTATTGGCGGAGTTGAATGTGGAGTTCAAGCTATCCATGAGATTCGAATCTCTGTATGATTTTTTGGTTCCTTTCTTCTTCGTGGTGATGGGAACCCAGGTGGATTTGACCGTGTTCACCAGATTCAATCTTATCGGAGCAGCACTGATTCTTACTGCGTTTGCCATCTTAGGAAAGCTGATTGGGTGCGGCTTGGGAGCTTTCAATCTGGGCTGGAAAGAGGGTTCAGTTGTGGGAGTGGGAATGGTCCCGCGGGGAGAGGTGGGAATGATCGTCGCCTCCATCGGACTGGGGATGGGTGTGATCTCCACCGACTTGTACTCCATCGTGATCTTCATGGTGGTGGCCACCACCCTCCTGACCCCGCCGTTTCTGGCAAAGATGATTTCGAAGGGATTCGTCAAGAAGGAAGAGGAGCGGAAGGTTGAACAGAGGGTGGAGGATCTGCCGGTGGATTTATAAGAGACGAAGGCTGACCCGATTTCCCCACGGATTGGGAAATTGAATTCGACCACGTGACTTTCGAAAGGGCTCCGGCTTGGAGTTAGAGGAAAAAATAAAAGTAGTAGCGGTGATCCTGGTGGCGGTGGTCCTCTTTGGAACGGTCGGTTACAGTATCATTGAGAGATGGCCGCTTTTAGATGCCCTCTATATGACTTTCATCACCTTGTCCACTGTAGGATTCAAAGAGGTGTATGCCCTTTCGCCGACTGGCAAGATGTTCACCATTCTGCTGATTCTTTTCGGGGTGGTCGGGGCGGCTTACACTTTGAGGGTGATAGGAGAGTGGATAGTGGAAGGCGAAATGAAAAAACTTTTGGGGAGACGAAAAATGCAGAAAGGTTTAAAGGAGCTGGTGAATCACTATATCGTTTGCGGCTTCGGCAGGGTGGGAAGGAGGGTGGCTCAGGAATTACGCACTCGCAGGGTCCCCTTCGTGGTGATCGACAACGATCCCCAGAGAATCGAACAGGCGGGAAAAGACAAGTTCTTTTTCGTGCAGGGTGATTCGACCGCCGACCAGACCCTGGTTGATGCGGGCATAGAGAGAGCCCGCGGTCTTATAACCGCGGTGGCCAACGAGGCAGACGGCGTGTTTATCGTACTCTCCGCCCGCCAGCTCAATCCGAATCTGTTCATCACCGCGCGAGCGGAGACCGAGGAGGGTAAAACGAAGCTCTTGCGAGCCGGCGCCAACAAAGTCATCGCGCCATACAAAATTGGGGCGATAAGGATGGCTCTCACCACCTTGAGGCCCAATCTGGTGGACTTCATGAAGGTTATCACTTTCGATAAGGAGACAGGCCTGACCATAGAGGAGATACAGATTAAGCCGGGCTCACCCATGATTAGTACCACGCTCAGGGAATGTCCCATACGCAAGGACTTCGGAATCATGGTGGCGGGCATAAAAAAGGTGGGCAAGGATGTCTTCTTGAACCCCTCCCCGAACACAACCATCGAGGCAGGAGATATCTTGATCGTGATCGGAGAGAAGGAGGGGTTAGAAAAACTGGAACAGTTGACCGGAGGTTGAAAAACCCACTTGAGGAGTTGACGTATGTCTGAGCTGCGACTGAACCGAGCCACCAAGGAGTGGATCATCTTAGCCATGGAAAGGGCCAAAAGACCTCACCAATTCCGGAAGAAATCTGGCAAGGAAAAGCTTCCCGCATACGACCCCTCCTGTCCCTTCTGTCCTGGCAATGAGGAGAAGACTCCCCCGGAGGTCTATGCACTCAGGGGAAGCGTGTCAAAATCAAATCGGCCCGGATGGCGAATAAGGGTGGTGAACAATAAGTATCCGGCACTGGTTCCGGAGGAGAAGATTGTCAAGATCACCGGTAGATTCTTCAGAATCGCTTCCGGCCTGGGAGAGCACGAGGTAATCATCGAAACTCCGCGGCACGACCTGACGCTGGCAACTCTGAGTCTGAGGCAAGTAGAGGAGACATGTTCCGTCTACTGGAGACGATACCGGGCTTTAGAGAAAGATAAAAGGTTCAAACTGATCCTGATCTTCAGAAATCACGGACCTACCGCCGGGACTTCTCTGAAGCACCCTCACTCCCAGCTGATAGCGCTTCCTCTGATTCCGGCAAACATACGACATCTCCTGGAGGAAGCCATGCGATACTATGACGATCACGGCAGCTGCGTTTTCTGTGACATGCTGAGTGAGGAACTTGACGCACAAAAGCGGGTGATTCTGGAAGAAAAAAGATTCGTTGCTTTTCATCCCTTTGCCTCCCGCTCTCCCTTTGAGACCTGGATAGTACCTAAAAAACACAATGCATGTTTCGGGAACATCGACCGGCACGACATAAAATCGATGGCCCGGGTGCTGAGACTTGTGCTCAAGGGAATGTATGACAGGCTGGGTGATCCGGATTATAATTTCATGATTCGAACCGCTCCGGTCAAGGACGCCGAAGAGGATTACTACCACTGGCACGTCCAGATCTTGCCCAGATTGACCACTCCTGCCGGCTTCGAACTCGGTTCCGGCGTTTATATCAATACCAGCCTGCCGGAAAGGACGGCTGAGTTTATCAGGAATCGAGATTAGAGCTAAGTCAAAGCCGTGCCTTAGAATCGGGTCGCGTGGCGTATAGTCCGGAAAACTGCTGAACCGAACCGGCTACAAGGCCAGGGTTCCCAAGTCTCTCTCCGATCTTTCGCGTGGTCCCCACGTGACCAGAAAAGCCACAATCTAACAGCCTCGCCAAGCAGTAGAATCGCTGTTGATCGAAGGCCCTATCTGAAAACGAAACAGGAAAAACCAGGAAAGCCGTCATTTTCGGAAGATCAGATCAAAGTAGAAGGGAAACTAAACGGTGCCGAAGTCAGATTTGACCGGATATTGTCTGCCATCGGACTTATCTCCGCCGCCTTGTACATGTGGCTCTCCAAGACCGCCGCCACCGCCTCAGCCAATATGGGTATTCCGGTGATGATTGCCATTGCCCAAACCTCGGGGGTGAGTCCTCTCCCTCCTGGCCTAGGCGCGTGTCTGGTGGGCAGCTTTGGATTCAGGTTACCCGTTTCCACGCCCCCTAATGCCATTGTCTACAGCTCCGGAAGAATTCCCATCACCAAGATCATCAAAACCGGGGCGTTCTTTGACAAATCCGGCATGATTCTCATCTGGATCGTCCTCCGAATACTCTGTCCGCTTCTGGGCTTGATGTGAAGAGCCATTCCAACACTTTACCGGGTGGGATTTGCTGAGTCAAGAATCTGTTTTGGGAACAATCTTCAACTGCGAAAAGGTCGCAAATTCATCGGAGTGATCAACCTTCCGCCCTCCGCACGGTTTCTAGCCAGTTTTAGACTGTCATAAAGAGTCTGAGTTGAGCGAACCGAATGTGGAGGGCAAGTGCAAGGATTTCGAATCCGTGCCACGTGAGGAATCTGCTGAGAGAATGCCCAACTGAAAATCCCACAAATCCCTAAAATTTTTCTTGACAAGGAGTTGGGGGCGTGTATATATTCTTGGGCTGTTGGTATCTGGAAAAACGCCTATATTACTGCTTTGTAGGCGGACACAGGAGTTCGATGCAGTTTAGTCTTGATTAAGAAATTACATTTTACCCTTCAGAGGGTGAATCTTTGCTTCGACGCCGAGGCTCCGGATTAGGGCCAAGGCGAGCCCTCAAGAAAGTTCAAAATTTTTGGAGGGGAGAATTTTAGCTTTTCTCTCTTTTTGATTTCCGGGCAGTTAGCGGAAAAAGCGCACACAGGCCAACCCTACACCTTCCCGTGCGTGTGGGCTCAACCGAACGGGGTGATGTGGGGCAATCGACCATAAACGTTTAGCGGTAAGAATTTAAAAGCACTCTGGATTGGTGAGAACTTCAGAGCAAGAAATAACGAGAAATCCTTTTACGTGAGGAGGTGAGTGAAAAGACAGCAAAGCAAAAGAGATTCCGAGACTCTTAGGGTGGATGGCAAACGGGAAAAACGCCCTAGAAACAGAACCCCATATCAATGAGGAAGGAGGGGATGTAAACAGATGGAAAAAACGAAATCGGAAAAGCTTTTCAAAGACTTTCTTAATCCACTCTACCAAGGAGTTTGTAAAATGAAAGCTTTACGAACCACAGCGTTTCTGGTAGCCTTATTGGTCGTGCCTCTGCTGGCAAGCCCGGCATTTGCAGCATCCTACGGGGAGCTGGACACCTCCTGGGTACCCTTTGGCACGATCAACCAGAGCGCCGATGACCGGGCCGTTTTGGGCTTCTGGATAACTGACGTAGTCGATTCTCAGTATCTGGAGTCCGTGACGGTGACAAGCTTTGTCCAGCAGGCTTACTCAGTGGAATATGTAAAGCTCTATGCGGAGACGAACGCCACCATAGGTCTGCAGAGTGGTTCAGATTCGCTGCTGGCAGCATACGATACCAGGGATAGCCAGTTCGTTGCCAACGATACGCTTACACTCAACAGCCTTCATTATCAGCTGAGTGGCGTGGCGGGCGACACAAATCGCTTCTACATTGCCATTGATGCTCATACTGACAGCATCGACGCCGCCCCGGTGGTTTATGACGGTCAATGTATGGAGGTGGTAATCCTGCCGGGACGAGTGGCGCTGGACGCTGAAGCCAGCCCGGATACGATTTACAACAGGTCCTATTTCGATCCCGGAGCCCCGGGTGGCAGCTACAGGCTCTGTTTTGATCTCTCGCCGCCCAATGCATGCATCGTCTATCCGGATTCGGGCAAAATATTCGCCGGACCCTTCGTGGTGAAGGCACGGTCCGAAGATCTGGATATAGCCGGTGCCTGCCTGTGGTATCGGCTGAGGCCGGATTTGAACGATCCACCTGGCGGCAATATCGGACAGTGGACCGCCTGTGATCCCGATACCTGCATGTATCGTCCGGACGGGGAACTGATTTTCCTGGATACCTTAGGGTGCATGGAAGGTCTGGATTACACCGGATGGATAGAGCTTCTGGCCGTCTCTTACGATGAGACAGGTAACCAGCAGGACACCACCTCGGCTTACGCCGCGGCTTGTGTGGAAGACGATCTGGGCGAGTTGGTCCCCGGACACTTCCTCTTCCACTGGGATACCAGCCAGGCGGTGGTCCAGGTGGTGAGCGTGAACGATACCATCGCTCCGCAGAGCCCCTGCGGATTTAATGTGGTGGCGCAAGGGGTTAACAAGGTGGTGATAGATGCTCCCGATGCCCAGCCCACTGACCTGTTCACCATCGAAGTCTTTGCTTTGGTGGACGGTCCGGGCGGATATCGCATCGACTACAGAAACGACGTTACCATGCCCTGCACCATAGACGTGTATGTGGAGAACTGGGATGCCGAAACGCAGAACATTTACGTGCACGTGACCCAGCAGTGGGATGGGCAGAATCTGGTACCCGATCCCCTGGTAATTCCACTGTGCGTCCCGCCTCAGAAAGCTCCCTGGGTGGAAATCGTTGCTCCACATGAGTGGCAGAGAGTGCCTTGCTCCAAGACCGACTTAACCTGTGTGGATGTCTGGGCGGGTCTCACCCCCGGTGCCCCCGACACCATGGTGACCCGAGTACAATTCCTCTGGGCCGACAGCCCGGGTGGACCGTGGGATCTCATCGAGGAGGTCTTTGTCAAGGACGGAGACTACTGGAAGACCTGCTGGAACAACAAGCAATGGCTGGACAGCGGACAGCTTCAGGACGGCGACGAGGTCTTCTTTCTCGCCATAGCATACAGCCAGTTCGACGTGCCAGATACCTCTCATATGGTGAAGGTATATTTGGACTGCGAAGCGCCGCAGGTGCAGTTGATGATTGAAGATGTGATCAACACCTGCGAGGAAGAGCCCGGCACCGGCACACCCAAGATAGCCGGAGAGATAGACCTCAAGGCAATTGTGCTGGGTGATCCGGTGGACATCTCGGCGGTGAGCTTCTGGTATAAGCCTCATTCCGATCCGGACTTGCCCGCAAACTGGGTGCTTTTGTGTGTGGCAGAACCCGCCTGGTCTGACAACATCTTCATGTGCACCTACAATACCAATGACCTGGCAAACAACACCTGGTACGACATCAGAATTTTCGTTGTGGACCAGGCCGGTAACGTCTGGTTAGACAATGACGAAGACGGAATGTTCGACGATTACACCTTCCCGGCTGCGGTTGCGGCAGGTGCTGGCATCACCGTGTATGTGGACAACGAGGCACCACAACCGGCCATTTCCATGGTGGCTGACCTTGTAGCCGACATATGGAACATCAACCCCAGCCACTGGTTGGGCTGCAACGGCAATGCTTACGTGCAGGCGGGCAACGACATAATGGCTGAGATATCAGTTCTGCCCTCGGAGGACAGCTGCGAAGCCATGAAGGTCAACTGGTACCTGGAGATAGCTGGTAGCTGGGTGAGTCTGGGGACTTCCGCCCAACCCTACCACTTCCCGGTGACCTTCAACCCCCTGACGCAAGGACTGATTGATCCTTACGAGCTGGAGGACGGCTGGTGGGTGGGTCTGCTTAAAGCGGAGCTTCACGACTTTTTGGGCAACGCCAAGGCGGACACCATCAACCTGTACATTCTGGATATCACGCCGTCTCAGGCGGTGATAGTGGAGCCGGAGAACGACTCTTACGTTTCCGGGGACGTCCAGCTCAGCGTGGCGGCTTTGAACGGGTACGAGATTGCCAAGGTGTGCTACGAGTACAGACCGGATGGAGGGGCAAGCTGGCTGCCGGTCAACGGCGGCTACGCCAACGCCTGCGTCACCCGGTCCTGTGAGCCGCCGCCAGCGCCAGCCCCTGGAGTAGGCGGCGGGGCAGCCGTGATTGGTGAGTTTACCCTTGTCTGGCACACCCTGAATACGGTGGCCGACGGCGTTTATTACCTGCGAGCGGTGGCCACCGACTGTGACAACAACGTGGACGGCAATCCGCGCACCATCCGGGTAACCGTGGCTAACGGATTGCCTACCGCGGTTATGGAGGTTCCATCCACGGATTGCCAGCGCGCTTGCCCGGACGATCCAGAGGTCACAATAACCTACGTCGGTGACGCAGTCACCTTGTATGCCACTGCCAGCTCGGGAGCGGTTCCTATCGACCGGGTGGAGTTCATGTACAAGGATGTTTTCCTCTACCCTGACACCAACTGGCACGTCATCGACGCGGACTACTTCCCAAGCGGTGGTAAGTACTCGGTGGTCTGGAACACGGGGGATCCACTGGTGTCCGACGGGCGTTATTATTTGAAGGCCAGAGCATATAATGCAGCCGGCAGGTACGGTGACTCGCAGCCCGTCGAGGTCAGCGTGGATAACACCGCACCACTCGCGGAGGTGGTCTCCGTCATGGGTGAGCCGAATCCTGACGGAATGGACATCACCAAGGGTGACGTGATCGACATTGAGGTCTTCGCCATGGATTCGCTCTCCCCCGAAGGCTGGACCAGATGCTACAACTCCGGAGTGGTCGGTTTCAAGGTTTGTATTGCCACCTGCGACACGGCCGACGAGGAAATCACCAAGTGCTTCGAGGTCAGCCCAGCTTCCGACGGATACGATACCGTACAGTGGAACACCTCCGGCCTGGAGTTTGAGGGATGCGATGAGTGTTACGAGCTCTGGGTGGAAGCCTGGGATTGCCTCGGAAACATGGCCGCCTCCGGCAAGGTGCAGGTGTACGTCTCCGACATGAAGGCCCCGGTAACCACCATCGGCGGGTTCGATGGAAACTACATATATGCATATAGCACCGAGGAGGTCTCGGGCGTGCGATTTGAGTATTCTGACTCGGCAGTAATCGACTGGACATCCATTGGCATATCTGAGCCGATTGAGGATTTCGTTTGCAGTGGAATGTATCTATACAAGGCCAGTTGGAATCCCAGCAGCCTGGCGAACGGCACATACATGATCAGGGCGGTTTCTCATGACCAGTGCTCCAACCAGGATGACGATATGGCTCCAGCCGCTTACATAACGATGTTTGCGGGCATCCTGACACCGCGTAACCCCGGAGCTCTAGGAGCCATGAATTTTTTGAAGAACTGGTGTACCGGCGACATGCAGGGCATTGTACGGCAGAGCTCTTTGCTTGGAGCTCCTGTGGTGATTGGCAAATACGGCAGCAGCTACCAGTGCGTGGAGATGCAGTCTGTTCCGCAGAATCCCCTCGAGTTTGTTGGCTCCTTCAATGCTTCGCCGATTGCATCCGGCGGCACGGCTCAGTTCTTCAGCTCAGTCAGCTGGGTTGTCTCGCCTCCGCCCATGACCGGCGAACCCACCCGGGTGACCTATCTGGCAACCGGCTCATTTGACGTGGTGGAGGTGAAGGCCGATCTGGGCGCGCACGGCACCTTTGGTGGCCTCGCGGAGCTTACCATTCAGGGTGGTTCAGTTGACCACGACCGCTATGTCTGGGTGGCTCCCACAGAGATACCCTGGACTCCGCCGGATCAGCCGGACATTCTTCCCATCGGAGTTCGTATGGGAACAGAAACCTATGCCATGCATATTTCCTTCACTGACTGTGACTGGTGTTGCCAGTATTATGCGACTCACTTCGGCGGACATGGATCAGATGCGGCAGGGGCGGGCTTGGAGAACGGAGACACGTGCTGCTTCAATGCTGGCAAATACGCCAAGGTGAAGCTGTGGTATGATCCACAGGTTAACGTTCCCGCAGAGGAGCTGGCGGTTGCCTGGTGGGACTGCGAGAAAGGCCAGTACAGCTTTGAAGGCATCTCCTATCACAGCACCGAAGGGTTCGATACCCTGGCGCATACGGTGGAGTTCGCCACCACCTGCCTGAGCGGTCCTTTCGTGGTTGTCCAATTTCTGGAGCGCCAGTGCGAGGGCAGCATCATGGTGAACATGCTGGGGATCGAGCCCTACTGCAACGGATACACCAATGCCATGCCCAGGTTCAATGCCTTGATCAGGGACGACGTCTCCTGCGTGGATGAGTCCAGCATCAAGTTCAGGCTGGATCTGTATCAGCCGGGTGAACTGGTGACCATATATGACGGTGGCGGCTGGGCGGACGGCTTCGGTGATTTCCCGGATGCGGGCTACGATACGACTTCCCATATTCTCAAAGCAGGCTGGGATGCCGACGAAACCGCGGCTGACCCGCTTGCCGCAGGCAACCATATGGCCACAGTCGGTGCCGTAAACGAGAACGTCCAGACCTGCACCGATACCATGCTGTTCATAGTGGATGCCAGGATGCCGGATGTGACATGGCGCAGCAGCTGGGTTCTCGGCAGGAAGCCCGCATTCACCCTTATCATGACCGATGATGCTGCTGGCGTGAACAAGGATGCTATCTGGATGGACATCTACGACGCAGATGAGTCGACTCAGCCTTACGACAAGGATCTGCTTTTCACCATCTATCCGGATGGAGTAGACGAGTTCTGGCTCGACGATAGCACCCTGTACGTGGAACTGGATGATCCCTGCGATGGCCAGTACATACACGCGGTGATTTATGACGGGTCTTATGCCTCCGATTACGATGAATATAATGGTTGGACTTGGCGTGGATACGACGGGGGAGTCACAGACTGCGTGGGCAATAAGGCTTCGGCAGAATATCTGGTGTTCCCGGTCGACCGGGTCGGTCCTGTGGCCAAGCTGCTCAGTTCCAAGTTCGCCAGTCCGGTCAAGATCAAGGTCACAGATCCCGCGGATCCGGTCTTGCCCGGCAAACCCGGCTCTGGAGTGGATGCAAGCTCCTTCCGGATCACGGAGAACGGTGTAGACGTGCAGAGCTTCGCCTTCGACTCATCCGCCGGCATCTTGACCTACACGCCGACCGTGAGCGGACCCATCTGGGTGGAGATAGTGATGAAAGATATGGTTGGCAACGAGAGCTCGCTGGCGTTCGACAATTCGGAGGGCTTCCTTGCTCAAGGCCCCATGTTCGACACCTTGAGTCTGAGGCCGATAATCAGGCTGCGCATCTACGACGATTCGTCCGGAGTGAACTGGTCGACTCTAAGAGTTTTCGAAGACGGTCTGTTGATCTGCGAGGGACTGGCTTGCATCGATGAGGAGACCATCAGCCTCGACACCACTGACGGTGTGCTGGAATACACTCCGAATGGTGGTGGAACTGCGCTGGAGATCCGGATCAGGGACAACGCCGGCAACTTGACTATAGTATCTTTCGTCACCGAGGAAGACGTTCTGGTCCTCAATCCTCATAACTATCCTAATCCGTTCGATCCCAGAGGGAGTCCGACCACCATCGATCTTGGAATGAGCAAGAGCGCCTACGTGACCATCAAGATGTACGACTTCGGGGGTGAGTTCGTGAAAGTGCTCCAGAAGGATGAATGGACCGCACCCACCCGGGAGTTGAAGTGGGACGGCACCACCGAGGACGGAACCAGAGTGGCCAACGGTACCTACCTGTGTTACATCCAGGCTAAAGATGACAAGGGTATCACCAAGACAGCAGTGATAAAGATCACTGTGCTGAAGAGAGATGAATAAAGTTTCGCCGGGTGGGTTCCCGATAGGCGACCCGCCCGGATGGAAATAGAAACTTTGTGAATCTATAAAGCGAAAGGAGAAGATTGAAAATGGTAAGCAAAACAGCAAAATTCCTGGTGGTCTTTTGCCTGCTGTCAGTTCTGTTGGTCTCCGGAGCCCGGGCTGATGATAATCACGGGCTTCCCATGCTGAGGATGGGAGTGGGTGCCAGAGCGCTGGCCATGGGAGGCGCATACGTGGCGGAGGCTCATGACGCAAGTGCCGGCTACTGGAACCCGGCGGGACTGGCGGACATCGAATGTGTCAGCCTGACCGGGATGTACGCCGCCGACATGGCTCACGATCGGAGCTACAATTACTTCGGCTTCGGATGGACGCCGTCGCAAGTGACCAACTACGGAACCTTCGGCATATCCTGGCTGAACTCAGGGATCGACGAGATACCGAAATATAATGCGGACAATGTCCCTCTGGGCACATTCAGGGATCAGAACAACGTATTCCTGATCTCCTGGGCCATGAGGAACGAGTTCAAGGAGAGACTGTTCTCGTTCGGTTTCAGCTTCAAGGTAGTCAGCATGGATATCGATGACTGGAACGAGACCGGAGTAGGTGCAGATGCGGGCATAAAGTTCGTGGTCGATCCCAGGGTGGCCTTAGGTCTGATGGTTCAGGATATCGGCACCCAGGTGGGTAGTGTGACCGTTCCCGCCACAATCCGGTTTGGCGTGGCAGTATATCCTCTGGGAGAGGATCGCTCGCTGTCCGTGCCTCTGGATTATACCAAGACCAAAAAGAGAGACGACGAGACCTTCCATATCGGCGCGGAGTACGTCTGGGAGTTTGCCGAGAATTGGGCTGGTGCACTTATGGCTGGCCTGAATGATGGGGAGTTCGCCATCGGCGTGGGCCTGAATGTCTCCAAGCTTCGGCTTGACTATGCCTATGTCACGGAGAAGGTGGACTTCTTGAACGAGAACCATCGCATCTCGTTGACAGCGGAGTTTTAGACAGATTTGCCTTAAGGCAGAACGCACTACGAAGAAGATTAAAAGCCCTTCCGCTCTCAGCGGGGGGGCTTTTGATTTTCCCTTCAAGAGGGTGAGGATGCCAGATCGTGTCAGCGGGAGACCAGATCAGACGGTGACGTCGGGGCTCTTCGGTGGGAAGGTGATGTTGTGTTTCTTCATCTTGTATCTCAGCAATGCCTCGTCGATGTTCAACAGCCTGGCGGCTTTGGTTTTGACCCCATTAGCCTTGGCCAGAGCTTTTTCTATTTCGGCCTTTTCCAGTCTAGCCTTTTGATCCAACAGTGAGATAGGCTGACAAATCTTTCCGTTGATAAACTTATCCAGGCTTCCAACCACATGTTCAAACAGAATCGCCTCCTCGCCCCTTGAGGAAATCAGTAGCCTTTTGATATCGTTTTCCAGCTCTCTTACATTTCCGGGCCAGTGGTAATTCAAGAATAGGTCCATTATCCTGGGGTCGAGGGTGGGCATCACGCCGGGATGTTGACCGTTGCCTGTGGAGTTTTGACCTATTCCGTTGGCCCAGTACTTCTTAAGAAAGTATCCCACCAGAAGAGCAATATCCTGTCTCCTTTCTCTCAAGGGAGGGAGCTCGAATCTCACCACGTTCAATCGATAAAACAGATCGGTCCTGAATTTCCCCTGGTTGACCAGCTCCTCCAGATTTTTGTTGGTGGCGGCTATGACCCTGAAGTCAACCTTTCTGGGCTTCACCTCACCTATGCGCATGATCTCCTTTTCCTCTATGGCTCTCAGGAGTTTGACCTGAATAGGTGAAGGAACCTCGGCGATCTCATCTAAGTATAGAGTACCTCCGTGAGCCTCGTCTAATAGGCCCTTTTTGTCAGAAACGGCGTTGGTGAAGGCTCCCTTCTTGTATCCGAAGAGCTCGCTTTCGAGAAGTGACTCCGGCAGGGCGGCACAACTGGCCACCACATACTTGTTGTCTTTGCGGTTGCTGGTGTAATGGATGGCTTTGGCCAAAAGATCCTTGCCCGTTCCGGTCTCACCCTCCAGCAGGATGGTTACGTCCAGGTCCTTCACCTGCCGGGCGTTTTCCAATATCTTCAGAACTGCACTATCGCCTGTGATGATGTCCGCAAAGGAGCCTCCCGAATTTTGAACACGTGCACCGGAAAAGGAATTTACAGAGACGTACTGGCCTGAAGGCTGGCGAGCCTGTATCTGTTTCTCCAAAGGAGAAAGGGATTCCACATCCTTTGTCTCGCCTAATTGCTCAAACACACTTTCGGCTCTGTTGAGGAAATCCTGGGCCGCGGTGACCTTGTCATTCTCGAAAAACAGCCGGGCGAAGTCGGCATGGACCGTAGCCAGATAGTACGGCGAGTCTAGTCGAGAACTCAAATCTTCTGCCCTTCCCAAGAATTTCATCCTTTCCCAGAACTCGAAGCCGGTGCATTTGCCCATACACTGATAGGTTCTGGCCAGCTCAAATTTCACTCCCATATTTTCGAGGATTCTGGTGGCTTTGGCAAAGCTTTCCTTGGCCTCATCCGGATGATCGCTATGGCTGTGGAGCAGCCCCAGAGTTCGGTAATTGGCAGCCTCCTCCAAGCTCTCCCCCAGATCTTTGCAGACCTGCATGGACTTCCTGCAGGAGCTCAGAGCTTGCTGGTAGTCTCCTTTCTCCAACAGCAGCTCGGCCAGAAGCCGATATGACTGACTGATAATGGCGCTTTTCGGCGCTATTTCCTCACCGATCCCGATTGCCTCCCGCAGGTGGTGGTGTGCTGCCTCCAGATCCCCCCGGACCAATTCAAGAGCCCCACTATATTCATGATATATGGCAAGCTCACGAGTGAAGTTGTTCTCAGCAATGATGCGGAAGGCTCTGTTAAGATAATCCTTTGCTTTCGAGAATTGGCGAAGCAGAATTGACAAGTAACCCAGTGACAGGTAGCATCTGCTGACATCAATCTCTCTTTTGCATATTTTGTTCAGCTTAAGGCTTTTTCTCAGGTTCCTTTGAGCTTTTCTCCATCTGTCGCTGATCGTATATACGGTGCCTAAATTCCCCAGCACCGTGGCGGCCAGTCTCTGGTCCTCGGTTTCCTGGCAATATCTCAACCCGTCGTTGAGATACTCGATGGCGGTATCGTACTTTCCTGTGGTGAAACAAAGCCGTGAAAGCTCGTTGTAAGTCCTTGTAATACCCTTCCTGTCCTCGACTCTTCGGTAGGTGGAGGCAGCGTCTCTTAAATGTAGCTCGGCGTTGCGGAAGTCTCCCAGATCAGAGCATATCACACCCAAACTGTATTGAATTTGGGCCAGTCTATCGTTCTCCGGAGTGGTTTTGAATACTTTGAAGGCCTCCTGGGCTCTTTCCAGTGCCTCTTCACATCTCCCCAGTCCCTGCAAGGCTTTGGCCGCCAGATGAGTAAGCCAGCCCCACTCGCAGGATGATCGATCTGGGCTCGTTCGGGTTGCTCTTTCTCTGATCTCTGCTAAGGCTTGTTTGAATTTCTTCTCTTTGAGCAAAGACTCTATCAGATCAAGTTCATTGACCTGACAGGCGTCTTTTGATGAATCCCTTTTCATCTTCCCTCAAATCGGTGGTGTTTATCTCTTTGAGTGATGGCCGCATCATTTGCTCTCAGGCCCGGTGTGGCAATCCGCAGGGGAATGCTGATATACAGCATGCTGTTAGCCGTAAGGGGCATTGACCAAGTCACCGAAGGAGAAGGGCTGGGCCCCGAAGTATCCCCGGGTTCAGGGGAACCATCATGCTGCCAGGGGTGCTCATTGACCGGGGGAAGGAGACTATACCTAGGATCCATCGCAGCCTGGCTTAAGCTTACTGAGCAAAAAATGAACAGAAGCAGGCTCAACACCGTAAGAACTGCCTTGACTCTCATTTTAGCTTACCTCCTTTGCGACAGTGCATTCTTTTTTGATCTTATCTATAGCTTTCAGGGGACGGCTGGGCCGGGCAAGCGGATCGGGTACGACAGCCCATGACAGAGAAAGAACCAGACATTAGCGGGTCCGCTTTCTTGGCCTCGATTGGTGACAAAAACAGCTCCCTTCCCTTTGGGTACCTCTTTCTGAAGAAAACAGTTCCCGGGGAAGATTCTGGTAAATCAAACAAAGACAGCCCTCCCCTCCTCGCTGTCGGATACATGATACACAAATAATTCTCAATGTCAAGCGAAATTTTAATAATTTTTTGCCTTTCGCGAAGAAACAAGCATGTGCAGTCGAGGCTCTCTAATGTACTACCCAGCAACGGCCTATATATAGTCACATAAATCCGGGGTGGCATGCCGAATACAAACATGTCGTGGGCTCCTGTAGTAGTATCCTCGACTATTGCAACTGTATACCATCGTCCAGGATGCATAACGATCTTTGGCATCCTGGATTATCTAATCCCCAAAAATATTACACATGAAATGAAAAAAATGCTTGACAAAATGTAGGTGGGCGGCTATAATGGCAACAGGTTAGATTTCTGTGAAAAAGTAGGGGTATGGAGGATTTGATCGACTGATTTTTTGAATCAGTTTCACGGCCTAATGCGGATTCTCCCAACAGCTCCCATGGGGAGATTCAGCTGATTAGCAGTTTCCGGCGCTATCGGCCAGAGATTGCTTTCCAATAAGCTCTCTTCTAAGGAAGAAGAATCCTCAAAAAGAGCCCAGTCCAGGTGGACAGCTCTGGATGGCGCAAGTCTTAATCTGCAGAAAAGACCTGTCTGAAGGCGCACAGATCACTTTACCATTAGCATCGTAAGGTCTCCGCGCGGAAGCGCAGGAGAACCAGTTCTATGGCCTCTGGAAGGCTGCAGGTGCGCTCGGCAGGGAGCAAGTGGCTCCGCAAGATCGCCGGCTCCAAGAAAAGCAAAGAGCAAATCCGTCCGGCCGAAAGGGACAGACCTTTTGCAGGGGCGGCGACTACGGCAACTGGCCAAAAGAGGGCCTATGTCATGCCCTCTCCGGCTGCCTGGGCCGAGAGCTTTCTCTTCGCCGGTAGCTCCGCGCTCCTGCTGCTCCTGGCGAATCTCTTTCCCCATTACTGGTATGTTTCCTTTTTTGGTCTGACCCCTTTCCTGTACAGAATCATCAAGGCCACACCGGGGGAATCCTTGAGGTTAGGGTTTCTCTTAGGAATTTCCTTGTTTGGTGCCTGGACCATCAATTCGCTCCTCAGTGCTCCCCTTGTTTCTTTGCTCAAGCTAATTTCCGGCACAGCGCTTTCTTCCCTGTTTGGCTGGTCAGTCGGTTGGGCGCGCCAACGCTGGGGATTCAATCCCTCGGTTGTTGCAGTGCTATGGGTTGGGTTGGAAACGGGATTGGTGAAGCTGGGAGTTGTTGGGGGGACTTATAGGCGAAGTGGGCTTCTCCCACCCGTTCTGGCATGGCCTGATAGGCCTTTTCGGTTTTCTGGCGGTCTCAGCTATCATCGTCCTCTTGAATGCCTTCTTGGTTTTGGCCATCACCAAGACCCTCGAGCTGAGAAGTTCTGGCAAGATGGCAGGCGCCGAGGACGGTGAGACGAACCTTTTCTTTTCTATTTGCCGCAATCTTCTGTCCGAAAAGGTTTACCTCGTGCCGGAGGGACGCGCCCCGCCTTTGGCTATCTCTTGAGGGATGTGTCTTCAAGATGTGGTTGGCCGACTTGTCAAGCTCAATCAAGGGGACTACTACGATGTTCTTGTTGGTGAACGGCTCCTTTAGCACTTGAAGCTTCACATAAACGCAGTTTTAGCGATAAGAGGAGATAAGTGATGAAAAGGATTTTTGCTCTTACACTCATTGTTGCCTTTCTTTGCAGTTTTTCGGTTGCCGTAGCTCAAAAAGCGCCACAAGTAGTTACAATAACGTGTGTAGCTGATGATACTGTTGACATCGCCAACCCTCACGCAAGAATCTATCCCGGAGAGACCGTGACATTTCGTATCAACACCACAGGAGTCGGCGTCTGCTCGACCGGCGTGAACGTAAACGGAGCTACCCCAATAGGAAACTTTGACCTCACGCTTGGTGACCCGGTGGAGGTAATAACGTTTCCTGACACCGGCATGTACGAATATGATGTCACTGAACTCGCAGGGCCAAGAGGCATAACACACGGAAAAGTGGAGGTGCGGACAGAATTCGGCCCTACCTTGACGGAGTGGGGTATCATCGCCCTCGTGGTTCTGATCCTTGGCAGCGCCGCGTTCATAATGCTTAGAAGGAAGAAAGCATCGGTCCCAGCCTAGGAACGATCCGTCAACGGATGGAGCGGATTGACCGGATGAGACGAGGTCTTGTCCGCAACGTTAAACGGCAAAACGGGCTGTGTGCTGCGCAGGGGCACATACCCTGCCCGAGCACTAATGCGCTCCCTTCGATGCGGACTCAGAGTTTGGCTGAGTACAAGGGAGTTCAAAGCCCCTTTTGGAGAATTCCGAGAGGGGCTTTGTTGATTATGTTCGCAGTTGTGCAAAGCGCGAAAGGAGGTGAGAAATAATGAAAGGCACGAGAGGTTTGGCCTTCCTGGTAGTAATGGCCGCGTGCATGCTGATATCTCAACCTGGTTGGGCACAGGGACCAGAGCTCAACCCTCCGGTCCCGTGTATTCATCCGGACGTGGACAAGCCCCACTCAGCCTGCCCGGATTCGGAGTGCTGGAGTAACTGCACCGACGCCGGATACGAGAATACGTCCACACAAGCTGTCACCGCGAACCTCATTTATGCTCAATGCTGTTTCTGCTGTGACTTTTCTGATGCCTACACCGATATCTATCAAGACATCGTGGGCTCGACCGGAAACGTAGGTCAGTTCCCTGAAGAAGAGATAGAGACCATGCTCGATTGGATGGGGGCCAATTGTTCCAGCTGCACCCTCTACGTAGATATGGCTCATAAGGGGTACGCCGGTCAAGACCCGGTCGATCCTCAAAACGTCAGCTTCGCCTGGGCAGACCAGGGGGAGCCGTTTCTGGATCAGGTCAAGATATGGGTGGTTGCTCAAGCCCATCTGCCTGTTCCTCCTGCTCCTACCGGCAAGCAGGATTGGAGTCAGGAATTGACGTACATGGGCAGGTACGGCAATCAAGCATACGTTCATGACCCTGATTGCGACATAGGTGGAAGGAACGACAACTTCTATTTGGTCGGGTCTGACGCCAATGGTGAGTTCTTGCAGGACTATTTCGGCGCAGGCATTCACGGGTATCTGCACGGAGTGATTCTGATCTCCGGGCCTCCGGAGTGCTCCCATTCCGGGCCTTCCCTTGCCGAGCTGGGGAAGATTGCATTGGCCGCGTTGATAACTGGCAGTGCGATATTCAGTCTGCTAAAGCGGAGAAGAGTCATCAAGGCAGCATAGATTTGTGCGGAGATGATGAGGGTAGAGGCAAGCTCAGTGCAGGCAGAAAGCCCCTTTTGGATACGCCGGAAGAGGCTTCGTGTTTCAGCCGCATGCTACAGCTCAGAAAAACGGGCTTGCTAAAAGAGAAAGTATGATTTATAGTTATGGGAAGGGCCAAATGAGACCAGAGTTGCCTACAACGGAGCGAAGTACCGTACTCTGGCAAGACAAAAACCCCCGCTCTTCACCATGAAGCACAAAAAGAAAGGCAAACCAGGCAAGTCCGGCCAAAAAGGCAAAATCCGGTCGGCTAAGACGAAGCTGAAGACTCACAAGCCCATCGTCAAGTTTTGTCTGATCTTCTTGGGCCTCTTAGTCGTTCTTACTACCGCCTTTCCCTTCCTCAGCGATACGTTCAATCCTCAACTTACCTGGTTGATGGTGGTGACGGCGGATATCACCGGACTTCTTTTAAAGCTCTTTGGGCTGACCGTCCGGGTGAGCGGGCGCATAGTTTCACTCCCCAACTTCTCAATGGAAGTGGTGGGAGAATGCACCGGGCTTTACGAGATGCTCATCTTCCTTGCCGCCATGATAGCCTACCCTGCCAGTTGGAAAAGGAAACTGATCGGAGCGGTCCTGGGAATCCCCTTTCTCTACGTAATCAACATAATCAGAATGATATTCATCACCCTGGTAGGCAACTGGTCTCCCCAGACATTTGACTTCTTGCACCTGTATTTCTGGCAGGTGGCCATGATTTTGATTATCCTCTCGGTGTGGGTTCTGTGGATAGAGAAAGTGGTGTATTATGAGAGAAAAACTGTGGCTGTTCATCGGTAAGTTCATCTTGATCTCCGTCCCTCTGTTTGCTCTCTGGCACTGGAAAGGGCAGGACTCGTATCTCATTCTGTTTAACCATCTTCTTACCTTCCTTCTGATAAAACTTGCCGGCCTTGGTATCCAATATTTTCCTGCTCCGACGGACATCTTCAATAACCTTATTCCTTTCGTTTCCCTTATGATAATAACCAGAGGCATCGAATTGAAGACCAGGCTTTCCCGGGCAGCGTGGGGGCTTTTAATCTTGATTGGCTGGCACATGGTTCTGACTATGGCTGTCTACCTTCTGCATGAAGGATACGGGATTACCGGTCGGGCCTATGAAAAGCTCAGCGTCCCCCTGTATCTTTTCAGCGAAACCCTGCCTTTTGTCCTATGGATACTCTTTGCCCGCAGACAGATGGCAGGTTTATTCCTGCGCCGAAAGAAGACGGCCAGGTGACTTTTATGCTGTGAGTTACACAATCTCTTTGGTACCCCAAAAAGGAGGAATACATGGCCGCGAAAGAGTCGATGGGAGCACAAGAGCACTACGTGACACCTTTAGATCTCAAAGACAAGACCAAAGAATGGAAAGAAGAGATTGCTTCTTATAACCTCCACCATATGGAACTCGATTCCAAGAGATCCTGCCTTCTGGTGATTGACATGCAGAATTATTTTCTGGATCCGGCAAGTCCCAGCTTCATTCCAGCAGGGTTGGCCGTGTTGCCCAACGTAGCCAGGTTGATAAAATCGTTCCGGGAGAGAAAACTGCCGGTGATCTACACTGCCCACGTGCACAAAAGCAAGGAGCTGGACGGAGGAATCCTGGGCTGGTGGTGGGAAGGGATGATTATTGAGAATACCAAAGATGCCGAGATTCATCTTGATCTTGCGCCCCTGCCTGAAGAGAAGGTGGTATACAAGCACAGGTACAGCGCTTTCTATAATACGGATCTGGAGACAGTGCTCCGGTGCCTCGACGTAAAAGACCTGTTAATCACCGGCGTTATGACCAATCTGTGCTGCGAATCAACGGCACGAGACGCTTATTTCAGAGACCATCGGGTTTTCTTTGTCATGGACGCTGCCGCAACCTTAACTGAGGAATTACATCTGGCCACCCTGAGAAACTTAGCGTACGGATTTGCCTACGTCACAGATACTCAAGACATCGTGCAAGATTTGTTAAAAGAGAAGTAAGGGCTAAATCCAATTTCAACCTCATTGGGCACATTCCCTATGCTCCGGCGCCGGGTTCGACAGTCAGACCGCATCGCAACAGAAATCCTGGCAGCGCTTTCGCCCTGTTGCGCGGAAGTAAGCTGGCGCGCGCTCAGTTCCATCCAGGCTTGTGGCCAATCTGTATCTACCAACATAAAGAGAGTCTCGGGATGTGGCGATTGACCTCAACCTCCCGACTCGCCATTCCGAAGCTATGCAATGAAAGGCTGTATTAATTGACAAGGTGCACTGGCCCAGGCGTATATATCCTTAGACATGACCAGACCCCAGAACACAAGCGAATAGAGGGAAAATGAAAGGGGACACGCGGTGAGAGATAGGACTTATCTGATTTTGGCGTTGATTGTCCCGGCAATCGCCCTAGCATACTTCCTGATTCAGGAAACCAGAATAGCAGGAATCCTGGGTTTTCCCTTAGACGATTCCTGGATATTCTGGGTCTTCGCAAAAAACTTGGCCACAGGGCAGGGATTCTCTTTCAACCTAGGTGAACCGGTCTTAGGAACCACCAGCATTCTCTGGGTTTTCCTGTTGGCAGGCTCATACCTTCTGACTCACAACGTCATCCTTATCAGCAAGTTTTGGGGAGTGCTCTTCTTTCTCTCATCTGTTCTCTTGATCTACAGGATTTGTCTTTTCTATACCGCAAAGAAGGAGATTGCCTTTTTCGCGGTTATGACTTTTGCTCTCTCCCCCCCTTTAGTCTTTGGAGCTCTTTCTGGGATGGAAATCTCATTGGCGACCCTGCTTCTCTGTCTGACCCTTTATTTTCATTTCAGAGAAATGGGGAAAAATCAAACCATGTTTTTTGCGCCCGTGTTTGGCGCCCTCTGTTTTTTCGCCCGACCCGAACTTATCTCACTCTACCCTCTGCTTTTGATACATGATTACGTCAACAGGGATTATAAGAAAGATCAGAGAAGATATCATGTGGCTAAGTCAACCATCTTTAGAAAAGGGCTTGCTTTTGTGATATTTCTCAGCCCTGGCTTCATTTTCAGTTACGTCATCACGGGCAGTCTCCTTCCCAATACGTTTGCCGCCAAGACATTGGATTCCGGGCTGATCTGGGCGATCTGGCACGGCAACTTAAACGAGCTTATCATTTCTCTGACTCTGAATCCTCTGGTGTGGGGAGGGACCATGTTGGCTGCCCTGGTCTCCCTCAACGCCTTCTGGGCCGTTCTCTGGGGCAAAGGGCTGGTCTTTTCCACTCTTCGCAGGGATGCTTTCATTTACCCTCTCATTTTTCTTGTGATTCCCATGGTCCGCGGCGTTGTAGCGCCTGTCACAAACTCATTCTACGGAGAGCAAAGATACGTCTCCTTCCTGATCCCGCTTTTGGCCATCTTCTTCGTGATAGGGTGGAGCGGGTTTGAAAGAACCACCAAGACAGATAAGTTGAAAGCTAGGCTGAGAAACTGGCTCTACAGCCTGGGGGCAGTAGCTCTGGTCGTTTCGGTTATTTTTTATCTGAATCCACTGGTGAGAAAAGACGAAATCTTCCGGTTCCTTGCAGGACCGTTCCTTCCATCCGTGCTCAATTTCGCCAATTTCAAGTTCATCTTCCCCATTGCAGTTGCTTTCATCGTTCTTACGGGCCTGCTTGGCACTGCCAAGTTTTTCACGAAGCGCTCTATCCGGAACAAAGTCTTCTATTCACTTCTAACTGCCGGAGTTCTTTTGCAGATAGGTTTCCTGGTCAACCGCGGACAATATTTCGCCTTATCAGTGAAGAACATTAACGAAATGCAGGTTAACTTGGGCAGGTGGGTGAGCCAGAACATTCCCAGAGGATCTCTGGTCGCGGTAAACGACGTTGGGGCCATCAAGTTCTTTGGAGAACGCAAGTGCCTGGATCTGGAAGGTCTGGTCTCTCCGCAGATCATACCCTACAAGATTATGGCATCGGAATCGCGTATGGTATACCTAAATATGCACCGCCCCGATTATTTCATAATCTTTCCTCTCTGGTATCCGGAGGTATACGCCTATCTGGCCTTGCGGGAAGGTCTTTTGTATGAAGTGAAATTACAGCAGAACGTGGCGTGTGGAGCAGCGGTCATGACAGTGTCAACGCCAAACTGGGAACTCTTTGACAGCACATTTCAAAACACCGGAATTCTGGATGTCAAACCCTATATTCCCAGGAAATCATTCAAGAGGAGATGGTACGATTCCCAGCAGCGCCAGGTGCTTATACCAGACTGGAAAGCCTACGAGAGGATGGCAATAGAAAGCTGGGGCAGGCAAGATCTCAAAAAGGCGGAGGAGTTTCTCCGAAAAGCGGAGTCATATGGCCCGCAGGATCATCGGTTCTATCTGTACATGGCGGCACTTTATCAGGAAAAGGGGAACCTCAGCCGGGCAAACTGGGCAATCCAGAAATCAATGGACTACCAGCTCTTCCCTCCACCCTAAAACAGAAGCAGCGTAAAAGCCTCCTCCTTATTAAGGGGGGATTCAGGGTAGATCAACGCTTCCTTGCCATTCCAAAAGACATCAAAAGACAAGGCATTTTTGCTGGCAGCGAGTCAATAGGCCTGGAACAGTTTCCCCCACTTGGTGTTGGACCACTCCCTGAAGATTTTTGTGCCCTTGACAGGCCACCAGAAGCGGTCATGGTAAAAGGCTGAGCCAAAGACGAAGATGTAGACTAAAGGAGTGCGGAAAAATAGCCTCTGGAATATCCGCAGGGGGGAAAACCACAACAGGTCGCCCACCCGGCTGGCCATGTTGTCACCGACGGTAAAGCCGAAATTCACTTGAGAGACGTCCTCTCCCAAAACGTCGATTTCCTCAATCCTGCCCTTTCCCAGCCCCCTTTCGTGAGCCAGTCGGATGTATCTGATGCTCATGGGATCAAAGCCCATCATCTTGGCGGACACCGCATCTATGGCCACGGAGTCTCCTGAGGCTAATATGTAGTTCTTTATCTCGGGTTTCATGGTGCGCGGCCCGGGTCCATTTCCGGCGGTGGTTCCGTCCATCACCGCGAAGATTCCGGAGTGGATCTCCTTCTGGATGGTCAAAAGATCAACCAGAGTCTCGTGAATCCAGGTATGAGTGTAATGCCTTTTGGTGTTTAGAAGACCGCCGAAGGCGTTCTTGATGGCGCCGGTAGTAGTCGTGTATATGTGGCATTTTAGCGTGGGGAGATGAACGATGTTCTTATCAAAAAAGAACTCCGGAAGATGGAGTCCCCTCTTGTAGATTTTGGGCAAAGCTAAAAGCTCTCCCTTCGGCTCATATTTGACCCACTTGAAGCCTTGGACGAAGTTATACTCTACTTCGACACCGTGGTTTTTGAAGATTCCATCGTATCGGTTGAGCTTATCACCTTTGAAAGCATTCGTCACCACGGTCTCATTCTCCACCGCCACCAGCTGCCGGTATCCCAGCTTCTTCAAACCGGTGATAGTACCTTCCAGTTGCCAGGGCGTGGTGTTGGCCCCGGGAAAAGGGAAATGCCAGGAGATGTTATCTTTCAAAATGGTGACCTTGTCTCTGGAGAGAAAGCTCTGCACCTCGGCTAATCTCAAGAGGTTCTGGTAATCTTCCAGTACGGTCTCGGGTGACGTCTTCACCACAGCTACTTTCGATTTTCCCACAAAACCTCCTTTACCGTCAACTGGCAGGCTAGACGGATCACCTGATGCATCACAGTATGTATACGATCAACACCACCGCCGCAAGCCAGAGTATGATGTTCACCAGGATAGGTTTGTCTGTCAGAAGCATTCTGGTGGGGCTGCCGCCGCCTTCCTTCTGATGAATAAGATAAAGATACCTGAACACTCCATATAGTACGAACGGAATGGTCAAATCCATGTGTTTTGTCCCTAGCTTCATTTCTATATCCGGTGAGAGAGTGTAGAAGGCATAAGCGATTACGGTTGATGCGGTGACCACCGATATCATCTGGTCCAGAAAGTAGGGACTGTATTCAGACAGGATCCTTCGGTGATCCGTAGCTTGATTTTCCAGAAGCAGAAGTTCGTGTCTCCTCTTGCCAAAGCCCAGGAACAGAGCCAGGAGAATAGTACATACCACCAGCCAGGCAGAGATCTCCACTCCGATCACGACCGCTCCCGCCACGGCGCGAATAACGAAACCGACAGCAATAGACATAACGTCGATTATCACCACGTTTTTCAGATACAACGAATAGATCAAGTTGAGAACAAAATAGGTTCCAGCAGTCAAGGCGAACAGGGGGCTTAGCCAGACTGAGAGTCCCAGAGAGATCACCGCGAGCACGACAAAGAGAAACACGGCTGTGGAGATCTTGAGCTCACCTGAGGCGATGGGACGAGCCGATTTTAAGGGGTGTTTTCTATCGCTTTCCAGGTCCATGATGTCGTTAAAAATGTAGGCGCTGGAGGAAAGAATGCAGAAAAGGGCAAAGGCGGCTGCGGATTTGAAGATGAATTCCGGTTGGTCAAGGTTCTGAGAAAAGATAAGACCTGCGAAAAGAACGAAATTCTTGACCCATTGTTGGGGACGCACGGTGCCAAGGATTATTCGCATGGTTCTTTTCAGTTCTACAGTTCTCCTCTGCCCTTCGAGTTGTTCTGCTTTAAATTAAAGCCAAAAACGAAAAATCACAACCAAAAAATGTGGTGTCAGAGCTTCTCTGGGACAAAAAAGCGTCGCACACCCTTCAACCGGATTAAGGGTTAACAGAGCTGCGACGCTGTGCCCACCTGCTTCTCGAGAAAGACTCAAGGCGCAGTCGGGTTCACTGGCCCACGGCAACCAATTTCTCTTGATACATCACCGACCTGTTTTTGCCGGTAGTTTTGGCCTTCAAAAGCGCCATGTCCGCGCAGTAGATCAGGCGATCTACCGAACGGGCATCGTGAGGATAGATAGCACCGCCCAGGCTTACCGTGATATTGTGCTCATGCTTTAGATATTCATCCTTAAATGCGAAGTTCATGATGCCCTTGCGCAGCCTCTCCATGAACTTGAGACACTCGTCCTGGTCGGACTCCGGCATGATCACGCAGAATTCCTCGCCTCCGTAACGGGAGACCACGTCAATCGACCTGACCGTGCGGATGAGAAGCTCCCCCAGCTGCTTGAGCAGCTGATCACCAGCCTGGTGTCCGTAGCTATCATTGTAGATTTTGAAATCGTCGATATCGAAGATAACCAAGGCCAATTTTCGACTGAACCTCTTTGCCCTGAACACCTCCTCGGTAAGTCGCTTATAGAAGTAGCGGTAGTTGTAGAGCGCGGTGATGCTGTCGGTGTAGGAAAGCGCTTCAATGCTTTTAAAGTGTCTTATATTCTTGTAGGTGATCACGGCCATGTTGACCAGAATTGCCAGGATGTCAAGGTCGGTCTGGCGATATTTTGCCCCGTCCGTCTTTTCGCCCAGAAATACCAAGCCAAAACTATCACCTGAGAAGCTAAGCTTGGCGCCGATTTGAAAGCCGGAAGCCAGCACTGCCCTTAAAAGCCTATCCTCACGGGAGAGTTTTTGCATAGTATAAAGCTGCCAGATCTGTTTTTCATTCTTTATCCAATTATAAAGAGCTTTCCCCTTTTCTATCCTTAGCTGGGAGATAGTCTCCTTTCCGAACAAGTCCGACGTATGAGCGCCGTAAAGGTGCTCTCCCACGATGTCTCCGTTTTCCCTGTCGGGAAACATCAAGAACACGGATTTTGCCCCCAGATGGTCCTGCATCATCTTGGCTAACAGGGAGAACAGCCCTTCCTCTTCCACCACGGAGTGAAGATTCTTGACCAATCCCAAAACCGCATTTAAGTCGAATATTTTTCTTTTAAGGTCTCTGTTCAAGGCTGCCAATTGGGCTTTGTCCTGTTTTGCATTCGAGTTAACCCTGTTTTGGAGTTCCCTGAGTTCACGCGCCAGCTCGTCCCTTTCCAGATTCAGCGCTATCTGATTGAGAACCAGAAAGGGCAGCCGTGACTCTCTGATGTTCTCTGCGGCCTCCAGGTTCGGCCACGAGGATTTATGTTCGGCATCCAGCGAGGTGTCAGGTGTTAGCAATACAAATCCCCAAAGGTCCGATCCAGTCGCCAACGGGATAAGACGGTCAAACCGATGCTGCTTGTGCAAGGACTTCAAGGAAGCAGGAGCCTTGCCTGAGTGAATGAATTCGAGGTCTTTTGACTCGTCTATGGACTTGACCTTGGAAATGAATTCGCTGTTGGATTTGATGCGTATCTTGCCCTTTTGCGGGAGAGTTACGTCATTAGCTAAAACTGCCCTATACGTGTCCCCCTTTTTTACGAAAAGCACGAATTTGGTGGAGTTGAAATAGTCGCCAAATACGTCTGCAAGCTTGGGTGTGATCTCAGGGAATTTGTCGCGAACAAATTGGGTTTTGGAAAGCTCCGTAGCCAGCTCAGACAGTCTGTTCAACTTTTGACTATCCCGGTGTTGCGCTTCGACTAAGTGCTGGCATCTCCTCTCCGACTTGGAAAAAGTCGAAAGCAGCCAGCCCATCAAGAAGAGTGAAACCACCAGGACCGACGAGATCTTGAAATAAACCGGAAAATCGACCAGCAGCGAGACTCCGAGGAGAATCAGAAGGAACAGAATCTTGGCCGCAAAAACCAGATGTTCCTTTCGAACCGCGGCATCTCTTGCCATCAAAATGCCTCCGAAAGACTGAACTTAAAGGGGTCCTCAGAAAGCGCTAGGTCTTAGTGTATTATCGGCTTGGCGGAAGACATATTGATGGAGAAAAGCTGATCACTATTAGGAGTTCTTGGTCGGTTTGGGGTTGGACTGCAGGTCCTTTTTGATGCTTCAGCCCCGGGAGAATTTGTGCTTGAGAGATATGGCGATCTTGGGAGCATCATCACGAGCATACGCGTGCGGTGAATCGGACCCCTTTTGGGCTGAGGCCAAATAAGGCTCCTTTGAATCGGCGAGTACGGGGTTCTTCATTGGATAACGGAATTCTTGTTGACAAGGCAGCAAAAACCCTTATATTGGGAGCAGAGATTCCATTTTTCGAAGAAGCAATGCATGGAGCGAGGTGGGACGGATATCATCTCCTCCAGAATCCGGTATCTACTATGATTGGAGACGGATTGTTTATTCTGGCGGTGACGCTTCAGGAACGTGCAAATGAAATCAACCCGGTGGCCAAGCGAACAAAAGCTGGTGTCTTTGAAGTACCTGAGTTGAAGCACAATGTCATAGTCTCACAAAACTCAAAATTGGGAGGTGGACGACAATGAAAGCGCGAACTTTAGGGATTTCGGCCTGCGGGCTGCTATTGCTGGCATCCGTCGGCATTGCTTTCGCGGGAAGTCAATCTGATCGTTTGTCTCCGATGGTATCTGATTTGAAATTGGCAGGTGAGGCCGAGCAGCCCGGTACTCACGTTGATGTGGCCCTGATAGAAAGCAACGAGAATATCACCAAAATCAGGTATCAGATTGGCGAATTCTCTTCGGAGAGAGTGCAGATCGGTGGCCTGGAATATTATCGGATTGTGTTGGTTGGTGAGCCGAACATAATGGAAAAGGGCATGCCTGATCTTCCCTACATCTGTCGAAGCATTATCATTCCCGACAATGCAGAAATGGAGGTGCGCGTTACCGAAAGCAAATTTTCTGAATATTACATGCCAGTCGCGCCGTCAAAAGGGTTTATCTCTCGCCGTGTCAATCCTGATGATGTCCCCTATGAGTTCTCACAAGCATATGATTTGAATGAGTTCTATCCGCGGAGTATTGCTCAACTTGGCTCACCGTATATTCTTCGTGACTTCCGTGGAATTACGGTGACTGTGTATCCTTTTGCGTACAATCCCCGAACTCAGACTCTGAGGGTGTATACCGATGTCGTTCTGGAAGTCCGGAATGTCGGGTTTGATGATGATAATGCTAAGATTCGCGATACCAGGAAATATAATCAGCATTTCGCTGACATGTATGAACATCATTTCCTGAACTATAAGGGCTATCTTTACAATCCTGTAGACGAGCGAGGCAGGATGATCATCATCTGTCACGGCGATTTTATGAACGCGATCCGGCCGTACGTTATCTGGAAAACACAGAAAGGCATCCCCACTGATCTTTATGACGTGGCGACCATAGGTGCAACTCCGGACGAGATCAAGAGCTTTATTCAGGCTGAATACGATGCAAATGATGGCCTGACCTTTGTTCAGTTCGTCGGAGATGCAGAGCATATCCCGACGTTCCTCATAGAGAGACAATTCTGTGACGGACTGGGCACTTCGGACGCCTCGTATGCTTTGCTGGAAGGAAATGATAGCTATCCCGACATCTTTGTGGGTCGCTTCTCGGGAACGACTTTTGCCGACGTTGAGACCCAGGTTGAGAGAACGGTCTGGTATGAGCGGGACATCACCTCCGGAGACTGGTTACATAAAGGAACCGGCGTTGGCTCTGCCTGGGGAGAGGGTTACGGCTACTTGGGCTTAGCCGATAGAGACCTGCTAGAGGTGTTGCGGCAGATGCTTTTGGGTTACACCTACACAGAGATCGATCCATTGTATGAGGAGGGTGTACCCCCGTTCGGAATTATTCCGGTTCCAGTGACGTTGTTCATGGAGGAAATAAGCGAGGGCAAGGGCATAGTCATCGTTGAGGGGCACGCGGATTGCGAGGCCACATTCCAGATACCGCCCGGCACACCGAGCCCCGGGGACATATTCTCCACTGACAGCATTTACGTCCTCACCAACGATTACATGCTGCCCTTCATGCACATTGGAGCGCCGTATTTGGGCAATTTCCAGATTCCCTTGAGCTTTCCCGAGGCCTGGGTAAGGGCGACAAACAGCACCACCGGTGCCCCCATAGGCGCCGTTGCCGTGTATGCATCTTCGGTTGATTTGGACTACGCATCGCCCCAGGCAGCACAGTACGAGATGGTCCAGTTGCTGACGACTGACGCGATGAACACCATTGGCGGTCTGACGTATAACGGAGCCTGCTATTCGATAGATCTCTACGGCTCCAGAGGCGAGAAGACTCTCAAATCCTATCATATTCTTGGCGACGTGTCGCTGCAGGTGCGCACGGATACGCCCGCCGCCATGACGATAGAGCATGCATCCAGCGTCGCCGCTGGTTCGTCATCTTTTGAGGTTACAGTTGCCGGAGTAGAGGATGCGCTCTGTGCTATTTCCCGCGATTATGAGCTGCTCGGGTACGCATATACCGATGTCAACGGCGACGCAGTGATTCAGTTCGACCAGCCGATAACTGCCGGAGCACCTCTGGATCTTGTGGTAACCGCCTATAACAAGATAACCTATGTGACTCAGATAACCGTTACCACCGGTGGTGTACTTTATGGTGATGCCAATGGAGACGGGGTGGTAGGCGGCGGGGATGTGGTGCATCTGATAAACTACTTGTTCAGAGGCGGCTCGGCTCCCGTGCCTATGGAGGCTGGAGACTGTAATCATGACGGGGTGGTCAACGGCTCCGACGTGGTCTATCTTATCAACTATCTGTTCAGAGATGGCCCGCCGCCGGGCCCCGGTCCTACAGGCATCCTGTTAGACTATGACGGCTGTAAGGAATTTCAGAAGGGAGCCCCTGCGGATAGCACGCCCCCGGATCAGGATTGCATAGAGTATCTCTATGACGGATCAAGCGTCCTTTTGCTCACACACGTAAATGGGGGATTCAACTGCTGTCCTGATGAGATCCTGGCGGATATTACGATTGAGGGCAATGTTATTACCATAGACGAAAGTGAATCTCTCGAGAGCGGGGGATGCGACTGTCTTTGCCTTTTTGACGTGGATTACCAGATTAGCAACCTGCCGCCGGGAGAGTACACCATAATAGTGCACGAGCTGTATCTTATAGGCGGCGACGAGATACTCCAGTTCACCGTGAATCTCGGCTCGTCGCCTTCTGGCAGCCACTGCGTCCAGAGGGATCATTATCCTTGGGGAATTCGGTGATTGCCCGCGTAATGCATTGAGGTGTATAAGGGTCGGCTCACGAGCTCAGCGACTACCAATTCGGCCGAATCTCTTCCTCAGAGGTTCGGCCTTGTGGTAAACGCAGTCGAACCACCGTTTACGAGTTGTGTCAGGTGTTGCTGACGGCTTGCCGTCAGTGTGACCTGACACATTTACAGGTTGTGACAGGTCTTGGCCGCCTCGGCGGGTGTGACCTGGCACATTGGAGACTGTCAGGTCACGCACCTTACGGCGCAAGACCTGAAAGAACAGTAACTTCCACATGATAAACCCGGCCTGACGGGCAGGCCGACCCGCCCGTCACCCGTGTGGTCAGCAGAGCCGAACCACTCCTATTTTCCCTTCTTGCCGGGCAAAATCTTCTTGACATCTTAGTGAATTTGATTATTATGTGAGTAGCAACCCTTATCAGTTGAGGCCATTCGGGATCGGACTTCAGAGAGATTTCCCCGATGGTATGAAAGTTTCGAGCTTTCCGGTTCAGACTTGAACCGCCAGGCTTCGGACTCTGACGCTTTTGCACGAGATTCTGGAATCATTATCGATACCAAACTCTTAACTTCTTTTTCGGAGGTGCGTAATGCACAAAAAAACCTTAATGCTTCTGTTGGTCGGCGTAGTGAGCTGGTCGAACTATGTGTTCTGGGTTGCGCCGGTATTTGCCCAGGCTCCCCAGATTGTATCGACCTCGCCGGTTCAGAACGAGCTGAACGTGCCGCTCTCCACCAACATAACAGTGACCTTCGATGTGGACATGGATGAGACCACCATTAACGACTCCACCTTTGTGGTCAATGCCAGGTCGACCGGGCTGCATGCGGGCACGATAACCTACGACGGGCCCAGCAGAACGGCTACATTTGACCCGGCAGAGGATTTCGACGAAGGAGAAGTGGTTACCGTGGTGCTCACCACGGGGATAGAAAATTCCGGAGGTACTCCTCTGGACAGCGCTTACGTGTGGTCTTTCACTTCAGTAGTCTACGATGGCTCAGGCACCTTTGCCCCCCAGTCCGTCTATGGGGTGGGTGACGGTCCTTGGTCAGTCTTTTCTGCCGATCTGGATGGCGATG